>Ga0179591_1207417_pt1 | contig 13380 bp, 12 predicted proteins | sample CZOMad2_1_08_16f_FD_182891 | JGI IMG/M metagenome (GOLD analysis project Ga0179591, IMG submission 182891) | Vadose zone soil fungal communities from Angelo Coast Range Reserve, California, USA - CZOMad2_1_08_16fungal (PacBio error correction) | ecosystem: Environmental > Terrestrial > Soil >...
GGAATTAAGCGCTTAGGGGGCGGGCAAAAAAACCGGGCTAAGAACATACCCTTCCCAGGCTTCCTGTCGAAAAAAATCAGAAAAAGGAATTTTAAAGAAGCAGAAAAGACGGAGGATAACCAGGAAAGAGGAATAGGGGGGCGACACCTAACGGGCCCTTGAGGGCGAAAAAAAGCGGTGCACACGAGAGTCTTACAGCCCGAGGGAAAATCTAGAGGAAAGCAAACAACTGGAAAAAAAAGGGAGAGAAATGGACCACGGGAAACGAAGTCTTGTCCTTTGGGAAAAAAATAATAATTTATGTGGAAGGTAAGTAGTAGAAGGAACACCAGGGGGGAAAAGAAATGAGAAATTAGAAGGGCTAATCCTAAAGGTCGATCCGTGGGCGAAGTTTTACAGGCCTGAATTAGCCAGCGATGACCGGCCTGGGGAAAAAAAATGTGAAATTCCAAAGGCAAAGATGCAGAACTATAAACCCACTTAAGCACTTAAGGGAGCTTCTGGGACCACGAGGGGGAAGGCTAACTTCCGAAGGAGGGGAACAGGAGGCGAACGGAAAAGTACAAACACGCGAAAAAGTGGAGAAGCAAAGCCCTCCGAAAGCTAAGATCTCGTCGCAACACAGGAGAAGACCACTAGGAAGGGGACACTTAACGACCCCAAGGGGCGGAAGAAGTAAAGGAAATTCAACTAACATGAGGAAGGAAAGAAACTCTTTTCCGCCGCCGTCGAGCAAGAAAATTCACTGGGCCATCTGAATGCGCAGGAAAAAGAGATGGTCAACGAACCTGGCCTGCAAAGCAGTAATCTGCCTACTAAACCGGCAAATGTGCTAGGGGGAAATAAAAAGAAGGGGGAAAGACATAACTGGGAATCAGGCACATGATCAGGAAGGCAACGGAAGGGACCTCCGTTTTGCGCGAGCAGGGGAACGGACACCTTCCAGTTCAGGAAGCCAATGGGTGGGCGGCCCCGGCGCTGCGGCATGGGGTTTTGGGATGTTAAGGGGGAAGGGAAGGGGGGGGGGGGAGGGTCAAATTGGCCGGTGCGGTGCCGGTGAAACGGCGGGGGGGGGGGTTTGACGAAAACGGCGTAAGAGGGGGACTTGCAAGGGGGTGAATCGTGGCAAACATAGCTCATTACAGACTTGGAACACTGGTTCTCTAAAGGGCGGGAGAAGATGACAATGTCCAAGGCGAGTTGGGGGACTTTTGTCAACTGGCTCGCAAAAATGGAGGCCACCTCACAGGAAGAAAAGAATGAGACGGACCCTTCGCAACGTTTTTCTTGCCGTGCGGTCGGGGAAAAGTGGGGCCCCTCTTCCAAAAAAGTTTTGAAACTGGTAAAGGATGACGTAAGGAAAAACAGGAACGGGACGAAGCCAAAGGAAAGGGAAAGGGATATCGTTACTCTTTGTAACGGCGAAGGGGCCAGTGGCTCACGAAAAAAAAGACATAAAAAAGAGACAATAAAGAAAGAAAAAGGGAAGCGCAATAAATTCACCAGGCACCGAAAAAAACACGGAAACTCCGATCCGGACCTTGACCACAACAAAAAAAAAGAGTAGACGAATCACTGTAAAAGAAACAGACTTCCACTCCGGAATCCAGTCAACAGCTCCGTCCATACCATTAACAAAATAAGGAAGCGCAAGCGAGGAAAAACTGTACCCCTCTAACACACGGGCCTACAAAAGACCCACGGAGAAATCTCAACCGACAAAAAAAAAAAAGAACCATCCGCTATTTTTTCCCTCCCCAGTCCGAAAAAAAGGGGACGAAAAAAGGAAAGGGGGCAGAAAGAAAGACCACACCAAACTCCCTCTATCTTTTTTGAAAAAGGTTATTAAAGAAGAAAGGAGCGGTGTCAAAGAGAGGGTAAAAACAAGAAAAAAACTTTTACAAACACAGCCAACTCACAACTACAAACAAATGGGGGGGAGAAACAGTTTCATGAACACCTTTTTTCCGTGTGAAACGACTTCTCAGGGGGAGGAGAAGGTGAACGAACTGGACCCCGGCCACTGGGGGGGATTTTTCGCCACTCACAGTTCCAAAGATCGAAAGAATCAACAGCTGGGGGTCCCTGGATCCGGGCAACTCCAAAAAGAAGTAACAAAAGATTGGAAAAAACGTATACGCTCCTGGGAAATTTGAAGGGAAAGAACATGGGCCACCAGAGTTTTACAACTAAACCTGAAAAAAACCAGGGGGGAAAGGAAGGATTGTGCAAAAAGGCAAGGTAATTCCCATTTTGTCCCAGGAGTTTAAACCTCGAAATAGCACGAAGGAACGTTTATTAATCGGCCAACCGGGAGAGGAAGAGGAGAAAGTAGGGGTGTGGGGGGGGTGGTTAAAAAAAAAAATTATCTTCTTCATGAAGACGCAGTATGTGCGGGGTGTCCCACTTCCCTATCGAGGGTCCTCTTGAAGAAAGGCTTTACGAAATTAGCCTAGTGTAGTACCCTGCCCGGCAAAAGAAAGAACCGTGCCTTCATGCCCAGCATGGAAAAAGTGCGGTTTTTTGGAACACCATGCAACCACGGATCAACTCCAAGGTCCGCCAGGGTGGGCAGGACCCGGAGAAGGAAACGGCGAGACCAGACCTTGTGCACTCGGTTTTTGATGAACCGATTGGAGGGAACCTGTGGTTCCATGACCAAGAAAAAAAAAGAAGAAAAAAGGACGACAAGACCCGCAGCCAGGTCACATCATCAGGTTCTTGAGAACAAGGAAAAAAAGGGGAAGGCGGAGCCCGGTCGTATTATTTGTGTAGGAAGCGAGTGGAAGGAAGAACTGGCCAACGGTCAAAAAAACAAAAAGGCAGGCGACTGCGGTCTCCACTCTCACACGATGCCTGATCACCGGGGGGGGAAGAAAAAAAAAACAATTCCCACCGCTGTATACACCCGGGGACTAAAGACTGAGGGGGAAGGGACTCTGAAAAACCAAACCAAAAAAAAAATCCAGCAAGGCACAAAGCCGGGCACAAGTGCCAGCTACAAAAAGGGAAACCCCGTCCAGAATGCACGCTTCAACAGGGTCCAACTAGCCCCGTGAATTGGTCAGGGTGGGACAGGGGAGGAAAGACTGGGGACAAGCAAAGAGGGGTGAAAAACGCATCCTCTTGCACACGGGTGACCACCTTCTCTAACGGGGAAAAAAAAAAGCAACCCCTCCAGGTTGCCAACCCAACATCTTCACGCGTGAAGGATGAAGGGAAGGACCGTGTAAGATAGGCCCTTCAAAAAATAAAAAATCAGATCGGTCTGCCGCGTCTTCCCAGGGAAAAAAAGAACGAAAGGGAAAGGAAAAAACCCAGTGGGAGAACTACACGGGGGGGGCGATACAGGATGAGGGCAGCAGAGGACAACCCGGGTTGCTTTCACAAAAAAAATCAAAACAAGGATGAGTGAGGAAAAATATAGAAATATGAACGCACCCAGCCGGAAGGGGAAAGTAGAAAGAGACGCCCGGGTGTCAGTGTCCACGGACAAGGGAAGAGACAGGGGAAAAAGACAACTGTGAGGAGCCCGGTCAGGTCCGCCCGTCAGAAGGGTCTGTGAAGAAAAAACGCCAACGATAGCCATTCCTTTAATCTAAGACAGGAAAACGGCCTCCGCCGCCGGGGGCCTGCAAGATTGAAAGATGTGGGAGACACCTGACAGGTCAGAAAAGGGGCAAAAAACGAAAAAAATGGTGCATCCGGTGGTATCTTCTTAAATGAGGCAAGAGTGTGGGAAAAACAATCAAAATCCAGGTGGTCACCACTGTTGAGACCTTACAAGGGAAAGAAGAAGGCTCCGAACATGGGTTGGAAAAATCTTCATTTTTACAAGTGAGGGCCCGTAAGGCTGGGAAAAACTACCTACTTAAAAAAAACCAGGATAGGGACCGCTGTTCTTGACACATCGAAAGGGAGGGACTGATCTTTTCATCCTGTTACAAATAAAAAAAAAAAAAGAAAATGAAGGGCTCAAAGGAAAGACATCGTTCCGTTGGGGATCTTTCGACAAAGGAGGGGGGAAAACGAAGGGAGGGGCCGGCGGGTAAATGGGGCCAGTGTACAAAACACGAAAAAAACGGAAAAGAGATAAAAACAACCCTATGCGGTGACTCGCAGTACACAGGTTCTTTGGGAAACAACCAAAACTCGCTTAGGTGACCTTTCTTCTGCCCGGCGGGAACTGAAAAAATATCCCTGTAACACAGGAGGGAAAACCCATCGTCCTGGGTAAAAAACCTCAGGGGGAACAAGGATGGAAGGCGCAGTGGCCGGTGACCTGAGCTTTCCCAGCACCAACAGGGGAAAGGGGAAAAAGAGAGCGTGGGGGGGCAATTGTACAACCAACCGTCCCACGGCATGAGGAAAAAGAAAATGGGGAACCAAACCCCGGCCGAGTCTGAGGACTGGTTACTAAACAAGGACCCATAGGAAATAAGGAACTAACCATGTCTATGGACGGGGGTCATAAGGGATGGAGAGGGAGCCGAGCAAATCGACAACCGTGAGAGATGAAAGGGCGTACCTTTGGAAAGCTCAGCCTGGGGGGGGCCTAAAGTAAGGGCTAGTAGCGTTTTTCAGAGGGGGAACTTGACCACCATTACACCGGGGTGAGGAAAAGCACACGAACCTGGAGAAGGAACGCGGGGCTCCATGTTGACTTACCAGCCAAGTGAGAACGGGAAAACGGAAAAAAGACTTGGACGTCCTAGTTATCCCGGAAACGTCCAAAGGAAAATAAGTAAAGGGGGGGGGGGTCCTATCTTGTTTGAATTATGGTGAAAAAAACAGAAAGAAAAAAGGACTCCGTAAAACCTTTAACCTCAGAACATCAGAGAAACCAAAATTTAAGAAGCGACACAAAAAACGAAACCTATGTGTTCAGAAAAAACCTTTAGATACCAAAAGGTACGGGGGGGGTGTGGAGTTTCGTTTGTTCAAAAAAGTTGGCAAAAAAAAGAAAACGTGGGGTAATTAGTGCGTTCCAAAAGCTGGTGAGTATCAAGATCGAGGTTCCTTGGTAAAAAGAACTGGGTAATATACGTATTCGTTAAGGGGGGACAATTATGGTGAAAGGGGGTGAGACTCATTGAATGGGGCAGGGAATTTAGGCGGGGGGCAAAAAAAGGGTAGGGCTGTTCCTTGGTCGAATCCGGAAGGCAATAGCGGGTTATGACGCCTCTTAAGGAGGTCTAGGTGTACAGATCGCATTTTGGGGGCCCTGTAAACGGAAAAGGGGGAAAACGATGTGCTTAAGCTTTGAATGATTTGCACAAGGCCTAAGGGGACCTTCCCTTGCTTAATACTATACTTGACAGCGGGTGGGAGGTTTCCCTTTAGTCGAAAGGAGGTTGTCACTGGATCATATGAAAAAGAAACACCAACAGTTTTGAGTGCACTGGAAAACAAGGAAGTAGTACGACGTTAGCCAACTGCAGTGGGGGAGGGGCCCAAAAAACAAATATCCAATATCTCAAAAAGGGCCAGGGAAAGGGGCACGCGAACTGAAGGAGGACTCGAACCCGACACAGTCGGAGAAAGACAATACAAACCCAGAGGAAAAAAAAAAAGGTTAAAGAGGATATCAGCCTAACTGAAACAAGCATAACAAAGAGACCGAAAAGGGTGGTAAATGAAGGGCCTATCCATAAAGAACGGTTCAACCTCGAGGAAACAAAACATAGCTAGCCCCGTACAAGTCAAAAGAAGAGGGAAAGATTTAAAAAGGGAATCTCCTACGCACCTGTTAAGATAAAAAAAGGCCAGCCTGAAGTCTCGCCTTTGAACAAGAGAAACGGAAAAAAGGTCCCAGTCAAGGTCCTAGAACAAAAAAAACCTAAGGGAAAAAAACCCCAAAACCTTCCCCGGAAAGCGGCCAACCAATGAACCGGGCCGCTACAGATAACCACCCTTAAGCGGTCAGGGAACACGCCCGCACCCTTCCTACAAGGAGTGGCCTATGCCTCCCCGGGGCCGGAAGACTTTTAAGCCTCACATGCAAAAAAACATTAACACCGTACAAATCCCTGCTCCAGAAGAACCCTCGTTTCCCAGTTAGGAAGGTACGCAAAAACCTGGCGAAAGTGCCCCCAGGATCCGGGAAAAAAGTAAAAAAAAGGGCAGGAGGGAAGTGAGGGGAAAATTTCTGGCCGTGGGGGAGGAAATGAGGGGGCTAAGGAATGGCGGTGGACCAGGTGGCAAAACGTGAAAGAGGTTCACGATGGGGAAGCCCGATTTTCCAGAACAGTTGAAAGTTCAAAAGCGGACCGGTACAACAAAGAGGGCCTGACATTGTAACAGGGATTACTACACACCGGAAGACTGAGAATCGTCGTTTTTTCCGTAAAAGGTCCCCGTGCATACTTTGCCCCCTTGAAAGGGCTTTCGAACAGAGTGTCCCGTCGGTCTAAAGTGAATGGGGGACAAGGAAAATCACCGTTGTGGGAGGGGGTGGGGTTTGGTGTTGTTGGGTTTGGGGGTGTAGGTGGGTGGTTGGGTCAACCAGCCGTCCCTGTTGGGAAGGGTTTGGTCCAAGTGAAGATGGGAGGCAGGCAGGGGGCAAAGGAAATTGCTTGTTCCGACCATGGGATCAACCCGGTCTAAAAAATGGGGCAATCTATCGAAAAATGCAGAAATGGGTTTATCGTCCATTACACCTATACTTCGAAAAAGGCCCCCTCATGCGGTGACAATGGTCAACGAGAGGGAAGATAGACTTAAAACATCATGTACCCAAAAAAAAAAGGTCCACCATCATCGTGGTCGCCGGGCATTCGCCCGTGGATCTGGGAAGGTATGGCTTAATACATTTGAAGGGTCAGAAGACGGGGGGGAAAAAGAAAATCAAACAGGAGGCAATAAAAGGGGGCCGAAAAAACCGGCCACCTACTGAGTTGAAGAAGTAAAGGTGAGAGACCGGATCCTTTGGTCAAAAAAAGTCTTTACTACGTATCGGCCCTGGGTGGGGGGAGAGAGAGGGGTCACGGACTCTTTGACCGAAACGACACGGTCTTGGCAGAAAAAAGGGGCAGAGAGACCGACGCTTTTCAAAAGGGGACCAGTGCACGCAGGGGGACGTGGGTCTAGTTAGCGGCGACCCCGGAAAAGAATGGGGGAAAGAAAAGTAGGAAAACGGAAGCCTGAAAGGGTAAGGGGGAAAAAACTTTGGGCCGAAGTCACTCAGACAAGGAGAGGTCCACTGAAATCCAAATATAGCATAAAAAAGCAACAACTTAGATATTAAAAGGAAGGGGTCGTGTGAAGTAACTCAGATGGCTGGGGGGGGGGGAGGAAGAATAGAAAGAGTCCATCCACTTGAAAGGAGGGAGGGAACAGTGAAACAAGGGCAAAAGAGGGAAAGCAGTAACTCCGTTACCCTCTTACTTACCAAATAAAAAGAGAATTCGGAGTTTTGGAGAAGAAAAAATACGGTCGTTTTAAGGAGTGCAAAGCCGGGGGGGAGAAACCTAGAAGAAAAAAAAAATTCAGCCAACCAGGGGAACCGAGTAGTTATAAAGAGTCAGAAAAAACAAAGGGAGCGGGGGCAAAATGCGGTCAGTGAAACGATTCAGGGTCAGACGGGCCAAGGGGGTTCTTGGCCTCACGATGGTGTATTTAAGGAGCAGTACCACAACAAGGACACTGGATGTTAAGCTAAAAGAAATGATACAGAGGCAAAAGGGGTATACTCTGTCACATCTCAAATGGGGGATGGAAGGGGAGGGGAAAAATCTGAGCGGCCTGGCAAACTAACCGCAAATGGGGGCAACATGGATGAAAAAATTGAACGCCCTCAGGGAAAATAAAACAAAAAGCGCAGAAACAGAAGAAAAAAACGACGTCCATTCAAATTGAGGAGGCACAAAAAAAAGAGAAAGTGTTGCTAAAACGCCGAGCCGGAAAATGACGCCCTTTAGAAAAGAACTAAAACAGGAGATGAGGTGATCCTTCAAGGAAAAAAAAGAGCACGACAAGATGGAAGAACTGTCCAATGGAAAAAAGTACACTTGCACCCTCAAGGACCCTCATGGACAAAGAGACCGCCCTAGGGGAAAAAAACCTTAAAAAAAAAGAAGGATAAAAAAGGCCACAAGAACTCCTCTTTGTCCAAAAGAAGAAAAAAGAAAAAAAAAACATGGAGGCGAATCGAAAAATGCCAAACGAAACAAGGATCAGATGATCTGGGGAAGGCTAAAGACATAAGTCCCGCCTCACAACTTAAAACTGCAAACTTCAACAGGGGAAGAGAAGTTAAGGAATCCCAGGAAAAACGCCAGATATGAAAACCTGGGATCAGTCCCGCAAGCAGGGAACTGGAAAACGAAGTTTGGACTAGCAGAAATGGAACAATCCACCAGTCACTGAAAATGCCTCATATCGCCAGTAAGGAGTCCAAGACCCGGGTGGGGTAGGAAGACCCTTACTCCACGGGGGGGTGCGGGACGGGGTTTGTGAATTTCCTTCCCGGGGTGGAAAAAAGACGGCCTTAAAAAGGGGGAAAAGTTGGGGGGCCGTTTTCCAGGGCGGGGGGGGGTGAAAACAAAAAAAAAAAAACGCCCGGGTAAGGACGGCGGGATGCCTTGTTGACCAGACGTGTTTGGGAGTCAGATCATAACTGAAATCATACTGGCACCTTGTGTCTATACAGGGGACAACTTGGAAAAAGAACAATTAAAATAAGACGAGTGGGTTTAGGGGTTCCTTGGATAGCACCACATCTTAATGTAATGCAGAGCAAAAATAAAAGTTTCCTAATCGGGTTTAGGACCAGGGAAAAACTAAACTCAACATCGGTGTTCAAGTGAATGGGAGGCAGGGAGTGGCCTCTCAACACGAAAAAGAAAAAAAGGTTGGGTTTAAATACAAGGGGGAGGAGAAGGAAGAACACCCGGCGGGGGAAAGAAAGAGAACGGCAAGAACTCTGACCTTACATCGGAAACTGGAAGGGTAATGGTTAACCTGGTGGCCGACAAGCAAAAAAAGTTCTCAACGTAAAAAAAGAAAGAAGGGAACGTCCAAAGACTCCACTGTTCGGAGAAGATCCGCACGGCCCTCCGCAATGGCCAGTACAGGGACAACCAAAAACATTCAAGCAATAAAAAGGAGAAGAATGTTCCCAATCGTGAGGGTATCTCCGGACGAAAAATCTACCTGCCACAGTGCGACAAAATCAAGGCAAAGAAGAAGAGAGCCATCGAAGTACTGTCACAACTAAGAAAACGAAACAGAATCCCAAAAAGGAAACACAGAAAGGAAGAAAGCTAAAAAAAAAAAAAAAGGACATCGAGACAGAAGGTCCTCCCCCATAAGCTGTTAAAAAAGTAAAAAAAAAAACCGAAAATATCTCAAAAACATGCAGATCAAAAAAACCGTCTATCTTGACAGGGGTGAAGGGGGTAATAACCCTAATAATCATCCAGAGGGGAAGAAAAATCAATTTAAACGGCAAACCCGGGAAACAAAAACACCTCACAAAACAAAAGGGGACAAAGGGGTGGAGAATACCCGTTTTTTAATGGAAAAAACACCTGTGGGGCGGTGAAAAAAAGAAAGGAGAAGGTAATCAGAGTTAAGTGGGTACCGACAAGGATAACAAGGCACCGGGGGGTGTGGGGTGTGGAGGTGTAAAAAGAAAATAAAATCAACACATTTCAACTTTGGGGTGGCCAAAAAGGAGTAACAAAAAAGGACCAAGCAACGGGTTCAAAGCAAAAACCAGGGCGGGGAAAGCAAAAAGGGGATGAAAACCTTTGGATACCAAGGAATTGGTGACGCCGGGGAATGATAATGTTTTTCTTGAAAGATTACATGACTGGGAGTAAAAAAAACCGGGAGGAGATTAACAAAACTTCCAACTGTATAATTCTCTTACAAAAATCAAGGAATGGAAATGCTGAGGAAGAAGAAAACCCTAGGGCAGAATGGGTTTCACACATCCAGCCACAGAGGGGCAAAAAGAGGAAAAAAGAGAAATTTATCCTGCTGTGATTAAACCGTCAGAACCAGAACAAAGGAGGTGCCCGTAACTCAACAAGGTTAAATCAACAAGGCGGTGTTGTAGCCAGGGTCCAAACCCCGTCTTCGGGGGTTGTTGAGGAGAAAAAAACACTCAAAAGGGTAAGCAAAAGGGGGACCGTTATCCTCACTTAAAATTCTAGACACCGGGGGAAAGAAAGGGTTGTTTTTGGAAGACCAGGGTTACAGTTTTTGTCCGCAAAGTGCAAAACTTTTGTAAAAAGTCACACCAAAAAGGAAGACGACTGCCATCCCCCCAGCAAGACATTGTGAACTTGAAAAAGGGGGGGGGAAGGGACTGAGACGAGGGGGCAGATTGGGGGTGGAAATATGCCCAGGTCCCAATTGGGACCAACCTAAGAAAAAAAACACCAAAAAGGAAGAAGGAATCGACAAAGCCCCTCCACACAGAAATTCGGTCCTCTGGGGGGGGAAAAAGCAGTAAAAAAAGACAATAAAAGAAACGTCTAGAACGCGTCTATACGGAAAACTCCAAGGTGGTACCCGAAAAAAAAAAAAAAAGAAAAGAGGCAAGTAGGTGAAGTCTTCCAAATTTGGTTGCACCACGCCCTGGCCGGTGAACAAAAAAAAAAATTTAAGGACCTCAAAAAGGAAACAGTTAGAAAAAAAAAAAAAATTGGCTTTAACCAAGTGGAAGGACCAGTTGTGAGAAAAAATGAAAAACGAGGGTTCCCACCTCCTCGATAAATTTGAAAACATAAGAAGCGGAAAAAGCACTTGAGAAATTTTGAAAACAAACAAAAAAAACAGGTCTAAAACAGAGGAAAAGCTGGGGACCGTACAGGCAGGAAGAAGGCAGGAAGCAAGACAGTAATTCCCTCTTAGATTAACCGGGGGCCAGTATCTCGGTCAGGAAAAGTAGGGAAAAGGACTCGCGAAGAAAGAAGGGGGGTGGGGGTTTGGCCCCCTGGGGTACCATTAAGCGCCCAGTACTTCGACGGAGAAGTGGAGTCAAGGGAGACACAACGGGCCATAGGCCAAACTACCCCCCGAACCTGTCTCTGGTGGGGAGGAAGAAAGAGAAAAAAACACAGGATTTAAAAGAAGAGATAAATTTACGCCCACCGACGAAAAAAGGGGAGGGGGAGTGCCCGTAGCTGACCTGTGAAAGGGTAAAAGAAAGGCAAAAAAAAAAAGACCGCCCCCGATGACTTAGGGTTCGCGGTACGGCACAGGCCTTCGAAGTGCGGTTCACTCCAGGGGAACCAAAACTGAAAACAAATAAATATGGGGGGGGGGGGGGTTGGGGCCGGTATCTAGGAAAGGTACACGTACTAGAACTGGCCAAAAGGACAAGAGTTGAACCTTGAGATACAGCGTGAAGATGGGTTAAACCTTGTATGAAGAAAAAGAGCAAATCAGGGGGGGGCAAACCTTGGATCTGCTTATTTCGGGTCCCAAAAACAGGAATTGCGGGGTGTCACCCTAATCCGCCAGGGTTCAGCACAAAACAACGGGAAGGGGAAAAGGGCACACCGTTCAAACTCCGGGAAACTGTGTAATCGGCCATTTCAGGACCAAGGAAAGAAAAGGGGGGCGAGGCAAGTGTCAGAACGGCAACGAAGTTCCAAAAAAAAAAAAACTGGACTTCAAAGGGGTTTTTCGGGGGGTAAACCGCGTGGTCAGAAAAAAAATCAAGGGCCGCACGGGAAGACCGTGGGGGTAATGCTCGCTGTCAAGATTAGGGGGAAGTTTCCGGACAGCAAGGGGGTTTCCGAAAAACTGGGGGGAGGGACCCCGGACATTTTGTCAGAAAATATGGACACTGTTCTCGAGCCACCACGAAAAGACTATCTGGGACTCGAAAAGAATTTGACACACCTCAGGGAAGGGGGAGGAAAACCACCCTGCTTAGCGGGCGCAGGGCAGCAACTTGGTCGGAGGAAAATGGGGGGATGCCCTGACAACGCCAAGTTGCTTTAAAAAAAAAACAGCGGCCACAATAACATAGTTTTGGGGGAAAAGAAATGGATCTCATGGAACCGTTCAAGTCTCGGGGAAGCCAAACCAGGGGAAAAAAAGGAGGTATATCCCCAGCAGAGGGTGTTCAACCAAAAGACCGGCTTAGGCAACCTGCTTGGGCCGGAAAGAAAAAGTCCAATTCTTAGGCTGGTACTAAAAGCCAAATATAAATGACGTCACGACTGGGAAGAGAGGAAAGGGGCCCGCCTCCTCGTGGGAACGGTTCAAAATAAAAAAAAAAAAAGGGAGGAACATGCCGTCTCATAACCAAAAACGCCAGACAAAAAATTACTGTTGTAAATAGAGACAAAAAGTAGAAAGGAAGGGCTCGTTTCCTCCTTAAATGGCCCTCACGGAAAAAAAAAGGGAACCCCGGAGAGAAATACTCAGTTAAAAAAAAACCTGTGAGGTTCCAAATGGACGCACTGGGGGGGAAGTAGAAAAGGGGGTGAAGAAAGAAGCAACCTCCATGCCGATTCTTGCGGACGAAAAGGGGGGGCGTGCAGTAATGACTGGGGCCCACACCAAAAGATGTAGACCTCCAGTTAACATATGAAGGGTGGTTGATCTTTGGAAGGAATTGGCAAGAAAATTACCAAACAAAAAAATAAAGCCCACCGGGCCAGGACCAGAAAACACTATCCAACACATGAGGACTACCGGAGGAGAGGGAGGCAACAACAATTGTGGCACACAATGCAATCAACCTTGCCAGCTACCAAACCCTTTGTTCCTGTCCTTGTGAGTTAGGGGGGGAGAGCAACCCCTTGAAAGGTGAGGGGTGTACATAAGGTGTCCGGGATAACCTGAGGGAATTAGTCGTGGAAAAAAAACAAAGGGGAGAGAGGAAACATACTTGAAGAGCTATGCCTTGGTGGAAGGTGACTTTCATATGTAATGGCGGAACGCATAGGGGAAGAATGGGGAGAAAGGATTGGTCTGTAAGGTCTTGCAGGTGGGGGACCGGGGCGAGCTGTATACTGATCGAAGGGGGGGGGGAAGGAAGCAACACCAAAAGGGAGGATGACGAGTTTCCTACAGAGTCGCCCGGGGTCCGGGAGTCCAGGTCTTGTGAAGACATATTGATGGGGGAGTGTCCCATGGGGGGCAACGGGGGAAGAAGAGGGGGGTGTCGTCTTACCGACGGTAGGCGAGAAAAGGAGGAGTGAAAGGAAGCAAAGGAGGAACGGTTCTTTGTGGGCAAGGAACATCACCAGGGATCTGGACTCACTAAATTTGGTACTGAAATGAGGGAGATGTGCCCCCCTTACCTCAAACGACTTTTGGATCAAATGGTTTTGCAGCAAGGGGAACAAGGGCCAAGATGCGAAGAAAAAAAAAAAGACATATGGACATTTTGGGGAGCGCCCTAATGAGGCC
>Ga0179591_1258985_pt1 | contig 13380 bp, 10 predicted proteins | sample CZOMad2_1_08_16f_FD_182891 | JGI IMG/M metagenome (GOLD analysis project Ga0179591, IMG submission 182891) | Vadose zone soil fungal communities from Angelo Coast Range Reserve, California, USA - CZOMad2_1_08_16fungal (PacBio error correction) | ecosystem: Environmental > Terrestrial > Soil >...
TCTCAGTGCTTAGAATACTTGTCACTCGGTCGGGGGGATCTGGGAAGGTGATTTTCAAGCGTGTTGGACTTCTCTGTGAGGTAAACGCTGACGCACAGGATACGGAAACTCATCCTGTTGGACAAGGGGGTCATTCTCTTTAATCAGTCAATGGAGGAAAAGGACCATGGAAAATAACTCCCACACTTCGTACGCCTGACACTGTTGAGGGGCTGACCGGGGGGGGGGGGAGCCCGGTGGATTTACGGTGGAATGGAGAGGGGTCAAAGGTAAACTGACTGGGTTCTTCAGGGGGCCTGCGTGGGAAGGGAAGGGAGAGGGGGGCGGAATCGATTGGGTTCGTGGGCAGAAAAAGAAGCTCCCGTCAGAGGGAATAAATCCAAGGAATGGAAATGGAGCGAAAAGGGGAAGGTTCAGTGGCAATCGTCCATTGGGGTGGAAAAACAATTCAAATCTCAGATCAAATGAATCATGGGACGTTCCTGCGGAATAGCGCCTCGGCTCCCCCTTCGAAATTTTCTCTCGACACCTGTTTGAAAGACGTCGAGGCTGTTGTTCCTTGGGGCGACGGGGGAGAAAACTAGACCTCTTGTTAGGGTGTGTCAAGGATACGTTTGAGAATACGAGACAGACTTAACTCAGAGCGAACCAGGATCGCCAGCTAGGCGCGGGGGGCATTCTCTCCAGGGAAAGACATCGAAACAAAAGAGGGACTGGCTTCTCGTAGTCAGGAGTGGGGAGATGCCATCTCAAAAACATTGCGTACTATTCTAGCAAAAACAGCTTATGAAACTAACTATTTCGGAGAAGCAGGGAGGTCTTTCGGGGGTAACCTTATGATTAGTCATAGCCAGGGCAGAAACGGAGACAAAAAAATCACGAATCACGTGATGCGGGGGGTTCAGTCAAGGGGGGAGGGTTGTGTTGATCCGTGCCCATCTGGTACTCTGGGCATCAAGGGAAACGACCTGACGGGACACTAACAGGCAGGGGGGCATAGTCCCTACCTCTGGCATAGTGCGACCTCGTGGCTTAACACTCCTCTGCGGGGCCTCGAAGGTTCGAAGGAAGCAAGGGGTGACCTCTATTGAAAAGAGGATGGAACCGGAAAGGTGACTGGACCTCTCTCTTAATGTCTTGAAGGGCGTTTGAAAGGTGGTGAACAATGAATGGCATTGGACCTGTCCTGCTTATTTGGTGATTCGTGCCTGGATTGGTCCGTTCGTCGGCCGGGTTGGTTGGCTCCCTTATCCGGGTGGGTAAGTCTGGTCAGGGTTGAAGGGTTCTGGTAACGCTAGGGGGTTGTAGGGGTAACGCCGGATGCGGGGAAATCGACCCTAGGGGACATGGGGTCGCTTCCGTACTTTCTTTTCCAGGACGTCGGTCTGCTGAGGGTAGAGCTCTACTCTCCGCCCAGTCCTTGGCGAGTCAGCTGCGATCCTCCAAAAAAGGATGCTATCTCATGCAACATTTAAAAAGGGTACGCAAAGAAACCTCTTGAAAAAGCGTCGTTTAAAACGAGGTCGCAGGGGGAAACTGCTGGGTAACAGGGAAGGGGAAAAGGGACGCCCGCCCTTTAAGCGCGAATGGGGGATTAAAATCGTGTGAAACCGCCAAAGCCGCCAAAACGAAAAATTAGAGGGGGCCAGAACTCGCATCGGGGAACAAGGAATTTCTTTTCCTTTACACGTCCAGTGGGGTAGCCCGTATTTCACCGCTCTTCCTGATTACCAAGTGACGCCGGGCTGACTCAGGAGCTCCTCCAGCCCGATGGCAACATGCTTGAAAAGCCTAATTTGCCGAGTGCCGGACTCCGAAATCAAAAAATAAAAGGGGGGTGCAGGAAGCTTCTAATTGAGGTTCCCAGATGGAAACACTTCCAGGACGGATCACTCCCGTTTCCTATTCTGAACGCGGGAGAACCTTATGACGATTGCGCTCAAAGGGAGCAACCATTCCTATGAAAGGACTTCACAAACACCCACCTGCGGACCCATCTAGAGAGTGGGGCGATTCAGTCCCGCCGGTCAGCGATGGGAGAGAACATCAAAAAAAATCCTTCTTGGAGCGGAAGGCAGGACCAATTCTTGGCCAGGAATACAGGAGGGGGGGCAACCCTCAGCCTGCATTTAAAACTAAATCTGTGTCAGTTTGACCAGGGACGGGTAAAATTCATATCCGTAGAGACACCTGCCACTCAGGCCATCTTACCGTCTACCTGATAGGATGATCAGGCTCAGGGAATAGAAAGGAAAATAGCGTTGCTCCTTCTAACACGCAAGGACAGCACTGGGGAAGGACAATGATTAATCTGTCTGCAAAGGAAGAACTGCCTCGCTGCTGACACGAATTAGCCAAGAGGGAACGCGGGGCCGCGGGTAAGGGACGGGGCCCAAAGCCTGGCCCGAAAGAAGGAAAAAGTAAAAGCGGAGAAAAAAACGCAAAAAAAAGGGTGCTTGAGTAAACCATAGTGCTGCAGGGCCAGTGGCTAAGAAGAAACCGTGGCAGAGCCCAGAACAGCTTACGGCACGGCACTTAAGGGCGTCGTCTAAGGACGACTGCGCAAAGAAGTCTCCTCACATCGGTACCGGCGAAGGTCCATCCACGAGGGTACCTCAGAAAAGACTCGCGCGACCCTACTCCAATTGAAAAGAAAAAAAACAAGGAAGGTACAAATCCTTATATGGTCCCGTCCACCAACGCCTCATAAGGCACGACGGCAGCCCTACAATCTCTTTAACCCGCCATCAAGGGCAAAAAAGGTACTGCCCCCATACCGAACCGCAAAACTAAAAGTCAAAGCAGGTCGGGTCAGCCGGGGGGGGAATCAGAGGTAATCTTTCAAGTCAACAACGAGGTCCCCTCGTCAGTCGTGGGCACTGGAAAGTAAAAGGTCCCTGGCGTCTTCAATCTCCGTCAAAAGAAATGGTTACCTGCAGTTCATGTGTCTGTTCCTAGACATCATGGCTTGGGGGAACTTAACAGCCGGAAACGCTCTATGGGGATAGGAGAAACAGATCCAGGATGAAAGTTAAAAGTGAAAAGCCGAAGGGGGTTCACCGAAAAGTGCCTCAAGAACGTCTTCTTAATATCTCAGGACTCGTGAAAATAGGGGACATCGGCTTTCTGCCCTCCACTCGCAAATCAAGGCCATCAATAAATACTCGCCTGGGGGAAAGCCATCAATTATCTCAGTGGTAAGCGTAGATGAGAACTAAAGCCTGTAGATCCTGGGGGAGGAGATGGAAAACAAGGTGACATAACTTAATGATAAATTGACTGACAGTTAGCACCATACCCAGAAGGAGGGAAGTCAGTCACGCCCCTCAAGACGCAAGCACTAAGGAAGTATGTGACCCCAGGAAGGGGAGAGGCGACCGTTCCTTTCTCAAGACTGCATTACCTAGGTGGTCTATACGGTACCCGCGCTCGAAATTTCATAATAGGGACATCGTGGGGGCTGAACAACAGGGGAAAACTATGACTGCCATGGACCTAAACCTGGGAAGGGGGGAGGTTCAGATATTGAGGAGGCGAATGGGTTCAAACAAACCGTCAAGTCGTCGCACACGTAAAGACTAATTTCATCTCACACTAAGGAACGGCGACTAAGGTGAACGTTACCGGTGTCTCTGACTCCAACTTTCCAGTGGAAGATATGTCATGGGTCCTGCGTTCAACTATACTACGGTGGAATTGCACTGTCGTTACACGGTCGAAGTACTGGTGAGGTATAACCTTCCCTCCTCCAGAATGACCGCGAAGGACCCAAGGACAACAGATAACCTGATTATAAACTATGTTATGCGGACATAGTTCCTAAAGTTCCCGAGACTGAGAATCAAAAACTGCCCACACTTCAAGATCAGAACTAGGAGGGGGAAATATCGTATTACCCCCAAGCAAGACGCGTGAAAGCAGTCATAAAAAACCTAAACGGGCTGTGGTTAGCGTACTTCACTGGAAGAAAGGAAAGAATTGGGGCACGGATTTCTGAGTGAAGTTCTCATCAAAGGACTTGCTAGAAGAAAAACGTATTAAGGCTCTTGACTGGAAGCCGCGGGATCGTGCGCTCGAAGTAAATAAAAGGAAGTGCATGGGCATTGCGAACTCTCACCAAAATCCCCGGTACCATGACCTGGCTGCTCTTGCAAGGATGCGCCTCGGTGCCTCGGGTTCCCTGGACCGACGCAACCCGGGGAAGACAAAACGTAATTCACTGAGCCGTCGGGGTTACCGAGAAAGTGCGTGCCCCGTCCTCTCCTTCCAAAAACTCACTTTCCTTGCCGTCCATCGGAGAAGGTGCAAAGAGCGTTCCAAGTTGGAAGGGGCTGTGGTCTGATTTGGTTATCTAAAAATAAACAAAACAACGTTTAGATTACCATGGTTCACGCTCGTACGCATCCTTAAAGTCCCTTGTTCAGCTCAACGACGGGGGAAACTATGGCTCAGGCATGCCTCTTTGTAAAACGTGGGCCATTGGGGTACCCTAGGGGGGGTCTACCCCAATGTTCCTTTCAGGTTTGAGAAGGGAGGACTGTCGTACAGGGGACCGAGAAAAGATTCTAACGGTTAGCTCTAGCTCGAAGAGGATTACGTTGAGGGTTACCTGTCCTCCTGTTTGTATTTCTGAGAAGGGGAAAAACTTGTGTTCGAGGGCTTCAATGAGCCATCTGAGGTTTCATGGTGCTCGAAAGCCGGTGATGAACGGCTTTAGATCAAGTCTCACTTAAACGTAGGAAAAATCCCGCCCTGGGAAGGGGGAAAGGTACGATCACAGCCGGAATGGCCGGTTATGCCGTAAGCGAAAAAGAGAGGCTTGTGGGGCGGGGGTTTCTCAGTTGGCTATTGCTTTTTGCGTGGGTCCGTGTGTGCCTCTTGGGGTTGTAGGGGGGGACGGTCCTGAACCGGGAGAACCGGAAGGGAAGAGAGACGTTGTGGCCAGGTGGAAGTGGGATAAGTCTCTGGTCAGATTCGGTCATGCGCAGTACCTAACCACGTAACGGAAAACGTAAGGAGATGCCAACGGTGAGATCGTGCGGTACGATGACTAGTCCCCTTCATTTAAATTCCTTGGCCGTTTATTCTGTAGTCTATTTGCACCGGTAGTAAAAAAAATTCGTCGGTCGCGGGGGGAGGGGGAACCTTCTGGACGTAAGGATCCTTGCTTGCGGAAACCAGGCAGAAGAACAGTCATTGGCAAGCATCTGACAAGGAAAAGGGGTAGGCTCCCCAATCATAGTTTAATAGTTCCACCGGTTCGTCTATCGACGATAAAAAAGCGAGAAATGGACTCCGGATATCGGAGTCGGCGGAAAGGTCTGCTTTATAGAAGGAACGGACCGTTAAATGGGGAGATGGGAGAGTTGGTAAGTGCCTGGAATAGCTTACATTAAAACTGGATAAACTCGGGTGGATATGTGGTGCGTCATTTCATTTCGTCCCCTATCACACAAATCCGTCAACTGGAGCAAAAATTAGAGACCAAACGATGTCTGAAGGCACCATGCGAGCAACGCAGGGTCAGGGGTTAATCGGGGGCAAATTTGCAGTGAGCATTCCGGACGGCCCGAGAGCAAATTTCTGAAGGGATGCGAAAAGGCGGCAACCTCGGAAGTTTCGGCTACCCTTTCTGTCGGTAGGGTAACCTGAGGGCTAAATGGGCGGAGTGTCACTGCTCAGCCGTAAACCGTGAGTTAAGCAGGCACGAGTGGCAGTTGACAAGTCACTGGGATGGGTCCTAACTTACACTGGACTACTCAGTCGGGGGAAAAAGGCCGCAAGGAGATTGATCAGGGCGAAAGAGTCCTTTCTAAAGGCATCAGTGCAAAGGGGGTGAGCGTGCACAGCTGGGGACCGTGAGGCATCAGTTCCCATCCTTCTTTAATTTATGTCAAGGGGGGAAGGAAGAAGGTGAGTGATTCTGAAGGGGGGGTCTCTTATGGATGGGGGGAAGGGAAGGGTCAGAGGTTGGTCGGTGGGGTCGGGGCGATTAAGAGAGTGTGAATCAGTTATTTGGGTGTCCCCTTTTTTTTGGAATCGGTTGGGATCATTTTAATAAAGGGGGAGGGGGGTACAGCATCGTCCTCTGAGAAAAAGATTGATTCAGAATCCTTTTCTTGGAAGGAAGATTGGGGGGTGCGGGGCGCGCGGGACGATCTCCGGACCTCCCTCAGGAGGTCAGCTGCCGTCCGAAAAAAAAAGACTGATATCATCACATTTCGAATATGAGGCAAAACGTAGGGTGTACGTAATCTGAAAGACGTTCACTTTGTCCATATCCTGACGGGGGATGGACCCAGTCAGTCCTGACTGTACGGGTACAGGGGCCCTAGACCACCATGGGATCGCTGGTATTACACCAAAAAAAAAGAATTAAACCGGGAGCAGACAAGGATCCGGGTTCCCGAATCATTCCAGAAGGCAAAATCACGCGGGTTCAACCGCTTGTAACTTGAAAATTAAGGGGAAGCAAAAAAGCTGCCCACTAGAAAGGGGGGGATGGAAGATTGAGAACATCCGTGAGCCCTTGTTCCGCCTTTCCTAAGCGTTAGGACGACTGCTTCATAGTTTTCCTTAGTCTCAACTTAAGAACAACTAATCGGGGAAACTATCATTCCCAATGGGGTCAACGGAAATAGGGAAATATCAGGGAGGGGGGGGAGCAGAGAACCTCTTGCCGTAAATCAAGAACCTTCTATGCTCTCTCATCAAAAAAAAAAAAGGATGGAGAAGCTCCGTAGAGGGGCAGGTTAAGGAGGAAAATGAACTAATTATCTAACAACAAAACTTAGGGTCTATTTCCCTCTAAATATTTCTTCATGTCAAAACGGTCGCATTTATGGGCAGGAAGAGGCTTCCTTCTCAATCCTGGTCAGGGAGAAAGACATAGAGGAAAACTGTCTTTATAAGTCGACGTCTCAGACTGTGTCAAATGCCTTCTTCCTTAAAATTTTCGAAGTTCCCTTTGGGGGTGGGGAGGGGGCAATCATTACACATTCCGACGTGAGGGGCCGGGGCGGGGGGGGGGGTTGGTGGTTTTGGGTGGTGGGGTGGGTTAGACGCAGATTACCTGGTAGGGGGAACTAAGTCTCAATAGGCGGCGAACATAAGTGGTTCCCAAAGCGATATGCCTGGGTCTGAAATAAACGTAATTCCGGCAAGAAAATGGAAAAAAAGCAGGGACAGGATCCTTGGGAAGACTTGTTTTACCTAAAGACCCGCGACGAAAGAAAAGGGGCAAGCTGTCTTCCCTGAACAGTAAAGGGGACAAAAAAAAAAACCAAAAGAACGAAAGTAACATACACGGAAAAGATGCAAACTCCTCAGAACACACTTTGGAAAAGAGGGATCTCACAAAACTTTGGCCGGACAAACTAGTCCTATCATACGCTCTGGGACGCTGGGGACGGCGAAAGAAAGGCCAGTAAAGGAGTTAGTTCTGGATAAGAAGGGACTCGACACCTGCCAGTATCCGTCCAGGGGAAGCAGGGGGAAAAAGGCAACAGATCTTATCTCCAAGTGAAGAGGGAAGGGATGACTAATACAAAGGGAAAGAACCAGTGTGAAAAAACCATAGTACCAACCCTATACGGACCTGAAAAAAACCAGGAACGGGCCCCTAAAAGTCAACAGGACCACAAAGCCGAAGGAAAATCATTCAATCAGGCAAAAAGGGAGAATACGGAAACACTGCAGAAAGAATACTTGAGGTTGTGGGGGGTGGTGGGGGTGAAGGGGGGGGGGGGGAAGAAAAAGACGTAGGTTTAACCGTATATCCTCATACACCTCGGCACTCTACAAAGAGGTCCCGCGAAAGGAGGGGTGGGTTCCGTCAAACGGTCGGATGTGACCGAAGATAACAAGGGAAGGAGGCGAAAAAAGGGCCCCCCACCAGGCGTATAGTGACCCTTCATCTTTCCCCTGGCTGAAAAGAAGGGAAAGGAAAGGAAAAAAGACCGTCCCCCAGAAAAAATTGGAGGGATGCTACCTTTATGGCAATCCTGACTTCCAATCCAGACTCAGGTTCCCTCAAAACAAGGAGAAAGGGGCTTCTACGCCAGCGACGGCGAGCGGGGTAAAAGAAAAGAAGCGTTCATCAGACCGCCCGCAATCTCAACTGCAGCCCTGCTCAAGAGAAAATAAACGATAAGCTGACTGGTGTACCGAGGGGTAGAAGGAAGAAGACAAAGCGGCAAGCGAAATCCTTTTTCTCTAGGACAAAACGGCAAGAGCTAGGCTTAGCCTGAAGAAGGGAGAATAACCCAGAGTGGGAAAGGGAAGACGTCCAGGCAAAACAGACCTCTAGGCTGAAAGGAAAGGGAAATCACAGGCCGCAGCAAATTTGCTCCCTAATCGATCGAAGACCTCCAAAAAGGTTCCCTTATCGCTTGGCGCGGAGGGGAGCGAATCGCAGGGGAGGGGATGGAAACAAAAATTCTGCTCTATCTCCCCTTTAATTCAGGCGATGATCAACGGAACGGGAGGGAAGGGTTGTGAAAACGCCTCAACTCAGGGGACGGAAAAACCGGGGATCAAACCGAACTCAGAACTCGACAGACAACGGAACCGGGGAAAATGAAGGGTACATCTGCTACGAACAAGGGTCAAGGAAAGTAATGCAGTTAAGGCGGCATGGCCTATCGTAAACTTGTCAGTAATAGCTTCCGAACGTAGCGGGCTGGGCAACTTTTCTCCTGCCCGCCAGGGGGAACAAGACGGAAACCACAGACCGGGGTCGGTATAAACAGTCCACATTTCACCATGGACAAGGGGGAGAAGGGGTTACCTTAGTCTAAGGGAAGTGTCAAATTACTGAGGAGAAAAACAAGGGGGTTAAAAGGTTATGATGCTTCAGGGGAAATCAAAGACAGAAGCATGGGAAAAGTTCAAACTCAATTAACCGAAAATTCACATCTAGTGCCCTCCTTCACAAGCACCAAAAAGTGCTGTGGTGACCAGACTTGAAATATGGGAATTACTTTATTTTAAAATTCAGTCGCTTTAGAACGGGGGTTCTTGGCGCCCGAACGATCAAACGGGGGCAAATCAAGCTAACCCGTAGGAAAAATCTCGCTGGTCCAGGAGCAACTCAAAACGCCCCGTGGGACTCCCAGAAAAAAACTCGGCGGGAAATTACGCAATCTAAAAAATAAAAATAAGGGGGAAACTCAGCCGGCTTGCGACAGGGGAGAGAACCAGGGCTTATTCCTTACTGTGCTATCGGGGGGACAGTACCGAATGAGAACTACATCCTTTAGACACAAGTTGTTGAGCACTGTGGGGCCATACCCTCCAAAGGGGATGTAAAGAGAGGGGGGCGCGGGAGTAGTGGGTTGTTGGGGGAAGGAGGGGGGGGGGTAGGGGGGGGGGCCTCAGAGGAAGGGGGTTGGGCTTCATCGGGTTGTTTGGAGGTCGGGAGGGAGGTGGGGGGCGGGGAGGGCCGGAAGTGGTGGGCATACGAGGTGGGAGGACGGGGGGGTCGCCCTTTACACGCGATTGACGCACGGCGGACACCTCTGTTGGTCACTGCGGTCCAGAGGGATGGATGTACAAGGGGGATGTGGACTGTGGAGGACGACATTTGGTAGATACTCAACAAACAAAGCTTAAAGGAGAAAATAGAAGGAGACAAGGAGGCTTAAAAAACATGGAAAGAAAACGGGTTACGATCATCAGACGGAAGGGAGGGAAAAGAAACGGGGGGGATTTTGAAACACCTGGTCCAGTGGGGGGAGGGCCGAAGGGAGGAAAACAAAAATTTGGGGGAAAATGGTGAAATTGCGGTACCCGTTGCGATACATGAGGAGGTGTTTATTTGGGAGGTCTGGGTGGGGGGAAAAATGTAGGGGGAGGAAAACGGGGGGATAGAACAGGGAAGAGAAATTTTCACGCCTCCGGCTGGAGGAAAAACGGTTTGGAATGGTATTTACTGCTCCTCGTTTTTATTTTCTGAAGAAACAACTAGTTGGTTGATGTAAACCTTACCATGGATGGTTTTCTTGGTCTAACTGCACACAAAGGGGAAAGGACGTGTTAAAGAAAAATATCACTAAAGCGAGAAGGATGACAGAAAAGTCAGGGCAGGGAGGAGTTGAAGGCTGCTACGAACAGATGGTCGGGTGTATGAAGGAGGGCAACCGCAGGAAGTGGGTAAGGGGGTGGACATTAGCCGTACATTTTCTGTGGATGAGGTGACGGGTATTTCCCGTTGGGGGTCTGCGGCAGTCACGTTCGGGACGGGACTGTAAGCTTAAAGTCCTGGGTATAAAATTACCAATCTATCCTATTCAAAAAGTTGGCCGTGGGCTATAGTGGTAAGAGGTCAATGTGCGGGGGAAAGGGCGATCAAAGGGCATTCCAAGGTCGAAAAACGGAACCGGGTCCAGTCTTAATGCCACTTTCGGGGGCTGCAAAAAAGGGGGAAGCAGAAAGGGAATTCCTGTACCGGGTTTAGCGAGCAGGGAAGGTGCAAAGGTAGGGAACCGGGAAAAACATGATTAACTCTGGTTCTTTGGTTCTATACATTCTGGACGGAGGAAAGATGAGCAGTATGGGAGGGATGGCAACCACATCGGATCACCTTCAATGAAAACAGGGACCGCCCAGGGGTGCAGAGGGGGGGGAGGTGCCTGGCGGCCATCTGAATGTGGGGGGTCATTCCACTAAGCAGGTTCTCCGGAGTTATACCGCGCTCTTTCTCGAGGGTGAACTTACCTTTTAAGTGTATGGAAGAGCTGGGATGGGGGAATGAACCATTTCGCTGGCAGGCATGGCCCAGGGAACCTTTGAAATACTGAGGTTGGGTGATCATGTGTCTTCAACTGAACAATGGATGAATCAGGGGGGGGAGCAGTTCCATGCAAGTTGAGAAGAACTAGCAGAAAGGGCGAGGGCTTACAAACAAGGATAGACAGTCTATGGGGCTCAGGTAATTCAATCTAAAAGGACAAGTCAAATATTATCCTAGTAATCTGAAGGATGGAGCGTATCCGGAAAAAAGGAGTAATCTTCTAAGTCGCGGGCAGGGGAAGGGAAGAGTATGGTGTCAACAAATTGCCCCCATAGATTCGGGGGCGGTAAGAATGGTAGGTTATTTTAAACATGGCTGGTGATTAAGAAGCCCGGAGGGGGACATTCATCCTACAGTTATCTTTGGGGACGCGAGTGCAGGGGAAGGACTCTTAAAGAATGCAAAGGGACTGCAAGACGAACCGTTCCCGGCTCATAAGCTTGAGTAAGAGAATAGAACTTTCTTTAATACAAGGGACCAGACAAGTGGTAAAAGAGGGGTACCCTTGGGACATCTGATGGCATAGGGTGAGGGAACTGAAGTCTGGTGGAAGGAGGGGATGCTTAGGAGCATGTTTTACCAGTATGCGCCCTGGGGAAATAATGGCTTTACCTTGTGGGAGGGGGAACATTTCGAAAAATTTTTGACTGCCTTTATGGACGGGCGAGGAAGGTGGTGCAGTCCAATCCGTTGGGGGTAACGGGGACAGGTCAGTATTCCCTTTTTAAGTGTGTTCACAAAAAAAGGCCTCGAGGAAGAGTGGATGAGGTCAAGGAACTAAATTGACGGAGGTTTCGGGAGCTCAGGACGATACTACATCATCTTCAAGCTGCGAGCTCACGAAGGAGGGAGAACGGACATGGCCCTATTGGAGTCACTAGGGGGGGGAAAAATCTTAACAAGGCAGGAGGCTAAAGGAGTTTAAGACTGATTACCTTGCTTGCCCACCACCTGGTTACAGGGACGAAAGAAAGGACGGGAAACTCTATCGGAAGGTTAATTAAATATGGTGTAAAAGGAACCGGTGGGCCTCATCCAGTGCTGTATAATTTACAAGGAGTCAGAGTAAGAGCACAACGAGTACTCTTCATCGTGAGACGGGTAGGGAAAAATAGGGATGAAACTTCTCCGTATGCAAAGAAGATACTCAAGGTAGCAAAGGGGAAGGAACTCCTTCTGTACTAAAATGTAAAATTTAGTCATTATTACAAGACTATAAATAAAACAAAGGGGGAAAGAAACAAAGAGGTTTCCGGGATTGTTGGGTGACATCATGGGGAAGGCAAGGGGATAAACCGGGGAGGATATTCGGGGCTCTCACTACCCTGACGCTTCGAAACAAGACCTAGTACTCCACGGGCCCTTGATGAAAACGCGTCAGCGAAGAAAACTGGAAACACAGGGGAAAAAGAAAATATATTTGTATTCAGTCTGACAGGGTCCTTCGCGGTGTCGGCAGGGGGGGCCTGTATAAAAAAAATTTAAAGACTTAGGGAAGAGGGGGGCTCTCATATGAACGATATTTCTTGTACGTAAGGAATGGAAAAGACAAGAAACCTTCTAGCAGAGAAAAAAAGGATAAATTGTTGAACAGACGGTCACCGGTGATAAGAGGCGGGGGAATCAGATTTGGGAAGGACCATCCACTAAACTTCAGCATTAACCGGGGTTAAAAGGAGAGCAGGACCAGGGCCTGTTCATCACTATCTGAAAGAGGGCATAAAGATGTAAGTCAGAAGAGGTTTGCAGGGTCATGAGGGAAGCAAAACCGGTTACCAGAATACGCGGACGTGCACGAAATGAATACAGAATACGAGAGAAGGGCTCATTTCTTGTTTCGGCCCTGAAAGAAAAGGGGAGCCAGAAGGTAAATAAAGAAATATAAATCTTCAAACCTAACTCAGACACACCGGTGAATCAGTAGGACCCTACTGGGTCTCAATATTTTCCATGGAGGAATCACAGACTGGGTGAAAAAGGAGGGAGGAAGGGGAAAAGGGAAAGCCTTAACAGAGGGGTCTAAACTGGTGGAGATTATCTGCCCCCAAAACGGGAAGGGAAACTCTGGATCCTGCAAATGTTAAGGAAAAGACAGAGGGCAAGGCCTAGGACAGAGTCGGAAGAAAAGAAAGACAATTTATCACCAGTAACATCGCTACCCCAAAACACGGATAAGTGACACCTGAAAACAAACCACAAGAAAAGTCTAAATTCCAAAGGAACACACCAATCAAAAGCCAGACGGGCAAACAAAGGCCAAATCATAGTAGACAAATGTGCCATAAACTGACGGGGGGTAAAAACTAAGAAGGCCTTCAAACCTCCCTGCTGTACCCTGTGAACCCGAATCAAAGAAGAGGCTGTCACGCTCAACATCTAGGACCCGCGCATGAGTGTGAAAAAAAATTCTTGTCAGAAACTCTGGAGAAAGATTATAGAACGGGAAGCCATCGGTCCCCGGCAGGGAGGCGTATTCAGTTCCCTAGTCCCATAGGGGGAGGTACGGTCACAAATGCATAGAGGACAGCCCCCGGATGAGGCCCGTGTCTGATCTCCTTTCTTCTTATGAATCCATCAGGACGAGGTGC
>Ga0179591_1279762_pt1 | contig 13380 bp, 16 predicted proteins | sample CZOMad2_1_08_16f_FD_182891 | JGI IMG/M metagenome (GOLD analysis project Ga0179591, IMG submission 182891) | Vadose zone soil fungal communities from Angelo Coast Range Reserve, California, USA - CZOMad2_1_08_16fungal (PacBio error correction) | ecosystem: Environmental > Terrestrial > Soil >...
TTGGAGGAGTTAGAACTTCCCGGAAGCACTTCATTCCGGGAGATCCTCGAAGAGCAGGTCCAAGAACGTAACTTGAAGGAGATATCCCCCGGTGGTCGGTTGAATCGGAAAGTTGGAAAAGAACTGTGGGAGTCCCCAGTCTGGACAAAAAAAAGAACAAGCATCCCCCAGAAGGGTTTCGCAGAAATAAAAGTAAAAATAAGGGGGGGCGGCATTGGGAGGCGAACCAGGAGGACAATGGCGAACTTAGGGGTTGGACAACCCAAAGGTGAGGTGTCTATAAAGTTTAAGGTGTACTTCAAAACTATTTAAAAGCGAAAAGAAAAAACTTAAAGTTATGCCTCTGACCACGGGAAAAGAAGCCCTCTCGAAGATGCCGCATGTGTGCACCCCCAGGCCTTTCAAACCCTGCCTGAATAACTCGGAGTTACAAGGAACGAGGTAAAGAAAGGTGCATTCCCCCCATGGGGGTGTTTATGTTTGAATTCTATAAGTTGACTAAAATGAGGATGTCAACGCAACGTTTTGTTTGGACGTGGGTCGTCATTTTCGAGGTGTGCTTCTCGGGAAGTCGCGCTTTGTTAGCTTACCTTTCGGGCGTTGGGGTCCCCTGCGGAGAGTGGATTTTTGGTAGGGTGGCTGTTAGGCCGAAGAGTTTTATGCACACCGTGAAGTGTTTTGTCTTCGGTAGGCGGTGCTTCCTTTGGGGATGTTCCTGAGCACCCTGCTCTCACGCTCATCTGGGACACTTTTTATTAAAGATTGTGGCCGAACCGTTAAAATCCCCCCACCGGAAGCAAAAATTGGCCAAATTTCTACACCATCCGAGTTAAAGAAAAAATGGGGGGTAACAATGGGGGGAAAAAAAAAATTCAAAGGAAGATGCACGGGGTGGAAGAGAAAGAACTCCGGGGAAATCCGGTGGTGAGGGCATGTTAGTATTTGTCCTCTTGGCTGATGACGTTGCGCTGCCCATAGAAACAAGACCCCCCCTCCCGACAACCCCACCGCGGGGGGGCCCAAGGTTGCCATAAAAACCTCCAACGTACAAAAAAATTATAAGATTATCTAAGTAACCATGAACCTGGGGGTGCCTGGAAACAAACGAAAACCCAGAAAGGCATAGAGATAGGGGTGACCAGTCTTAATAAGGGTTACAACAGTCAAACGGGGGTAGGATGGGTGTGTTGTTGGGTTAATCATTGGAGCACAAAGTAAGTAAGAAGAAGTATACCGGTGCCATTCAAAAGGTGTTAGTTAAAGACAGGAGTCACAGATTTGAATGGGGAAACTTAGGTAAAAAGAATTAACTAATGAAATCACCCCATCGTGGGTAAATCACCCCTTTTCCTTCACATCTTGAGGTCATGCACGGAGAAACGCTAAGTAAAATGGTTCTCGCCCTCTCGTGCCTCCGCCTAGTCCCGGGATTCTTGCATGCTCGGAGAGAGCGATTTTTTATGTGTATCCATACTCTGGCCCCGAAGGAGGAGCGGTTCCCCCCAAAGGTGATGTGAGAGGGGGGGAAAAAAATAATTGAAAAAGTGCAATTTTGTTAAGAGGATTGAAAATACATGGGGTTTGTATATGGCAGTGTGATACAATAAAAGGTCAAGATTGGGAAACTTAACCCCCTCGACGTATCTCGACCTCGCATGACATCCTTTTGCCTGTTCAAATCCTCCTGCCTCAAACAGTTTGATCCAGGGACCCGTATAGGGTACAAGTGGAAACCCGGATTGACGCCATTTAATAGAGTGTCCTAAAAAAAACCGCCCACAGGGGAAACTAAAGTCCCAAAGTTTTGGCCGTCGTTTGAGGTTCTGTTTGGTTTTTTGTACTGGTTCCATTCCCAACCTACAGGGGTCCCACCAGAGCCCCTCACGAAACACTGTGTACCCAAATCACAAGCCGGAATTCTTGTTCGTTCGAGAACTAAGGTTTTCGGGGGAGAATGGGAAGAATGTAATTTGGAATCAATAGGGGTTAGCTGGGGGGGTGGCGAGTTCCTGGTTGGGGGAAAAGGGGGGGGGGTGGAGTGGGAACTCTGGTGCCAGTTCCCTGCGGTTTAACACACTAATTCCAAAACTCAAAACATAAGGAGTCTGATCCCCAGGACTCCGATGAATGATTGTTTGCACCACCCCGCCCCATCCATAGGTACTTGAAATTTCATTTTTTACCGCAAATTTTTTCCCCTCAGCGCCCTGTTTTGACATCCTGCCCGTCAAATGAAAAGGTACGGGTGTGTGGTTGGTCAGGAAGACCCTTGGAGCTGCCTCCTTTCATGAAAGGACTGGTCTTCCCTCGGCGCCGAAGTAGTAGTAGGGGGGTCGCCGGGCTGATTTGAGGTGTTTTTGGTGTGGTGTCCCTCCGTGGCAAGAGGGAAATTGTCCTCCTCCGGTGAGGGGAGTGGTGGGTTTTCCCACAGGCCAGAGTCACCAGAACTGGTGTTGCGTAGCAAAGAGTATCGATTACTTTTGAGGGAGGAAAACCCCTTCCATTGGTGCTCCGGGTCCGGGTAGGAGCTCGTCAAGAACCGTGGCCTGGGGGGTGCTATTTTGGAAACGACAGGGGGTAACCAGTCCCCAAAAAAACCTTAAAAGGTACGAATGTGGGGGGGTTTTGAGTACGGGACTAAACAGAAACAACGCGGGCGGCCCTGGAGAGCTGGGGCGTTAAGGGAAACCCCCGTCTCCAAGCTATAACCCACTGATCCTCGGTAATCGGAAGTGGGAGCCTGTGGTCCACCATTCTCCAAATGGGGGAACAATCAACCGGAAAAACTACCCTGGTCCCGGAACAACGGGCCAAAATATAATGGTGCCCACACCCCAAGGCGCGACCCCCCTTTGGTAGATCCGATCTAGTTTTGCTGTTGGGACACGGAACCCTCCTTATTGGGGGGGGACTTGCCCGTGAAGTGAAGTGGCGTTGGGCTAAAAAAAAAATGGACTAGAAAACGGTAGAACCGGGGCCTGCCGGGGGGGGCAGGGGTTGCGAAAAGGCCGAAGAACTAACAACCCGTTGGAGCAAATAGGCATGTAAACCTTTTCCAGGAGGGAAACCCCGTTGCTTGGATTTTTTATGGTTTTGGACGTTTCCATCGCACCTTTCTACCCGAAGGGTTTTTTTTTTGTGGGCCAAGTTATTTGGGCATCAGGACCGGGGGACAGGGGGGTTTTGCCCTAAATCCCGCATACACAAGCAGACACATTTGTTGTTCGGTTCAGAAGGTGGTGGGAAAAATTCCCGGTTGGACAGGCTGAGAGAGGTTCCCTGGTAGGCCGGTGAATTACAAGGTAGACACAAAAACAGGGGGAAGTGTTCCCGTGAACCCTTTTTGGGGGAGTTACCTTTTGGGAGGCCGTCCCCCGCCAAAAACATTGAAAATTTGGGTTTTGGTCTAAATGCTTAGAGGACTCGAGCAAGGGAACCCAACTTGAGTAGTGCAGATAGCGCCCTCAATGCAACCACAAATAGAGGGGGGATTTTGGTAGTGGGATGCTAACCACCCAAGGGGTGCGTTAAATTCCAAGACGGGCCGCACTTAGAATTCCAACTTTAGAAGGCCAGTATATTTATTGTCGTTATAATTCTGAAGCTAACTCTTTTTAGAACATGTGAATTACCCATGCCGCGAAAGAACACAAGTGTGGAGAACCGAGTCCCTTAAAAAAAACGTCCCAGGGGACGTCGCCCTTGCAAAAACCGGAAAAAAAATTTTGATACAGGCCGAGGGGGGACACCACCCCCCAAAGGCGATTGAGGGGGTCCCTTCGTAAATGTTTTTTGGTTTTTTTGAACGTCCCCGGGGAGTCCCCACCGGCGGGGAGGTAATTTATCACTGTTCGTTGGAATCCGGCCCACAAAAAACAAAAACGGAAGGCGTACGTTGTGGGACCTGTAAACTACCTAGCACAATAATTCTTCTCAAGCGCAGCTAGGGGAAGGTGCACAAGGGTTCCACATATTGTTGCTAGATTGAAAGGAGGGGGCCACTGGGGGCCAGCTGGGGGCCCCCCAGTGTGGACCGAAGCAGGGGGAGAACCCAAGGGACATTCACACGGAGCAGACAAGTCAGAGTAAGCGCGAGGGCCCGCCAAGATTCGTTCCTTGTTAACTGGTCTACATACAAAAAACACAGTTGTTGGGGAGTCCTCCTTTGGGACAAAAGTTATTCCGGACCTTGTTAAGGCCATTGGGTAACAGGCCAGTTTGGCTTGCCCCGCCTCTGGGTTGCAGCAAGTAGTGTTTACCGGCTAAAGTTCGAAATGAATTGTAACCGACAGGAACCCCCCCGCAAGACAAGAAGAGGGGGGGTAACGCAGCTGTAAGAAAAACTCTAGGGCGTCCCCCCCCATGGGGAGTAAACTTTCCAAAGCGGGAGGTGCCCAGGGTAAACCCTTTAAAAAACACCCCCGACGAATGGGGGGAGAGAAAGAGAAGAGATCCAGAAATACAAGGTTGAAAGGCCGACCGCAACCAAAGGTCCCACCTTATAAGAGGGAGTAAGGTACACACCCCCTGGGGTATAAACGATGTCCGTAAAAAAAGGGACAAGGAGGGCATATTGTGGCTGGGTTCAAAGAATTCATCAGTTTTCATTTGCAGACATCCGCGGTCGGGGCTGGCCCCTATGTTAATGGTAAAAACGAATAAATGGGTGGGCAGAAAAGAAGATTGGATATCACCGGTGGAGCCCCGTGGCACCGAGAGGTGGGTAGGAAAAGGTACTCAACTGAAACTGGTCCTAAAAAGATCGCAATTGCAACAAATGATTGATTTCACAAATTTGACCATTCGAACATGGCAAAATGTTTGAATGGCAACGGTCCCCCAACAAACAGCCCAACAAGTGTTGGGTGGGCGTACCTACTGTGAAGCCCGGGGTTAGAACCCGAGATTACAGGTGCTACCGTAATCTTTTTTTTGGGAAAACGGAAATAAGACACAGTTCTTAATTTGGGGTGTGTTAGTGGGAAGAAACTATAGCGGTCGAACAACCGAGAAAAGAAAGTTCTAATTTACTTGAGAGGGCAAAGGAAGTAAAAGCACGAAATAAAAAAAAGGGGGGAATAGAAGGCCACCACTTGAAATCCGTTTAATTCCATTATTTAGAAAACTAAGGGAATTTAAATGTAAAGGATTCCCAACAACTGCACTTGGGCCGGTGATAATGTTTTAGGCAACAGTAACCTGTTTCAAAATCTAATTCAAGGGATTCTCAGGTTTAGATTTGATTCCCAGTGGGGGGTTTTTCGATCCTTTGGGGGGGTAAGAAAGAGGGGCGGGTAGGGGGATGTGGTGGTGACTGGGAGGTTGGAGGGGAAACGGGTGTCAGAGGGAGGGTGGGGGGGAGGGGGGCGGGGGGCGGGGGGGAGGGATGGAGGAATGATGGGGGGGAGAGGGGGGGTAGGATGGGGGAGGGGGGGGGGGGGAGGGGAGGGAAGGAGTAGGGGGCGGGAGGGGAGGGAGAGGGGGGGCAGTGAGGGGTGGGGGGCGGTGGCGAAGGGGCGGGGGGGGGTAGGGTGGGGTGGGGGAGTGAGCGAGGGAGGCGGAGGTGGAGGGTGGGGGGGGAGGAAGGGGGGGGGGTGGCGGATAGGGGAGGTGGGGGGGGGGGGAGGGGGGGGTTGAGAGGAGTGGGAGGGGGTGGAGGGGGGGGAGAAGGTAGAGTGGGGGGGACGTTAGGTGTGGGAGGGAGTTGGGGGCGGGGTGAGGAGGGGCTCGGGTTCCTCCGTGTCGGATGTGTCCCCGTGGATTCATTAAGGTGTTTAATGCACCGGGGTCGCTCCTCCTCAAGTCCCCGCTAATTACTTAGTCCGGGACCCTTTTAATGCAGAAGGAGGGCACTCCCCCTTAAGAAAGTTGGTACATGCAAACCAATTCCTATGGGACAACATCCAAATTATAAGTAGGAACAAATTAATGGTGGCGAAATTAAGGCCAAACCCCGGGTAAAGCAAAAGAAAGGAAGGGCAAACATGTTTTCAGGGGAAAACACAGAAAATCCTTCGGTTGTAAAACCGTTTGAGAACAAAAGGGACCACGGGTTTCCTAAGGAGAGACAAACACGGGGGATGCAGAGGACCCCGTTTTCCCGAGTAAAGTCGTAGAGGGTGACATAGAACGTATCCGTACGCCCTGAGCCAAAAAAGGGAAGGGAGATGCCGTTGGCCGAAACCGCGTCAACCCGCCCAATTTGGAGGTGCAACCCAGAGGACCCCCTTCAGTGGTGCCACTTTTTCCTGAACTTATTTTTAGGTTTGGTGGAGTTTCGCGCCTTGGGGGATTAACTTATAGGGAGAGAGTTTGTTCCAAAACAAGGGGGCAGGGTTTATGTGAAGGGTTTACAAAAACGAGAGGGGCGTGCCCTGAATAGGGGCCCCCAGGCCCCTTACTTTAATTTAGCTATCCACACAAGAACGTTCCACGACCTGTTAAAATACCGCTTTACCCAACAAGGAAGGGCAGAACAAAATAATACTTGGTAAAATAAGGGACTTTGAAAGGGGTAGCTCAAAGTACATATACCCTAGGTTTTTTTCCTATGGTGATAACGGGAAACAACTTACAGAGCCGTGTAGAGCGAAAAATGGGTGGTACGGTCATAGGTTCATAAAGAGTGGAAAAGACTGGGGGTTATTTCATTTGACGAAAAAGAGTTTTTCTATGGATCGAATATGAAAGGCTATAACTAGAAAATCGGGAAAAACTTTTCAAGACCCCTTGGGAGCTGTAAGACGGAATTATGAAGGTAAACATAACAAAACCCGAAAAGAGAGTTGTCCCTGGGTCCAAACCCCCGTATCACGGGAGTCCGGAGGGGGTTTCCCCTAACCAAAGGGAGGGTCCGGCAAATGGTAGGCCCTATCAGGCGTCCCCCCTTGAACAGGTGCCCATGGAGTTTGTGTGGTTAAAGATGGGGAGTCCCTAAACGCTCCCTTTGGTTCAGGATAGGAGAACAGACACAGACCCGCACATTCCACGTTATCATTTGTTTTGTTATTTTCTTGAGAAAAGAAGCCTCCCGGTTCGTTTTCATATGTGTCCCACCACCTTTGGCTTCTGTGGAGAGTTACCAACGGTTTTTTCTCAAGATTGGAACGGTTAAAGTCGGTAAAGTTTGGGATCACCAAGAGTGCAAAAGGGAGACAGGCCGTGGCGGTCACAGGGCAGTACAGGAAGGGGGGGATTGGGGGCCAAAAAATGAAAGTAACTATCCCAGAAGTCTCCCCAGGGGACTCAAAAGGGGTTCCGTCCAGGACTCAATCCCCAAAAATGTGGACAATAAACTGTTCCACGGTGGATGTAAAAAAAGTGGGGGTTGTCCTTGAGGGGGGGGGGGAGGGGGCGATTATAGGGTGGGGGTGTAGCGGGTGGTGTGGGGGGGGGGGGAGGGGTAGGGGATGAAGGGATAGGGGCGGTAGGGGGGGGGTGGGGGGTGAGGGGGGGAGGGTAGAGGGGGGGAGGGTGGGGGGAGGCGGGGGGGGGAGGGGGGGGGGTAGGTGGAGTAGAGGGTGAAGGGGAGTGAGGAGGATGGGGTGGGTGGGGGGGGAGGTGGGAGGTAGAGTGGCGGGGGGGGTCGAGGGGACGGGAGGGAGGAGGGGGTGGGGGGGGCGGGGGGGGGGGGGTGGGTGGGGGGGGGGGGGCGGGTGTCTTGGGGGGGTAGGGAAGACGGGAAGGGCGGGTGGTTGGGAATAGTGGGGGGGGGGTGGAGGACATGGGTGGGGGGGGGGGGGGGGAGGGGGGCGGGTGGGGGGGGGGTAGGAGGTGACTGGGGGTGAGGGGAGAGTGAATTGAGAGGAGGATTGATGGGGGAGGAGGTGGAGGGGGGGAGGGTCGGGGGGGGGGCTGATAGGGGGGGGGGGGAGGGGTGGAGAATTTGGTGTGGGGGGAAGGATAGGGGGGGGGGGGAAGCGTTGGTGGTGGGTGTTGATGGGGGGTGGGGAGGGTTGTGCGGGGGGGGGTGGGAGGGGGGGGGGGGCGGGGGATATGGAAGCTGAAGAGTAAAAGGGGGTGGGGGGAGAGGGGGAGAATGTGAGGGGGAGGGGTGGGTGGGGAGGGGGGTGTTGTAGGAAAAGATGTGGAGATGGGGGGGGTGGAGGGGGAAGAGATTGGGAGGAGGGGGCATGGGTTCGGGATGGGGTGGGGGGGGTGAAGAGGGGAAGGCGGGGAGACGGTGAGGGGGTAGGGGGGGGGGGGGTGGTGGGGGATGGGGGAGAGGGGGTGAAGGAAGGAGGAGAGGGGAGGGGACGCGGGGGGGGCAGCGGTGTCGAGGGGGAGGTGGAGAGGATGGGGGGGTGGGGGGGTTGGGGGGTGAGCTGAGGGGGGGGGAGGGAGGGAGTGGAGAAAGGGTAAAAGGAGAGTGTAGGATAGGAAGGGGATGCTAGTGGGGAGGTGGAAGGGAGAGGAGGAGGGGGGGTTTGGTGGGGGGGGGGGGGGGGGGGAGGGGGGGGAGATTAATGTGGTGGTCGGGTTGATGGGGCGGGAGAGAGGGTAGGGAAAGCGAGGGGGTGAGGGGGGTGGGGTGGGGGGGGAGTGGAGGGACAGGAGCGTTTGAGTAGGGCGGTGGGGCGGAGGGGTGGAGGGAGGAGAGGCCGTGATGAGGATGGTACGGGGTTTTTGGTGCAATTTGGGATGAGACGGGCGCTAGGCGTCCTGGTTCGCTCGCGGAGCGTGTTGGCTGGGGTTGGCCCTTTCCCTTCTTACGTGTAAGCTCAATGGAATAGGTGTGGGGGGGAACCGAACCCAAGTTTACTGGCACTAAGTTGTGTTCGCCAAAACAACCCCGCCCCCTTGGGACTCTGACCTACAAAAAGAAGACCGTCGTTTAACGAGGGTAAAAGAAGATGCAGGGGGGGAAAAAGAAAAAACAAGATGTTTCTCGTTTCAACCAGAAAGTCATTTTTGGGCGGAAAGGTGCACTGTGGATATAATTAAACAGCAACCGGAAAGCGGGGGTTTAAGGCTTTGAAAAGGGAAGGAACTTCCAAGCCCCATCCCCCCACCCACCTCAAACCCCCTAAAACAAATAACTCCATGTTGGTGACCGGGGGGGTTCGCCGTGACTAAGAGCCCAGGGCTCACCTAAGAGACCCCTGGGGAACCTGGATTCCAGCCAAAGAACGCCAAAAAAGGAAAGGGGAGAATTTTCCTACCGGGGGTACTCAAAAAATTGATCCTATATAGGGGGAACCCCTCCGTTGTTGTGCCAGGGGGGGCGGCCACTCAGGTGGGGAACACCAGGGGACAGAAGGGCCCGAGGAAGAACCTGATCCCCCACCCCCACAAAATTTTCGGGGGGGTCGAAAAGATGCAAGGTACGCTTGTTTGGGGGAAGAAAGAACGTCTAGCGTTCTGGGACCCGTGCGTTTACGCGGTGGGAATGCCAGGCGCGGGAGACAAGGTCGGTTTCGGGGGCGCCCCCCCGTAGAGGCGTGAAACTCCGCTCCTGTACGGATTGAAAAAGGAAGTTGAGCTTTTTGTGGCCACCAGACGTTCACCCTCCCCGAAGCGGGGGGCCTAAAGTTAAACCGGGTCAGGTAATTGAGGACCCCTTAGTTCTGTTGGGGGGGGACCCTTTTCATCGTTCAAGGAGTATGTGGGGGGCAAGCCGTGGGGGGTTAAAGTGTTCCCTTTCATGCAATTAGTGCCTCGCAGTTGTTTTTTAGGGGGGGGTATCTTCAGGGGGTGTAACACTGGGGGGGGTGTCCCAAGGGGTCCTTGGACGCCCACCGAGCGGTCTGGGGGGGGGGGCCACGGTTCTTGTTTTAAGGATACTCACACAGATTGACATTGCAGGGGGAAGTTTCCCAATGGGGGGGCCCCCCTGTTTGGCCCCGTACGGTGTTTGTTTTACCCCGCTGGGGGGTTGATCTCGTCCCTCGAGAAATCAAGTTAAGTTGTTGGGTTGGGAGTCCCCTTAGCCTAGAAAATCCTCAAAGGAAAAGACAAACTAAATGGGCAGGGATGAAAGTTACTTGCCCACCCAAAGAATAATCCGGTTGGTCATCTCCAGCCAAGACCGGACCCGGCTGAGGGGGGCCCCCCTCCGGGGGGGGGCCCGCCACTCAAGGGGCCTGTACGGTATTGTTTCGGTTAAAAAACTGACAAACGCCGAGATACTGACGTGGTAAAAAAAGGGTGGAGCCACATGCCGTGGGGAAACCTTCACCGTGGAAATAGCACAAGGAGGGTGGCCTGTACAGGGGGGTCCCCCAGCCCTTACGAGAAGAGCATACCAAGGGAATTTGTCAAGACGTGGTTGGGCGAGTGGTAAACCGTCACAACGGTAGAAACGGGGTTGGTGGGTGGGGGACACTTTTCGGGGGGGGACGTTTTTACTGCAACTTTTGGGTAAATGGAAACGGACTCGAGTGGGAATTAAGCTCCTGTCTGGGAAATGATGAGGACCGATACCTTCTCCACGTTGGCAAAGGGACGGAGGAGCCGGATGAAAGTTGCGCCCAAGAAATCCTGGTCAAACACGTTGGTACAAATCGGTTGAAACGTACATCGAATGAAGGCGGGGGAGGAGCTGCCCTCCTTTGTACCCAGGTCCCGTTTACCGGGGGGAACATCCTCTTTTGTGAAAGGAAACGATTTCACCCACGCGTAGATCAGAAGCAAAAGGGGAACGCGGAGGAAAATCCAGGGTAGGCCATCCCTTTGAGATGGCTCACATGCCCTTCAGGAGATGACAAAGTGCAATTGGAAGTCGCTTGACCGTGATGAACCCGACGTGGCGAGGTTGAAAGGAAAAACCAATTTCTTCTTGGGGAAAACCTGTCCTGGTTGGGGGTTTTCGACCGTGGGTTCCCTCAGAGGTTTTTCTGAAAGAAAAAGTCCAGCAAAAAAGGAGGAGCCTGGTTGTTTCTTTTGGAAAAACACCAACTTGGAAACGACGATTCGGGTCCCCCTCAAGGTTCGGTACAGATCCCGATATAGGGGGGGTTCCCCCGGGACCGCCCCCTCAATGTCAGCGAAAAAGGAGGTTTTGCTCCTAATCAGAAAATAACGAGTCCGGAACTACCCAAACAGGTTTTCCCGTGGGGGGCAGTAGGTACAGAGAAAAGAGCAGGGCCTTGGGGAAATCCATTGAGAAAAGGGGTCCCCCACGTTGGGAGGTTTTTCTGGATGGTTAAACCTTATCCACGGTAATGAATGGTGTTGTTTGTCTCACATCAAGGGTTTTTCCTGAGATATTGTCCCCCAAAAAAGTAGGGAAAAAAAAGGGGTACACAGGGGGGTTCCAGTCGGTAGGGGGGGACGTAACTGTTCCACACAAAGGATTGTCAATCTGATACAAAATTTGGGACCCGACCCCAACGGCCGTCTTTAATTTGTGAAACTGGTGGGGGGGCGGCATCTGAACCACGCAAAAACCTTCTAAAATCCCCCTCCATCCAGTCACGAAAAAAACAACACCCCTCACAAATGTTCAAGAACAAAACAGAAGAAATACTGGAGGCTGCGTGAGGGGGTTCGAGAACGCAGAGAGGGGGGGAAGAACTATAAACAGGGGTTGCACCTTCATAGGGGGGAAGGTGCTCGCTGTGTTTTGTGATTTGGGGGACCTTCGGTGGGGGGTGAACCCTGACCGGCCAGGAGTGGAAGTTTTTTGTTGGGGGGGGGGCCGAATTTTGTCCTGCGTTGGAGTTCAAAATGCTCCCTTACCCTACTCACAATAAGTTAATAATAGAAAAAAATAAACAGTCGGAGTCAACTGAGTCAAAGATTCACTAAAATTACCAAACTTTTGGAGGAACGCGTTGTTTTTGAGAAATTTAAGGAACTGGGGGGATTAGTAACTAACACGGATCATATAACAAGGAGGTCCTTTTCAAATAATTTTGGTGTCGGGAACTCCTTGTGGGGTGTAGATTGAACCCATAACCCCTTCCCTAGGTTTGAGGACGGTTCAATTAAATTCCGGGGGTGTTCCTGTCAAGCGAGCTAGCCAGGTCCCCAACCCTCGGGAACATCAACCTTTTCAGGATGCCCAACCCCCACACGAAGTCAGAGCTATCAGTTGAAGGGTCAAAGATATATAAACACAAATAAACAGATCCAGAATAAAAATATATGGGGAACAATTCACTGGGGAAAGACAAAAAAGGCCACTTGTTTTCCCCCCGCAAGGGTTCACAAAAGCGACAGCGTGCAATGGATTAACTTGGAAATAATGTTGGAGAGGGAATCCTCCGTTGGGTCCTAAAAAACACGGGGGAACGCGCCCCCCTCCCAAGAGGAATAAAAAATACCGTGTAGAGGGAGGGATAAAATATACCCCCAGGGCTAAATAACGGGGGAGGGTTTGAAAATATAAAGACTGGAAGTAATCAACTGCCAAAAAATTTGTAACTCCGATTAATGCAAACCAGCTTGGAAACAGGGGCAGAATCATGTTTTTTGCCGGCCCCATAGTTTTGGTATTGTAACAAAATTTTGTTGTGGGTGATGGGGGTGGGGTTTATAATCATAATTTGGGAATGAACCTAAACAGTATTGACTTGTTTTAAGCAATATTTTTTCAGGATTTTGAATAGAGGAAAGGGGATATGAGGAATGGGATGCCATTGTCTAAACCAGGTAAGTTAATGAGAAGTAATCGGGGAAAAAACACACTTCCAAGGAAAACCCTTTGGGTTTGAAGTAGGATACCAACGTAGCGAAACTACAAGTATATAAAGAAATCGAGGTGAGGAAAAATGATGGGGGGTTTCACATTTCTTCACCAAAGAAAAAAATTTCCAACAGGGAGTACCTGTGAAAAGACAACAAAAAGTTGGACGAAAAAGGGTTTGTTGTCCAACAGAGGTCCGTAGGGGGAGGTGACCTCGCTAGTTCAATAATGGTTTTGGTTTGGGAGTTGGAACCTTTTTTCGACACGAATCCAAAATCCTTATGTCTCTTTTTCTGCATATCTTGGCCGTTCCCTTCTCTCATCTTTGAAAGCCACCCCTTACTGGGGTTTCCCGCTTTGGGATAGTAGACTTAAAAAAATAACGAAAGGTAGGGGGGGGGGGGAAAATACCAGAAGTAAATAAGACCCCCATGGATCCTCGGGTGTTATAACTTACACGGGAGGGAAAACAGGGGATTCCAGAAGGCAAAGTTGACATTGGGTCGGGTGTTCTTAAATGTTGAAAGAAAAACTTTGGGGGGGCGCCAAGGGCGAATGCGCCAACACACAAAATGGAAATCAAATCGTACAGCACAAGGTTCAAGGGGGCCTGTCGGACGTGCGTGTTTCGCCATGTCAAGCCAACCGCCCTGTCCCACGACCGGGGGGGAGTCCTACATTGGGGTACGGTTTCACCAAAAGGGAGGAAAATTTGAGGACTCAACAGTTCCGCGCGAAAACCGCGAGGGAAG
>Ga0179591_1312490_pt1 | contig 13380 bp, 14 predicted proteins | sample CZOMad2_1_08_16f_FD_182891 | JGI IMG/M metagenome (GOLD analysis project Ga0179591, IMG submission 182891) | Vadose zone soil fungal communities from Angelo Coast Range Reserve, California, USA - CZOMad2_1_08_16fungal (PacBio error correction) | ecosystem: Environmental > Terrestrial > Soil >...
ATGTCCGAGGTCCCTTTGTCCTGGCTGGGGGAAGCTTTGAGGGTGGTGGCGGTTCATAGACCGTTGAGGGGTAGGGAGATAATTCTTCTTTTTTGCGGGTGGCGGAAGGCTTGGCCGATGATCGTCGCGCTTGTTTTCGCGTATATCTTGGTTCGGGAGCACGTCGTGCGTGGGGTGGCGAATCACTTTAGCTTCGAAAAGGTCTTGAAGAATTTTGACCTGGAAGGAGGGAGCTCTATAACTAAGGGCTAGTGGGGGGGACTACAAGGGCCCCTGACCGATTATCTGTCAGAAGGGAGCTGGGATCTATTCGTCGAGACGGGAAAGAAGGCGGGAAGCACGTACCTCTCATTAAAAAGATCGGAAGGGGCGAGGGCTTCAGGGGGGGGGGGAGGGGTTACGAAAAAAAAGAGAACCGTCTGCATGAGCCTGTTGTTGCAATCTTCCACGGGGCGTTGGGACTAGTTGTTCGCGGAGGGAAAAAGGTCGCGGGCATAGAGCTGTGAAACGAAGAGCGCGTCCTTTTCCGTGGGAAGTAGAGTCGAAGAAGGTAGCAGTACTTACTCTGGAATGTGTAAGATAATTAAGACAGATAAGTGGACGTCAAGCTGACGTTGAAGCTCTTGGGTATCTCGAGGTCTACCAGGAGGACAAAGAGCTGACTCGTCCAATCAAAAATAAGGGACTCTTGCTCGGGGGGGCAGCCTAGTCATTTTTCAAAGCTCGACCAATGGTTCACCATCACTGAGACTTTGTCTAGAACTAAGCGGGAGGGCATCTTCTCGAGTTTTCTGAAGCTTTTTTTGTCGTCGTCTTGATGAAGACGGTACCCTCATCGGAAAATAATCCGCAAGGGAGGACGGCGCGGGAGGGAGGGTGGGATTGGTTGTGGGGGGGTGGGTTGGGGGGGTTGCGGTGTGGGGTGGTCTTGAAAAACCTTCCTGCGAGTAACACACGAGCTGCTCGGTTCACGTGACGGTGACGGAGGGGACAGAGAAGTGGCTGAAAAGAAGGCTGCAAGAAGGGGTTTCAGAAGGAACGGGGAAAGTGGAGCAGGCAACGTATCGTGTGTGAGCGTCGGCAAGCCCGGGGGATGACAGGCCGGGGGAAACTGCGACGTTTGACGAAGGCGGGATGGGGAAAATCGGGAGTATACGTATCTCGAAGGTCATCTCCGGCCATTTCGTGCAAAAAAAAACCAACCAACAAGGCAAGGTCCCGACAGCGAACTGGGAAGAAATCGATAGAAAAAGACGAGGGATCGTCGAGGCATCAGCTGTGAGCGGCCTCCGGAAGCGACGGGTGTGGGGGGGGGTGGACGAAACAGGGATAGGGCGGGGTCAGGAGTGCGGGGAAAAGTGACACAGCAGGTCTGCCGACGAGGCTCAGGTAAGGGCAGCGCGCTTGAGTGTAAGATAAAAGTGGAGTGAAAGGAATAAAAAGATCGGCGACGCTTCGTCGGCTATTGAAAAATTCGAAAGGAAAGTCTGGCACATCACCCCCGCAAAAAGTGGGGATGAGGAGGGATGACGGCGACTACGACGAGCATTCGAAGGCAAGGGACTGAAAAAACTGGCGAGGAGCACGTTAAGGGTTCTAGGGTGAAAATGTCCGACTAAAAGAGACATCAAGAATTTCGAGAGAAAGACGGGGGAGACATGGAAAAAGGCGGGTCCAGTCTAAAAGTTTTACCCTATCTAGCGAGGGGAAAATCATAGCGACTGACGTCTGAAACTCCGCAGGGAAAAAGAGGGCCCGCCGTTTCATATGGGAAGAAGAGGACAACTCCTTAGACGAAGGTGGAAGCCTTATCAAGAGGACAAAATCACAAAAAACAACACAAAACATAAAAAAGAGAAATCAAACAAGACAAAAACAGACTTGATGGCTTCTAAAATCATCAAAGGAAAGGCCCGCAAACGTTCGGCCAGGGAAGAGGACAAGGAGGTGCCAGGGCAGACGTGCTGACCGGCTTGTTTCAAGTGTCAGAAAACTCGGGTCCCGGTTGCAGCCTCGAAAACGAGTAGGAAGGGAGGGCCCAGATATCTGCAACGGGACTTTATATGACGCGCAGGGGGGAAAGGAACAGTTCAAGTCAAACTGGGGGAGAAACAGGGTCTGAAGAAAGGCGAAAAAGGAACGAAAAGGAGTCAGAACCATGATGTTCACCCCTTCAATGAGCTTGGTCTTCAGCGAAGGACTCGCGACTAAGCCAAACTCGTGGGAAGGGAAGGAAGGTGCAGGAAAAAACCCAAACTGACGACTCTCTCAGATGACGTGTACCCGAGTCTCATCAAAAGTCCTGGAAACGCGAAAAGGAGGAAAGAAAAAGAGAGACCACAAGAAAGAAATCGTTTCTTCCGAACCGCAGGAAAAAAGACAGCTCCCGGCGAAAGACGGAGAAAAAGGGGTCGGTCACCATCGCGAGGGTCAAGATCGATCACGTAGGCTGTCCTCTCTCATCCAACGAAAAAGAACCTCCTCGAGAGAAGGCCAGGGAAAATCTTAAGACAGGAGAAGAGTGGGAGTGGGGATGAACCGAGCATCCTTCTTCGACTCCCAAAATAGAAGAGCTAAAGTCCAACGCTCCTTTGAAGAGGTAAAAAAACACGGGCGGTTCTCTTACTCGGAGACAAAATCCGTTGCCCCTTGAGTAACCTCCGTGGTGACAACAAAAGCTGAAGGTGGTCCTGACGAGTCAAAACACTTCCTCCCTAAGACGTAAGAACCGATAGACCCTCCTTGGGTAAGCTACACTAGAGAAGAGTAGTAGGGAAACCGTAATGACTCCCAGAGACCGTACCTTCTTCCCGACGGATCACAACGAGAGAGGAAAACTGTTACTTAACTAAGAACCAGTACTTATGGAAGGCCTGAACCGGCACTTAAGCAAAGACTCCGCAACAGAAAAAAAAAAGAAAGAAAAAACAAAAGAGCCCAACAAACCCAAAAAACAAAATCAACGAAAAAAAAAAAAAAAAGGGAGTGTCCGGAGGCAGAGGTGGGGGTCGGATCGAGAGAGGAGGGGGACGCGACATGGGGGAAAAACCAGACGTTTTTTGCAAAGGAGCGGTAACGAGCATAAACGTTATTTGGCTCTCTCAGGGGCGGGGGACCTCAAATCGACCGTCTCGAGGGATCCAAACCTCCGGCACTGAGCACCGGGGTCAAGCGTATTAGTTGCCTTCCACATGGGTTAGAGAAACGGCTCCACCCCTTAAGGAGGGGAAACTGAGGAAATTTTTCACAAATTCAAAAAAAGAACGAGACGGCTCCTTCTTGGAATCGTGAGGGAAACCAGACTAACAGGAGAGCTCCAGAGACACTAGAACAGAACAACCAATAATGGCATCAACGCCCCAATGGTAAGGGTAGAGTCGATCGTCGGGACTTAATAAAACTCCGCCCGAGAGGACGCAAAAAGGACTCTCTTTCTCGCCGAATAAACGCCTAGCCTAGGGAGTAGCCGATCCGCCGATTTAAGCAGATCCTGAACTGCAGAGAAGCCTAGTTATCCGAAGAGCGTCGCTCTCGAAGAGACCGCTTAAATAGGAGAAGAACGCTGTCCAGAAAGATGCACACGCACGACGGCGGGTCGAGGAGACGATAGAAAACCCACTGGGGGAGCTACGATCTTGGCACGAGCGGGTCCAGAATCCGCACACCAGAACCGAGCTCCGATAGGGACAATCGCGATAGCGGCAGGGTGGGTCGGTAAAAGTAGCACGCAGACTAGGGAGTAAGACGAAAGAGCTCTCCCAGGAGCTGAAACGCCGCATACTGGAGAGGAATTTGGTCATCGAGCTCTTCGTCAGCTGAGGTGGGGGCTCTCGAAACCGAGCAGGACGGTTCGAAGGGTGGATAGCTCCAACTAGAAGCTCGGAAAAAAGCATCCTACTTACGTAGAATGAGCCCGAACCAACTGCAACTGGCTCTAAAAAAAAGCTCCACGCTGGAAAAATAATCACTCATTCGGAAAACCAATCCGCACTCTGCATGTCAAGCCAGTCACTCCTGCACGCAGGTTATCTTTGAGATGAGGGCATGAGAACTCCTACCTCATCCGCCTCGCGGCTTGGGCTACCAAAAAAAAATTAAAAACTGTGTTTTCTCTCGGGGGGTAAGGGCCGGGGGGAGGGCGACAGTCTCAGAAGATGCACGAGTCCTGGAGAGTTGTCTCTCTTCTGTCTTCGACAATTCCCGCAAAACAACTCTCAACCAGTGAAGGCCAGTCTCCCGGAGCCCGCAAAATACCTATCGAGTAGCTCCGGCGGGGGGACGGTCAGCCCGGAAAAGACACTAGGCGCACGGGGGGCCGTTGTGGGATAAATTGATGAGAGGGGAAGATAATCCCTCCGGGAGAGGACAGGTCGAGGTCGAGGTATCCCTCGGTATCATGGGTCAAAGAGGGGAGGGGGGGAGCGGGTATCAGGCCGCGAGCCATGAAGGCTCGGTGGGGGGGCCCGGGGGCTTCGCGAAAAATCACTCTCATATCAGATACAGGGCAGGATAGTGCTTAGTTCCCGGCGCGGAGCATATTATCTGAGACAATTTGCTGGAAAGTCTTCCTAGTCACGAGGGGAAGCAAAAGAACGCTCCAGGTTTAGAAGCTGTCAGCCCTGAGTCGACAAAGGGTCAGGACGCAGGGCCATAGGGAGAACCGCAGCCGGACGAGTACCCCTCGAATTCAATGGAGAGAGCGTTCAACTCAGGTCATACCTATCAACTTGGACGGCTCAAAAAGCGTGGCGTTTCTCGGATTTTTCAAAAAGGGCATAGAATATTCTCTCGAAGCGGTGGTGGGGAAGGCTCCTCTTTCGTGGTGGAAGAGTAGTGTGGTGGCAGGAAAGGGAACCTCCCCAGGGGAATCGATAACGTGCACTCGAGGAGCCTCTCGAAGCAGTCTAGTGTTACCTCACAGAGGGAGAAGGGAAGGTCGACTCAAAACTGATTGGAAAATAGAGACGCTTTCTTGTCGACCTAGAAGGGAAAAAGCGAGAAGAGATCGAGAGTCGGGCTCTTGGAGTCTGCGCTTCGGGGCTTGGAACGCGGATAGGGCAGTGAAACTCATTCCTCGATCGGTCGCACCCTCAAGAAAGGGTTGTTGTTGCCGCGTAGGGATGTACGTCTCGGAAGGAAGCTCGCTGCTAACGGAGGTTTTCTTGGTCCTTACCTCAATCACTCTCTGGGAAGGCCTTCTAACTCGGAGCGTTCGCTGCACTTGCGATTTGGATCCTCCGGCTTGGGCGATAGAATGCGGGGGTTGAATGGACTTTCTGTGCTAGGGGGCGCCTCGTCAGTCTTGTCACCGCCGTCTTCCTATTTCCATAGGAGGGGGGCTAAAGGGGGATATTCCTCACCCAGAGTTAGTTTTCTTCACTTCGTTTAGGGGTTCGGGAGATATGTTGGGCGCGGCCATTCTAGTGATCCGCTTCTGGGAAATGATAAAAAGGACTTGGTCAGTCGGGATCTCGCCTGGGCGCTTTCCGATGTCTTGCTAGTGTGTGAGAGAGGATCCGTTAGCCGATAGTGGCGGGGGATCTCCACCTGCTTGGAAGGGTCCATGGTGTGTGCATAACTCTCTTGGGGGGTGCTATAGCAGGGGAGAGTTTCCTGTCTCTTCAGGGGGGGAGGGGGGTGGATTGTTCTCCTGGGCAGTTTGGTTCGTGTGGGGTGGGGGTCGGGGGTGGTCTGGGCGGGTGAGGATGGGTCGGGTTCTTGGGTGTTGCGGGAGGGCCGGGAGCTTTCGTCGGAGGAGGGAGACAGGCTCGAGTGATCACATTGTGGGCGTGACGATCTGGAAACGTTGGGAAAGGGTTCGGTAATCGGGAAGGGGGGAGTTGGGGGGGGGGACTCTCCTGTTCTCCAGGAGAGTGTAGCTCTCTTCTCTCCTATATGGGTGGAGGAGGGGGTGATGAAGCTTGGGCGCTTAGCTTCGCATGGGGCAGGGGTCAGCTCTGGGGGGGAGATGGGGGGGCTTTCCTCTCTGTGATGGGGGAGAGGTGGGGATGCCGTGGGGGTGATGTGTGCAGTTGGAGGTGGGGGGGCTGTCAGGGGAGCCCAGGGGGCTTGAGTGCTGTTGGGTGAGAAGAGGGTAGGCGTGGGGGGGGGGTAGATTCGCTTTCTATATCTCGTGCGTCGTTCGGAGAGATCCGAATAGGCGGTTCTCTGGATGAGTCAGGTGTTTGGAGCTGGGCTACGAAGCTAAGAGGTCGGTAACGACTTCTCCTGCCGAAGGCTTCGAGGAAGATAGAGAATGGGTCCAGGTTTCCGGGGGGGGGGGGCGAGGTTCAGGGACTTCGAAAGGAGGTTTGGATCTTCTGCCGTGCGTAGAAAACGACAAAACGATGGTTCGCGGGGAAGGGGGGGAGACGACGTCGATGGCCTCGGAGCGGCGCTGAGGGAGGGCTTCGGGCCGACGGAAGTGGTGGACTGGTTAAGTCTCGTCAAGAGGGTGGGGGGAAGCGCTCCTTGAGGAGCACGGTCGTTGGCTGGGGGGGGCCCTGGAGCGAGCCGGGCGACGAGTTGGACGAGGGCAGAGCCAGTCGTCGTGACGGACGACGGGACGCGGACGGAATGGTGGCACAGTCTCGGGAGGATGCTCGAAAGGCAGCAGACGGAGACGGGCGACGAACGCGGCGGTGGCCAGCCTTCCGGCGCTGCGAGGTGGGGGAGAACAAATCGGAACCGGCTGCGATCTTGGGAGCAATAGTCAACCGGGATGGGGTGGTTCGAGCCAAGTTCGAGGGGAGCAAGGAAAAAAGGTGTAGGCATTTGAAGGCGATGGAAGTTTGCGCTTCTGCGGAGAGAGGAAGAGGGGAGCTCGAGCCAGGCCGAAAGGGGACCAGCTTACTGGCACCGGCGGCGGTTTGTAGCGCGTACCGTTATGAGAGCGAGCGGCACGAAAATGGGGACCAGGCGGTAGGACATAAGCTCTGCAGCTTAGGCACCCACGTAGATTGTGTTAAATTGTCTGAAGACTCTCCAAGGGAGGCAGCTCTACACTATCGAGTGAAGCCAGTACGTCGAGTCTCGGGGTGAAGGTGAAAAAAAAAGTATCCTCTCTCAAGTGAAGTCTGGAGAGAAAAAGGGGGGGGGGTCGTGTCTGTCCATTCTTCGGCGACAGGCTCTCTTTCGGGACACGTCACAAGGGCCGAAGGGACCTTTCCTGCTGGGTGCTGCCGAGGCAAAACTTCCACATGGACGGCTGTTTAAACCAGAGAAGGAACGGTGTATCGGTCTGTCAAGGCCAAGCCGGGGGAACAAAAAGGGGGGAAACAAGTGGTGGGAAGAGCGGATCGGAAGCAGCAAAAAGTAAAAAGGATTCCGGATAAGGTCATGTCGTAGATTTCTTCGGGGAGAGGATCAGAAAAGGGACGCTTAGGCTCGGGGATCTATCTAGGAAGTCAGCAGCCGTGAGCGCGAGAAAATAGGCGATTCGTTGTGAACTGATCTCAGCGGGGGCCGTGGGCGCTGGATTTTTACGCGTTCGGAACGGATAGTCGTGGGTCTGATCTCGGCGCAGCAGGTGCGAAAAAAGGTTTGAAAGTAACACAAAAAAGAAGGGGTTAACGTGCAACGTGAGCGGAGCGGGTACGATAACGCTTCCTCTATGGGCGAGATCAAATTCACGGCGGATAGTGCCAACCGGGGGAATGTTTGGGGGAATCGGGGATTAACTTCTGACTCAACGAGAGGCTCGATGGCGGCGGGTAAGTCTGTCTCGTAGGAGGAGGGATTGGTAAGAGACAATAGTCCTAACTACGGATGAAAAAAAGGAAAAGGGATACTCGACTTTAAGCGGAACGATCATCGTAGAGATCCAAGGACCCTCCGCTAAGGGAGGTGCAACGCGTCTATGTGGTCGACGCCAAAGAGGAAGGAAGAAAGGAAACGGCACGTACTTTGTCCCATGAGGACCCTTCGACCGGCGAATGAGAGAGGGAAGATATCAGGGGCTGAGTAATCTCTCTCGAAGGAAGGGAAAAGATAGATACTCAGAGAAAAAAACCGGAGGTGAGGTCAAATTTTCAAATGCCGGGGAAATGTCCTTGGGCAGAGAAGCCCTCCGCGGTGTCGAGAGGAGTTGCCTCTTCCACGTACTGGTTGCCCATCGATGAGAGGATCAACAACCAGCGCATGTGACGTCCGCTTCTAAGCGCAGGGGCATGAAATGGGGGAGGAGGGAAAACAGGAAAAATCGCTCTCCCAGGAAGAACCGAGAAAGGGATCAAATAGAAACGACTTCCATGCCTAAGTGATCCTCGGGGGGTAGAAAAAATCAAAAGTCTTCCAGACACTCTCGGTGGACCTCTCCTCCCGGGGAATTGGAGCAGTCTCGAAATAAGCAGACCGAAGACAGAGGAATAAAAAAAAGGCAGAGCACTTTATGCAAGTGCCGGACACGCCACGCGCGCATCCAACCGAGCCGGGAAAGAAGCAGATACAGAGACCCGACCTGACCGAGAAGAAATGCGGGAGCCACCTCGTCGAGCCGGTCACTAGGAAAAGGGGTCACGATGTAGGGGGCCTCCTCAGAGTCGGAGCGAACCGGGAAAGTCTAGTAGAAAGACCAGGTATTCCATAGAAAGGCAGAGATCTCCGACTGACAGCAGCAGCTTATCTATCTGACTTCCAGTCGAGAAAAAGGGGAACTAACACCCTGAGCGAAGGGGGCCATGACAAAAATCCGCCACCTCCGTTTGAAACACGGGGGGCTAGGGAGGGGGGCAGCCTTAGAGGTCAAGGCCCGGCCGCGTAAAAGACAGCAACTGACTAACTACCCGATCATGCTAGCTTCACCTAACCGAAAAAAAAAGAAAAAATTAATAAACCCGAAATTCTTCCTAAGAGGATGTTCGGGACGTCTCCGCGAAGAAGCAGTTACACTACTGACCTGAAGCAAACCTACTATATTCCGATCGAGCGGGAAGAAATTTAGCGCCTCCCGAGACATCTCCGGACTCTCGATGCTTCATCTGCCCGAATCGAGCAAACCGCTCACAAAAACCGGGAATTTTGCTAAAAAGTGTACTCTCAGATCTGGGAATCACCGGGCGCGCTAATAACGCAAGGCCGGGAAAGAGGGAACTTGTCATAGAACTCCAAACGGGGGAGCCTTCAATCTGAGCAGGTCTTGCCTCGAAAGTCGAAAGAAGCCGAGAAATGAACTTTTGCACTAGACTCAAACGGCGATCAGGCAGAGGTCACCGTTAAAAAAAGGCGATTCTGTCACGTCAAAAAAAAAGAAAAAACCGACCAAATTGACGAGTCCCTCCGCTCTCCTTTCGAAGGGTCTCGATAGGCAGGGGCCGGAAAAACACGCCGCGGCATGACGACAACGCACGGGCTCTTGTCTCCCGGAGGCTAGTCCTGGAAAAAAAAGTAGTCCGCAGCCAGCCCCTGGAACTTGGGACGAACAATCCTCGACCGGTCCAACGGCTGGGATTGGGGTGTCCTAATCGACTGAGAGACTCTCGGGGGAAGGCTCTTTCAAGCGGGGAGGGGATGCAGGGCACACGCAACGAAGAACTTCTCGGAGATTGCCGACGAAGAGGGAGAAACCAACGCTTCAGAAAGCCGTTGACACACCCGCCTCCGGAATAACGAGATCCTCTCTCTGAAAAAGTGCGAAAAATATCCCCATTATCTTCCAGAGGGTAAGGACATAGCTCCCATAATCAGAATCACGCCTTAGGGGTCTCTCTTAAAGGGAGGGATTCCCACACGGAAAAAATTCTTTAGGGTAGTGTGGGCCTACTCTCCACGTTACTGGTTGGACATGACTTAAATCGACAAACACCGTCGCCTATAACTTCCCAGAGAAAAAAGGATTTCTATCCAAAAATACAAAACGGCCTGTTGCACGACTCTCTCGGGAAAAAAGCGACGCTAAGTTCCAAACAAGCAGGCACACATCACGGGAACCTCATGAGGGGCAACTCCTATCTCAAAAGGAGAGTGAAGCGGTCATATCCGCAGCGCGACTCCGAGACAATCTTCTATATGAGCAAACACACCATCGACTTAGGATACAGAGTTCCAAGCGAAGTCGAGTCTGTGTCCGAGCATCCGAAGAAGGATAACTCTTCACGTGGCCTCAGCTGGTGTAAAGAGGAGAGAAAACCATCTCCTGCCGGTCGTCGGCAAGAATATCTCGGGGGGAACATCCTCTGGGTTCGAAGAGGGACGGGGTGAATCGTTAGCGGGGTGGGGACAGGTCTAGACGCCATCCCTCGTCTACCTAAAGAAGATGATTCCGGCCGCTGATATCGACTCTAGTCCCTAGGGACTAGGCGGATGTCTAGTCTAGGTCGTGGAACCATCGCCCCGAGGGAAAAGAGGAAATCCTCAGTCCAAGGAAGTCATACTTTGGAGTACGCCTTTAGCCCGAACGGAGTCTACCTGTCGTCGGGGGTACGAGCAAACCAGGCCACAGTAGCCATGGGCACAGTCTGTCCCCAGGCGTGTGACCTTACGGAAAGGCAGGATCCCTGAATATTAATAAGTGAAAAAAGGAGGAGTCGAGCCTGTATAGAGAGAATGTTTCTGCAAGCTCCCGCTTAACGTGTCTACTCCCTCTCACGGTTTCTGAAGTAAGGCCCCCGGGCCTCGCGCCTTTTTGGACGAAAGCAATATATATCTCGCCCGCGGTCACATCCTATCGTAAGAAACGAGGGAGGCATGATCTGGAGCTCATAGGAGAGCTTCTCGGGCACGCCTGTCGAAATCACTTCAGAATGAAGAAAATACTCTCTCCTCTCAACACAGGAGAAGATATATATCGGGGTCTCTAAGCTCGAGGGATCAGTCCAATGCTGGCCGAGGTCAATTGAGGCCAGGAGAACGACGCGGAGGGGCCGAACATATCGCCTAGGGAAAAGCGCGCACTGCGGGTTGAGACGGGGGGAAAGTCGGCGGGCGTAGCTCGACACGCAGAAGGCGATCGTTTACCGAGTGGGCGCGAAAAGAATCCAGCTGCCGGAGACGAAGAACTCGTCTCTGAAGCGGTCGGGAGACTGCGGTCCTAACAGGGGGGACAGGAATGTGAATTGGCCGCGGACTATGGGTCTCCGACAAAGGGCCTTGGGACTGGGGTACCTTGGAGGAAAAGAACATTTTTAGGGCCGGGCTTCTAGGTCTCGTGCTTCAAGGAGGTTGTCGTGCATTGAAGGGGGGGGAAGATCACTTGCCTCTCATTCCCTCTCGGGCGAGATAACTGTATGGGGTTTGCCGATTTCTGGGACGAGCTTTCCCTTCCCATAACGTTCTCTCTCCCGGAGCGTTGACTGACTTTACGCGATTCTCCCCGAGAGGGGAATGGGACTCTTCGATGCCGGAGTCGGTCTCCAGCAGTTGCTCGTAGTCTCTCGCATCAGGTGACACCTGGAAGGTGACGAGACAGGGTCTTGCGAGGGCGAGCGTGGGAGGATAGGCGGTCGAGAGGCGAAGTAGATGGCGGGGGCGTATGGCGGGGGAGGGGCAACACACCGGAGAGGATAAGGCGGATCCTCATGTCAAGAGGCGGGAAGGGGAAGGGGCGAGGAGTTGGAGGGTTTCGGGAAGGAGCGCGTAAGGCGCGGATCGCGGCTAGGGAGGCTTTGGAGTCGGTACTATTGCGGGTCACAAAAAGGAGGGTGGCTCGCCGAGAAGCGGGATTCGACTTTTGTCGGGCCCGGAACTTCCATCAGGGACGGGGGCCTCTTCGGAGGACACAGTAGCTTTCCAGGGGTGGGGAAGTTCTTTCGGTTCGGAAGAATAGTCATTCTTGGATCCTGTGTCCTGAAACATCCGTGGGTCAATTGGGCTCGGAAGTTATCTCTCGGTAGTCTGCTCAGATCAAAAGCGGCTGCGGAGGGGCACAGCGAGTGGGTGCCATGGCCGTGGGGCTGTTGGGTGGTTATCTCGAGAAGAGCGTTGCGGGGGCATCATGGGGAAAAAAAATCACGGAAGGGCTGTCGGGCGAGCGAGTTGCCGAGGAACGAGAGGGGAGCGTCGTGACTACGACACGCAGACTGAGGATCTTGCACCGTCGAGGGGGGGGCTGCGGTCCGAAGGCGGGGGAAAGAAGAGGTACTAGCCGCAAATGAAGAGTCCGGCGCAGGCGGGGGGAGGTTGGGAAGGCACACGATCGAGAAGGCGGAGAGGGAGGGTTTATTTACCTTGGCACAATGTGGTCAAAGGGCGGGGGTTCGAGGCACAGTTCGCGACCGAGCGAGGGGAAACACGAGAACGCTCTCGCCATGTCGATGGTGAGAAAACACGTTCATCGGGCGGGACGGCCGAAGGAAAAGTCCGGGGAGGAACAGTGATCATGGAGAGGGACTACTGCAAGGATCAGCTGGGTACGGGGGGGGGAAAAAGCCGTTGTGCCCATCGGGAGGGGGGGAAAGAGAAAATCACCCGGCTTGAGGGGTGATCGCGAATGGCAGGAATCAGTTGCAACCACCAGGGGGGGGGTCAAAAGGTCTAGCTCGTCGGAGGGCGAGCGGGGCTAGGAGAGCGGAATGGGGTGCCGGCGGCGACAAGCGGGCACAGACCAGGTTAGCTCTCTGTCCGCAAGAAGGACGCTTTAATAAGCGGTTGAAGGGGGGAGGACCTATGCAAGCGATCGGGGGATCGTTATCCGACAAGAGAGGGCACGATGTGGGGCAAAGTCCTTCCTGAGGCCTTGTGATTTAATTCATGGATGGGGCGATCTCTGTTGACCGGCGGTGGGAACAGGCAACGGAGGGTTGACGAAGCAGGCAAGTCACGGTGGTGATGGGGAAAGGCTACTTTTTAGAGCTTTCAGGGGAAAGGTGCTGGGGAAGCGGAGAAGGTCATCGACGGCCAAGACTGCGGTACGAGACGCGATAACGGAGGAGCTGCCGGAATTAAGTCGAGGATGCAGAGGGCTCCTGAACGGCGAGCCATCGTGGCGACGACAGCATGGGTGGGCGCTGCTGCGGGTGCACGAACGAGGGAGCGTCGGTGGGCGCGGGGAGAGGGCGTGCGGGCCGTGAAACGTGAAGGGGGTTCTTCTCTTCGCGCGGGAGGATTGAGGGGGAGATGACTGCTTGGGAACAATGACGTCTGAAAAAAAAAAAGAGAGGGGGTGGGCAGGTCTCGCTAGCAAGGACGCGAACAAAAGGGGAAGGGGAACAGTCCCAGGGGGCACTCTTGAAAAAACGGGTTCGAGGGGAAGAGCGGAGGACGAAAGACGACCGTCAACCGGCAGACGGGACTCGAAGTTAGGGCGCGCTAAATACGGCGTTATCTATACCGGCGAAAGACTCCGTTGGCGATGCTGCAAACACGTCGGTTCGGAGGACTGAACCGAACTCCCTTGGAAGGGGGCCGTGGATCATGACCGAACGCAGAAGATTGAAAAGGGGAGGT
>Ga0179591_1235508_pt1 | contig 13378 bp, 24 predicted proteins | sample CZOMad2_1_08_16f_FD_182891 | JGI IMG/M metagenome (GOLD analysis project Ga0179591, IMG submission 182891) | Vadose zone soil fungal communities from Angelo Coast Range Reserve, California, USA - CZOMad2_1_08_16fungal (PacBio error correction) | ecosystem: Environmental > Terrestrial > Soil >...
AGGGAAAAAAAAAGGGGGAACCAAAGAAGGAAGTACGGGGGGGGGAAAGGAAAACCAAAGATGTCTTTTCAGAGGGGGGAGGGTCTCCTCTTACATTCAAAGGGGGGGGGGCGTGCTCAAAAGAAGAGGTGTTCAACAAACAAGTTGGGAAATTTGAAAGAAAGGGGCAAAAAAAATTAAACGAGGTCTAGTTTTCTTAAAACTGTGTCGGAGGGGACTTGAGTTTTCCGTGAATTCCGGGACCAAAGATTCCAGACAAATCGAAGAAAAAATGAGGGGGGGGGAGGAAAAAGCTTACGCAGTATCCTCAAAAAAAAATCCAAAATCAAAAGGTCATGAAAAAAGCAAAGTCTCTTTAGCAGCTCAAACCGGACCCAATGGGTTGTTGATCGGATTGGGGGAAAAAAGGCACCAACAAATGAAACCTGGGGGGAAGCCCGAAAACGATGGAACGTCCTCCCAAAAAGGACAAAAAGGAAGCGCTTACAAGGGAAAGTGTTCGAGCAGGGGGAACTAAATAAGAACCTATGGGTCCCCGGGGAATGTTGCATCTTGAAATCTGGCTTAGAAAAGCGTAGTTGCATTTTTGTGGATGTGCACTTGGTACTCGAAGGTGTGGCGAGGTCAAGGGAAAGTAGCGGTTGAGGCTGGGTAAGAGGGTATATTTGTGCGAAAAAAGAAGAAACTCAAACAGAAGGGGTGTGGGGGGGGGGGGGGGGTGAGAGCAAAAAAAAGGGATTAATCAAACGGGGAAAAGGGGAAAACGTAAAAGCAAGGGTGCTGTTGGAGGAGAAAAAATGAGACAAAAAAAATTGCGTTGCACTCCTCCAAACAAGAGGAGGAGGGGAAATTTCCAACCGATTCAAAGATTTGGAGAGCACGGGAGAAATGATTAACCTTGGTAGGATGCACGAAGCCAAGGAACGCAATCTGGACATGCTGGCATGCCAAAGGGTCAAGAGGTAATCATTTGAAAAAAGAGGGACGTTAAGGCCGCTTCTCTGAGGGAGAACGATTAGGACAAAAAGAAGGAAGAAAATAATCTTGGGTGTTCTTCTTAGTAGGGTTATTAAAAAAAAAAAAAAGCCATTTTGCAACGAAGGGGGGGTATCCTGAAGTTTGTGGGGGGGGGGGGGTGGGCACGGGTAAAGCAAGATTCGGCCGGACTCTGCAAGGTGCTCGTCTGGAAATGGGACGTGCCGAAAAAACGACATCTTATGGGCTGGAAAAAATTGATATGAGGGGTGGACTCGAAAGGAGGAGGACCTAAAGTGGGAGGCAAAAGTTGGAAGGGCGTTGGGATATAAGTTACAGTACAAGGAAGCATACTAACAAAAGGGAAACTGGGAAATCCAGATACTCGGGTGGTTGAACTGGAAGGCGCATGAAAGATCTAATCCGTGCGAGGAACTCTATGTGTGTCATGGGAGATCCGGGGGGGGTCGGTAGGTGGGAGAACGGGTTGGTCTGCAAAAAATCTGAAGAGGGCTGTGGGGGGCAAGGAGTCAAGTAGCGACACACGGAAGAGTGGTGGACAAAAGAAGTGAGACCAGATAAGGGGTGGGGGTGTGTGGGGCGCCAGCTTACATCGCGCAATTGTCACCCAACAAACAAATGGATGCCAAAAAAAAAAAACCAAACCGGGGGGATTACAGCATTGTACCTTTTGGAGCAGAGACTAGGGGGAAGGGGGGCAAATGATGAAAGGAGCGTGTATGTGGTTGCTATCAGACAGAAGTCAAGGAGGGGTATGCCTTCAACGTCTGCGTGGGTCAATTAAGGCCGGGGGGGGAAAAGAACTGCAGCGTTGCGGGGGGGAAACATTGCCTCAGGCATTTTGGTATAGAAATTGAACTTTGAGAGCGTTTCAAAAGAATGCCGCCGGGAGAGGAGCATCGGGTGGGTCCCTCTTTGAAGGAGGGTTAAGGGAGGTTGGGGGAATACAGATGGACGATCCCGGGGAGAGGAGAGGCTGCAGAGTTGGTTTAAAAAGCAAACGCAGCAGGAGTTTCTCGGAGCTTGGGTCAGGAAAAGAGAAAATGAGGCGTTTCTGAATTTGGAAGGGAGATGCCGCCAGGGGGGGAAAATCGGAAATTCAGGGAAGCCGAAGGTAAGGGGATCCAATCAGGTGGGGGAACAAGCCAAATGGTCAAAAGGGACCGAGGGCTCGCACAAGACATAATTCACAATAGGGTAAGAACACAATTGGGAAAGGGCAACCAACCGTAAAAAAAGACCGGGGGGAAAGTTAAGGAAAATTTACCGGGCGGGTGAACTCAAAGTTGGTGCAAGTAAATCAGCACAGGGGAGAATTAAGCAGGCTAATCTGGACTGAAAATAAAGGAGAGGCGGCTGGCAAAACTTCTTGAGAACTAAGGGAAAAAGTAGTGTCAAGGACCAAGGCTAGGCAGCCAAAACGTCTCCTTTCGGGGGGAGTCTTTACAAAGATCATCTTGCAAATTTCCTGAAGGGAGGGAGAGCAAAAAGAGTAAATAAGAAAGCAATTGTAGGGGGGGGGATTGAGTAGGTTCGGCGAGGCAGGTGCGCAAGAAACACTGGATTACTCACTTAATCAGGCCCAATAAGTTAATGTGAAGATGAAGTATCTGTGATAGGGAATTGCCGAGGGTGACCCGCTTGAGGGGGTAAGTTGGTTGAAACCAACAGAGTACAATAACCGTGGCCGAACAACCAAAAAAACGTTGTATCAAAAGAAAAAAAACCTTAAATCCGCAGTAAAAAAAAGGGAAAAAAAAAAAGAGTAAGAAAAACGCACAAGGCCCTGATATCCTGGAGTACAAAAAGTGGGTCCGGGGGAATACGCAGCTTATCGAACCATGTTTTTGGGGGGGAATGATTTCGCTCTCTCTGAAACAAGGCAAGTCAAACACTTCTAGGAAAAGAAAGAAGGGAAGGGGGGAAGAAGAGAAGAAAGAAATCAATGGAAAAAAACAGGTTGAATCAAAAGGGGAAAGGGTGGGGGCGACAGATGACGACAAGGATATCAGGGCCGGAGCGGGGGGGGGGCTGTATAGGACATTTTTGAAAAAAGATCAAGGGAGGGCAGGGGGGGGTTAGGTGCATGGAAGTCCTTTTTTTCATTCGGAGGGGTCGACCCGGACGGGAAAAGCGTGGGAAAAAAAACTCCTCTTGGAACAGGGGAAAAGAGGAAGGGCAATATCAAAGCGAATCATCAAGTGTGGGTGGGCAGACGGACCCGTTGAAGACGTGGGGAGCTGAGAATTTCAGTTGTCCAAGTGTTCGGGCGTATGAAAAAAACTTTATACAAAAACTGCCAGGTGCTAAGAAACTCAAATAAAGCCAAAGACAAAGGAGCAGGGGACTGCAGAGGCAAATCATACAAAAACCAGGCTGACAGGGAGCTGAGGTAAGGAAGGGAACCCTCCCAGCCAGAAATGGATGCACTAGAGGGGGGGGACACAGCAAAAAAAGGACACGAAATTAACTGAAATATGGTTCAGAAGAAAGGTGGGTGCATAGGGGCCATTTATCAAAAATAAAAAACGGGTTTGGAAGACCGTCAAGGAGGAAGAAGATCAAGAGATCACCTTTTGACAAGGGGTGGCCTTTTAGTGGAAAAACACAGGGAGGTGCACACCACATTGGAAAGTCCGGCCATGAAAAAAATCGTTTTGGGGTAGAGGAAAAAAAATCATGGGAACCATATTGGTGGGACTTGCTGTCTTGTTTTAGGCTCAGAAGGCGAGGATGGAGGGGGACCAGGAGAAACTTTGGATAATAATCAAACGGGATCCTGGGACAAGAAGAATTGTTCTCAACTGACGGGAAAGATCGGAACTTGGAAACCGACGAAGAGGGCATCGTGACTTGGCCAGAAAAAAGAGACGAATGTACGGGAAATGAGCTGGTGGTTCCTAAAGCGCCCCTCGGGGGGGAAAACATGCTCAAAAAGTCAACAAGTAGCAACGAAAGGGTACGGGGATCGAGAAAACAAATGAGGAACAGTTCCCCGGAATTCAGAGCAGGATATGCTGACAGCCCGGTGGTGGAGGGGAAAGAAAAAGCGAATCGCAAAGTCAACTTCCCCAATAGGGCCAAAAAGTGCCAAGGAGCAAAAAACCCCTAAAAGCAAAATCCCAAAACCGCAGCCCGGGGGGGAAGGGGGAAAAAGACGACCCGTTTTGTTGGGAAACAATGTATGGAGCAACAAATCACAGCATCACTCATCACTGGGGAAAAAAAAGAAAAATAAATAATACCAGGACAAAGCAGGGGCATCAAAGCGCAGCAAGGTAAAAAGTTGGTGCAAACGTGTTGAACCGGCAGGCCGCGTAAGCTGGAAAGACAACAAATCTCTGAATTCGTGCCAAAAATCGGGGTTTACTTCAAGTAAAACGAATTGCCAACAAGAGATCTTCAGAGGGGGCAGCGACAACCCAAGAATACAAAATACATACCAGGAAAAATATCATCTCCGACTATGAAGAACTTGGACTCGGATCGCAAAAGGGGGTGGCTCATATCAAAGAAACAAGAAGTGGGGGAAGGGGAAGCAGGTAGGGGGGGAGTGAGCAGATTTCAAAAAAGGGTGTGAAATGTACCCCAAAACCCAACCAGCAAGGGTAGTCGAAGGACGGACTTCAGCAACAGTTAGAGGCAAAGGGTCAAATCGCGCGGTCTAATTTGATTTTGCAACTAAAAAGAATCTTCAAAATAAAAAAATGTCCCAAAGAAAGCCACACGTTCAAGAAAAAAAGCTATTACAGTCCCACAAAAAAAAAAGTAACAAAAAAGTAATACAAAAAAAAATGAAACGTCACACCCATGGGACTAGAAGCAAAAGAAAATAAAGACTTCACCTACCGAAAACAAAGGAAAATGGAGTAAGGGGTTGAGAGAGAGCGAAGGAGCTAACAATAGGGAAACAAAACCAACAAAGGCTTGGGGGGTAAACTTTTCGATCTAATAAAAAATTGGTTTCATAAGGCAGGGAATAGCAATTTGGGGGTATAGACTGGGGGCAAACGAGAACCTTACTTCTCCCACGGAAAAAAAAAAAAATGGATGAATCGGGTTTGGGGGAAAGCCATACAACTTGGGCTGACAACGGAGAGTGCAATAAAGGCCGAAAAAGGGAATGGGGGGAGGAGAAAGAAATGGGACTCACCTCCAATCGGCTTAAGCCTTGGGTGAGGTGAGGAGGGATTCATTTCTTGTAACCTCGGGAAGAAAAAAAGAAACCAGCAGGGGACCAGCAAAAACTCCGCCATACTTGATCGAACAAAGGCAACAATTGCATAACAGGCGAGGAAGAAAAATGTATCAAAGTGCGAAACCAGATGCACCGTGCAAAACGGGTCCGAAAGGGATAAGGATAAGGGCACAGGGGGGTGGTCGGAAAAGATTTAGGGAAGTATTGGCACGGGGGGGGGGGAGATGAAGACGGGAACTATACGGGGTGAGGTCAGAGTGGGCGATGGTCAGTGGGCACTGGGAAGTGCAAACAAACAAAAAGGGGGGGGAGGTTGAGGCATGACGCAAAGAAAAAAATAGAAAACAGTTTCATTTCATCATGAAAGCGATTTTTTGTGGAGGGCGAAAACCTGATCGGTGAACAAAGAAGATGTGCCCTGCGATTTCACCTTTGTGTTCGCATTCTTGCAGGTGGTGAGGGCAAGGCTCGGAAACTCAGAAACGAATAAAAAGGGGAAGAGAATCAAGGGTTCCTGAGGGAAAGTGGGGAAAGAAGGAAAAAAACGTTCGTGTGTGGGGACGGGGTGGACACTCTATTTTGGGGAACTAAAAAACATGGAAAAGGAGGAGCCCCTAGCAGAAGGAGAGGTTTGGTGAACTAAAATCCTTCACTATAGGGCTGGGGGGATAAATGAGAGATCAAAACAAACAACAACGGGAGAAGATTTACAACAAAAAAGCCTGAATTAAGAAAATGCTCGCAAATAGAGGACGGAGGGGGGATTTCAGAAAGTCTTTCACTGGAGGGGGAGCAAAGAAGTTTTTTCAACAGAGGGGGGGGGAAAGATGGGAAAAAAATGCACTTACACGATAGAGCAAAAATTCGGTAAAAGTTTTCGTGCGGATCAAGACGTGGAAAAAGAAAAAAAAAATAACATATCAAAGGGGGACCATATCGCCAGGGAAGAGTTGAGGACAAAGCTTCGCAAGTCTAAACGAAGGAATCCAGATCGACTTCAGTGCAAAAAAGCAAAGAGTACGGGTTAAAGCAGATGTACAGAACGCTAAAAGGGGTGGTTTGGAATCCAAAAAATAAAAAAGAAAGGACCCCCCCGGAAAACGCTCAATTCCGGAAAATCAAAACACTGTGCAAGGGCGTCAGCGAAAAAAAGAAATCAGCAGAGTAGAAGGTGGCGAACAGGAGCTCTCCACTTCTCCCTATGGATGGACAAAAAATGTTGAAAAAATCGGGGGGATTGTGGGAGGAGCAAAACACGCTGATTGAAATGTGGGGGGAAAATGTACTAAAGGGTGACGGGAAGGGGGGTGTTACCGAAAAAAAGGAGTGGAAGGGGGAAGTAGCGTTTTATTCTTCGGGGGTCTAGGGGGGGGGGGGATAAAAAAAGATGAAGAAGCAACAAAGCAATAACCCGGCTGGGGGGGTCCCAGAGACCATTAATCAAGGGGGTCTTCTCGAAAAGGGGGGGCGGCCCCTTTCTTTAATCCCAAGCCCAAGAGGCGGAGGTCAATTTGTACAACAAGGTGAAGCAGGGGGGATCAGGGATGGAAAGTTGAGGACAACATTTGGATTGAGCGACCAAAAAAAAAAAAAAAAAAAAAAGAACCACTCCAAAGAAAAAGGCAGGGGAAGGAAGGGGGGATTGCCACCAATTTTTTTGAAAAGTCTCAAGGAGAGTTCCCCCGGGGGATTGAGGAGAGGGCACGAGGCGAATCTCCTTTTCCAAGATACTCAAGAATCGGAATTACTGGGGTTGGGGGGGGAGGTGCGTTGCGAGAGGGGGAAATGGGGGGCCGGGGGTTTAATTTGGGGTGTTGGGTGGGAAAGGTGAAAGATCATAGTAAGAATAAAGAGAAGGCAAGGTGGGGGGAGAGGCTGAATGGTTCGGGGGATAAAGGCTAATGATTTCACGGTGACAAGGCAAAGGAGACCTCAAGAGAAGTTGGGGGAAACTAGAGTTGCTGATCAGTCCTTTGGGGCAAAAGGCTGCAGAAATGGGAATATACAGGGAAAATGACAAGGAAAGAAACAGAACGTGAACCGACTCGGGGGTGTCTTATCTTTCGGGGTTCAGAAGAAGACGGCGGGAATCCGAGTTGGAAAACAAGGTTCGGATGAAGCTCCTTTTGAGTAAAATTTGGGATCAGGGGGGGGGTTTTGTGGGAGCAACCTCTTACTAAGGGCAGGCAGGAGATCACCGAAACAGCCTACCCGCGGGGGACACTAGGTGCTGGAAATTGTTTGGGAAAAAGCCCCTTAAGCGCGAAAAAGGGAAAAACACCACCTAAAAAAGATCGGGGAGGAGCGTGGATGAAGAATTGGGGGACGTGTTTCAGAAAAAGATTATCAGTGGAAGGTTGGTGGTAGGGATGACTAGGAAGGTTTTATTGGGTACGATTCAGCAACTAGGGAAGATGACCCAGGAAATCTGGGGGACGGAGGGGCTTCGTCGTGAACAAAAAGCGGGGGGGTTTGGGGGCCGAATCCGGTGCCGCATTAATATTGGATATAGACTTGACATGTGACGGCAAGCAAAAAAAGAGATGAAGAATATGTCCCTTGCTAAGGAAGAGGGGTCCTCTTTTCAGAAAAGTCTTTAGGGTACCGTTGGACCCGATGAAGATCGGGTTACTAAATGTTCGGAGAAATCAAAAACAGAAAGGAGGGAGACGGAGAGGGGAAGTCAACAAACATGCTATGGGGAGGGGGGGTTGGGACTTTATCATTAAAGCACAGGGATAAAATTCTGCGGTGAACGCAATAGACCACCGTGGCAAGGTTTAGCATCAAAGATTGGAAAAACTCAGAAAAGAAGGAAGCCCTCACAAACGAATTCACCATGGCAGAGAGGAACAGAAAGTAAAAAAGAAAGGGGGGGGAAGTTAAGGGATTGGGAGGGTGGACTCACATTTAGGACGCCTGCCATGAAAAAGGGGAAATCACTTTAGTGCAAGCTAATCATGTACCGGTCTTTAAAAAAGGGGGAGAAGGAAAAAAGGAGGGAGGAAAAAAAAAGAAAAAAGTGAAAAAAGTTGTCAGTGTTTCAGAAAAAAACTAATAGGCAGCAAACTTCTCAGGCTGGGAGTTACTGGAAAAAGAGATCTTCAATCCGGGGGTTGAGGGTAGGGGGGTCTTCATCCAGCAAGGGAGATGGAGGTATTGGGGATAGACATTATGGAATTAAGCGATTGAAGGGGAAAACGACTGTATTAAACTGAAGGGCCTTCCCAAGAAGTCTTTCAAACAAGGGAGAATACGAGGGGGAAAAAAGTGGACTATGAAGGGATGGGACCCTCGGGAAAGTGAAAAAGAGAGATTTGGGGGGGGGACCAAGCTAACCGGATACAATATGTCAAAAACACAAAAAACGTTAAGTAGTTGATACTCCATGAAAAATGAAGATGGGGCTACACAAAAAGTAAACAAAAGAAAACAAAAGAGAACAGGAAAGGAAGAGCCTTCGTCCAGCATGTGGCAATGAAAAGAGTTTAACCCCATTTGGGGGGGGTCAAGGGGATTTCTCTAAAAGATTCATGAACAATGACAAGAAAAAATAACTCAAAACAGGGTAGGAAAAGGAAAGTGGTGAGGTTCATGAAAGGAAGAGAAGCAGAAAAAAAGAAAGGGAAAAAAACATGGTAAAATGCATCTGAAAGGGGGAACCAAGCACGAAATATCATGCCTGGGGGCGTTGGGGGGGTTCTGTATATTTTACATTTGTAAAGGAGGATTAGGGCCATAGTCAATGGGGGGTGGAGTCGGGAATACGGAAGGTGGGGGGAAAATGGGATACACTTGGAGGGTAGCGTGCAACTCGAAGGGACGAAAAGAGGGTCCCAGACAAGATTTAAAGCAGAAAAGACCGGAGGGGGGGGCCTCGGAACCGGGAAGAAACTGGGAGCTTTCAGTATCAATTTCTCTGTCCGCACGGAAAAATCGCAAAAGGAACAGGGGAGCGGAATACATCGCACAACTCCGGTCTTCAGCAGACGGGGGGCGAGAAGTCCAATCTTCAAGCAAAAAGGCTGGGGACAGGAATCTTGTCGTAAAGTGACCCATACAAGCGAGAAAAGTGGTTGGGGGGCTGACTTGAACACAATCCTAAAAAAGTCCTACAAAGGGGCGGAGAAGAAGGGTGCATGATTGCCTTGGAACGACCGGGACAGACAGAAATGATTAGTCGGCATATCGGGGCTTCAACCAAATTGAACAACTTTGTATGTTTAAGAACGGGTGCAAACAGTTGGGGGGGGAAAAAATGCAACCCATTTAAATGAATGGGGAACTCAACCAACGTTAGTTGGTGTAAGGGGGGGGGGAAAAAAAGAGGGCCAAGAGGACGGGCGGGGGGGAAGGGGGAGGAGAAAACCTCGAGGGAGGAATTAAAGCGGGGGGGTAAAAGAAAAAGAAAAGGGATCCCTCAAAAAGTGAAAAAGAAGTTTACAGCCCTGATGGCAAAGAAGCAAGGTAAAAAAAGGGAAGGAAAACGAGAAAAAAAGGCGTTGGGACGGGGCCAGAGACGACTCATCGCATTATTTTGGGTAAAACCTCCTCGACAGGACTTGGAAAAAGGGGAAAGTCGGGGGGGAGAAAGACCAGAGGCGCTAAATCGGTAGCAAATCAAAAACTTTGAGAGGAAAATGGACCCGCCAAAAGAAAAGGTTGCGAGAGAGTGGGGGCTTGAGAAAATCTCCGGACAAAGGAAAAGTCATCATCCAAAAAATTCGGAGGGCCAAGGAGCAAAACCAAAAAGAAAAAAATTTACTGTACACAAAGACACACTCAAAAACAGAACACGCAAGGGTAAGGAGGAGGAAGGGGGCAAACACTCACCCAGACGGAGCTATGGACCAAAAAAATCCAACGTAAGCTGGGCCAAAATGCTGTCATCAGACGAAGCAGATTTTCCTGGGTTGAAAAGGGGTTATACTACAGTGAAGCATGGGGAGGGACGGGGACACAAAACATCTCTGAGAACAGGTCCAGGTACAAGCGGGTGTAAAAAAGGGTGCGACTTAGTGGGAAACAGCATACGAGCAGAGTTTTCACAGAAAACCCGATATAAAACAGACCAACAGGAAGCTAAGACCGACTATTGACTACCTGAAAGGCAAAAAAGGTATGAATAATCTTCAGGCTAATGAAACAAAAAGGGATAGGGAGGCCAATGAGGGGGGGTTGAGGAAAGAATTTATTGGGGGGGGGGGGGAATTGTGAAAGGATATACCAAACGCAACCGGGGAATCCTTTTCAAAAAACGGGGAGCAAACGCCTGGAACACTTGGGGAGAGTGAAAAACAAGGATCATCGACGCGGGGAGAAAGTTGGGGGGGGGTAACAAAAAAGTCATAGTCGCCGTTTGCGACGAACATTGAAACCCACTATCCAACAGGAAAGGAAAAGGGATCAAGGATCGTGAGGCGAACAACCCAAAAATGGCATTCAGAAAAAAGACGTGCCCATCATGGAATCGCAAAGAACTTAAAAAACGACCAAAATGAAGATGTGGGGATGGTAAAGGGGGGGAATAAGAGACGGATCGCAGGGAAATCGACCGGAAGTACCGGGCTTGGTAAGGTATCTCTTACCGTGGGCAATGAGAGTGGAGTAGGAAGGGGGAGTAGAATGAAGTCAAGGGAGAAAAGGACTCCTTAACTAAACGGGAGCGCGAAACGCAAGGTCGTCGTGGAATAACGACTCAGCGGACGAAGAGAGTGGCAAGCAAGGCCGAGAAGAGGGTAGAACCTGATTAATTGCGAAAAAAAGCTTATCGAACAGTGGGGTTGACTTGACTTTGGGCTGATACGATGGGGGGTGAGACCAAAAGAGAAACCATCCGAAAATAAGCATAATCACATGGACCAAAAACTTCGAGAACACAGTTGACTAACAAGGAGAAGGAAAAAAAGGGGGAGCAGTTCAAACATTGAAGAAAAGAGGAAAAGTGCAGGGGTAATCCATATCAGGATCAATGTAAACCACAAATTCCAGTGGAGACTTTACGGGGTCCGGGGGTTATATTCCGATACGAAATATAAGAGGGGTGGAGGTCAGGGGAATTTTGAGAGGGGGGCTTTGGGGGGGGGTGCAGGGGACGTGAGAGGGGAACAAAAAGGGGCGTTCTTCAAAGAAAAAAAAAAGAAAGAATGGGGGGGACTTGGGACAATGGAGAGAGGGATTGGTTATGGGTTTGAGAATTCAGGACCGTGGGGAACTTGTAAGAAAGCATCATTGTTCCCGAAAAACTTGGGTAGGGGGGGAGGGGGGGTCTTGGGGAAAAGGGCAGGGCTCATAAACAATGAAAAACGACTACCTCACCTGTCGAACGAAGTTGCAAGTAATGGACAAAATAGGAACAAAAGCCGGAACCTTTGGATTCGGGGGCACACCACAAAAAGTGACTAAAACGAAAAGCCGCTTTAGGGGGTATTTGGCGGTAACCTCAACGTCACGTCTGCGTTGTTGATAGTATAAACCAACAACAACGGAGCGCCACTAGAAAAACCAAACGGGGAAGGGGGGGGGAGGGAGAAAGGACAATACATCGGGGGACACGCTTCGGAGGAACGGACTTATCCAATTTCATGCTGTGGTCAGGGCGCAAAAGAAGAGTGGGAACAAAGAAAAGTTTTGAATTGGTGGGAAATGCAAAGGGGAAACGAGGGAGAATAGGTCGAGTTACTGACCTTGTGGATTCGGTGCTGTTTTCCGGAGCCTTGCCCTTAAGCAATCCAGACAGAAAAGGGATAAGACTTCAAGAGCTTTGGGAGGAAAAACTGAACTTTGACTCTCTAACACAACAAGAGAAGGCAATGATCAATCATGGCGTATTTTCAATAAAATTGAATAAACAAGTGGGGTGTGGAGAATTATGCATAACGGCACCAAGAAAATCACAGACAGACGCAAACCTATATATATAGGTTTAGAAAATAAATCAACCCAATTACCATAAGTCCGCAGAAAAGGAATGTGGCGAAATTGGACGAATCAACTGATCCTAGGAGGGGAACACTGAGGGTTAAGCTGGTAAATGTGGCAGTTCTAAAAGGTAATGTTGGAGGGGACTTGGAAAAAAGAAGAACGGAAAGAAGGTTGTTGAGCAAGAGTGTCAGGAGGGATAGGAAAATTTTATTCGTTCGGAGGGGGTTTTTTTTAACTCACCAAGATGGAAAGAGCAAAGCAAAGCAGAACGGACAACACGAGTAACACGGGAGGGGGAAAAAAATTACGGAACTTATTTGAAGTCTCAAAGTGCTTTAAAAGGCGGCAAAAGACGGACGAACAACGGCGGCGTTGGAATTAACGATTCAGAAGATTTGAGGGAATAAACCACTTGGGATAGTAAGTGCTAAAGTGGAAGGGCGGCAGAATCAAAAAGGCTACGCAAGACTTGAAGAGTGGAAAAAAATTTTCAAGAGAAAACCCGGGGACACAAAAGCGTCACTGAGTCAGGAAGCCGGAAAAGCTCCAAGCTGAAAAATACACAAATAAGGCAGGAGGGGAGGGGGGGGAAGGGGGGAAGTTCGGTGGCTCTAAAGAGGTTAAATGTTGTTTGACGCCTTGTTTTGTGGGTTGGGGGGGAATGGGAAAGGGCCATAGGGACGTATCTTCCAGGTTCTCGTCTGGAATGGGGACGTAGCAGCAAAAACAGAAAAGATTAGTAAGGCAACCAAAATAGACCGCGGCGGAGACTTGGCTCATAAGTTGCGGAAAATTATATTGGTGGGAAAATGGAGTGGGTTGGTAATATAATGGACAAAGGACAAAGAAGCTAAACCCCCAGCCCTAAATCCAAGGTTGGGCCTTGCTCGGGATATCTATCTTTTGAGACGGAAAGTTTTTACAGTTAGTGTCAAAAGGGAGCGCGGGTGGTCGGGGTTAGAACGGGTAGACGGGTTGGTCAAAGTCTGATGTCGCCAAAGGGGGGGGCCGTCGGAGCAAAGACAACGCCGTTAAACGAAAGTGCGCAGAAGATTGGTGGGGGGGTTGAAAATCCATTACAGAACTACGCGGGGGATTTCACCAAGCATAACAAGGAACACTCTGCTACAGTTTGCATCCTTGGGAAAGGGGGGCTCATCTGAGGAAAGGGGGGGCAGTGGGGAGGAAAAAAGCTGAGCTTGGGAGGTGAAACGTAGATCGCTCCAGGCTGGGGGCGGTTTCAGGCAATTAAAGAAAATG
>Ga0179591_1327601_pt1 | contig 13376 bp, 24 predicted proteins | sample CZOMad2_1_08_16f_FD_182891 | JGI IMG/M metagenome (GOLD analysis project Ga0179591, IMG submission 182891) | Vadose zone soil fungal communities from Angelo Coast Range Reserve, California, USA - CZOMad2_1_08_16fungal (PacBio error correction) | ecosystem: Environmental > Terrestrial > Soil >...
CATGGTTCATCAAAGGTCAGGTGAATTACTACACTCAAAAACAGTCGGTGGGGGGGGAAAAAAGTAAAGTGACGGGAAATCTGATTGAAGGGATCGACACCATCTCTGGGGGGAAAAAAAATGTTTAGAAAGGATAAATCAAACCGGCGAGGGAAGAAAACCGCCCTTGATTCAGGGGAACAAACCGTCCAGTAAAAGGTGCAGAGTGGAAGGGAACGGAAAAAACCTGACGATTGGGGTGTGGGGACATCGCGGTGCTCCGCACCTGCAGAATGAGAGGAGGAGGGGGGGAATTAATCTCTGCGGGGGTAGAAAGGGGGAAGGAAAGGAATCAAAAGGCGAGTTTCCGACGTTCCAATAAAATATGATGGGAAGGGAGGCGGGGGTGGGGGGTGGAGGAATTGGAAAACTTGAGTCTTCCAAAAAAAAACCTTATTGAAAAACACTGGGGGGGAAGTATCATACAGAAATCGGCGGACAACGAAAGACTTAAAGGGGGGGGGAATATCGCAAGACGTGAAGGGAAAAAGGAGGAAAGAAAAAAATCGTCGTCAAGTACGGTAGATTAAATCTTATTCGGATTACGAAGAACTGGGGGAGAGGTGAACGAGACTCACAAGCAAACCCGCTCATAGAGATTCAACCGTCAAAGGGAAGGGCAGGTTGGGGGGGCGGGGGGATTTGCCTTGGGGCTTTGGAAAATACCAACTAGTAAAAAAACCTGGAAGATGTTTGAAAGCCTGTGAGAGCTTGGGTCGTCGATGTCTTCGTAATTAGTAGTCTGGGTGGAAGAAAATACTGAGCTCGGCTGGGGGGCAAACGATAATCAGCGGGGAAGGGACTTGATTGTTTAAGGAAAGCCATTCCCGTCAACTGAAAAACCGCAAAAATTATCTGGAAGGCGGCAACAAACGGAAAGTAAATCCAGAGAAAATGAAGATTGACTGATTGTTAAGAGGGGAAATAGGGAGGATACGGAGAAAAACAAAACCAGCCGTTGGGGTCCTGCCCATAGAATTCTCGAAGATCACGAGAGGGGTCGGAAAGAGGTATCCACTTGGAGGGGGGGAATGCCCCTTTCTCATACCACACCCAGAGGGGAAGCCCAGGGGAGGGTCCGCACACAAAGGTGGAAAAAAAGTTCTGCGGAACAAGATCGTTCCGCCCTGGACATCCAGAAAAAAAAAAAAACGAGCAACAACGGCTTAATCATTTGGCTTCCAACTGAAGAGGGGGTGGTGAACCGGGAAGAGACACATAAAAGGTTGGGGGAAATGTGTGCCTCCTAAGGGTACCGACCGGGGAGATGATGAGCCTGATAATGCCGACGGACTTGGACTGGCAAAAATGAGTTTTCTCCAAAGAAACCCAATAAAGAAAGGAGACAATAAGCCAACAGCAATCAGCAGCATGAAAAAAGGACGACTACAATCAAATGAATCAAGAGCGTAAAGAAAAGAGGACCAAACAAGATGAAAGTGGATTGTAACCGCGAACCTTTGAAAAAAAAACCTCCATAAAAAAAGGGAATCGGGCATGGGAGGGCGAGAGGGAAATATATTAAAGGTAATTTTAGGCCAAAGAAAACGAAAAACTACGCAAAAAGAGGGGCGTCATCTTTTAGGACTGAGTTTGGATATAGGGTCTTGAGGCAAATAAACGCTAAGGACCGTACTCTCGAGCGTACAACGGCTTTGGACGCCAAACTGGGCAATTGGGAAGTGCAATGTGGGGGACGGAAGGCAGAAAAACGAGCCTTATCAGGAGATTAACGGAAACAAGTCAAACCGGGGGGAGAGGGATTCTTCAAAATCACCAAATCCGGATGCCATCAAAAGCCTCCTTGGTAGATAGGGAAGGGAAGCGAGAGAAAGATAATTATGAAAGTCAGTCTCAGTCATACGTAAAGAGGAGAAAGGAGGAAGTTGGATGGTTGACAGGAAGAGGGGGAGAAAAGTTTTGAAACGGCTGCAAATCCGCGGGGTACATATCCGGCTTAGAAGGAAGGGGAGTGGGAGGCAAGAAAGACAGAACGGGGAAGTTAATGTGGAACCATTTGTCCGCAGAGGTACAAAAGGGAAGTCGGAGGTGGCCGAAGAGCTACAGAAACGACGAAAAAAAGTGATCAAGGCTATGAACCTACGGTTGATCGGGAAGGGTTAAAAGGGGAGAGGAAGCCTAACAGTACCGCTAACTCTTTTTTTATGGTGTCAGATGAGGAAAAAAGGAAATCATCGGAGGGAAGAGTTGCTGGACGAATCTCACCTGATCTGCGCCGCGAGGGGAGGACTGAGGAGAAAGGAGGACGTCACTTGAACATTTTTCTCAAGAGTCAGCCAGAACTTCAAAAAACCAAAAAAAAAAGGTATAAAATAAAATCCGCCGGTGTTGGGCGCGAAACGCAAATAGTGTGCCAAAAAAGGAATGCAGCTGGTGGCGAGGGTCAAAAATGACAAAATAGAATTATGCGAGGGAACTTAAGGCTTACCTGTAGGTCGAGGGAGGTGGGTGGGGGCCGGACTGGACAAGGAGGCTTGGGGGGGAGGAAGGTTAGAAGCGGGGGAAAATTGGAAGGGAATGAGGGGATGTAAAGAGAAGCAGGTCGCCAGGGTAAAAAGTCCAAAGGGAGGGGAATGAGGGGGGAATGGAGGGGGGGGGAGGGGGGGCACCTTGTTTTCCACGCTGGTGTTGGGGGTTTCATAAGCCCCACAAAAAACAAACACACACTAATAGGGGAGAATAATGACCTTGGCTATTGGAATGTACTTGCTTTGTGGATAGTAATCTCCTAACCTTGGCAACAAAGGGATGGAAGTGGGGGATTCGGGGAAGGTACAAGAAAAGGAGACTATAGGAGCTTTGCAACAGGAAACCTACAGAAATCAAAGAATTGAGTGGATAGAAACATCCTCCTAAAAAGAATCAAAGATTTCCTCCAGAGGCAAGTGGGGCTATTTTCTCTAAGAAAAATTAACTCACTCAATTTAAACAACTAAAGGAACAGAAAGGTACTCAGCTAGGAAAACGGTGATAGGGTTTTATCCCTTCAAAAAGGGAGCGAAGGGTGATAAGGTAATAAACTTGAACGTAATAAGAAAGGAAAGGATGTGCAGTGCGGGAGATGAGATCGGAGATTTTCCTGGCGGTTTAAAAGAGGGAGGAATGAAGATCTTGCAAGCTCATGTATGGGAAGAAGGTGAAAAAGCTCAATTTCAAGAAAGTTCGCGAAAGAATCTGAAAGAGTACTTACCGGTATATGTTTAGGGGGATATAGAAACAGCTAAAGAAGAAGGAAAAGGCACCAGGGACCTAGGGAGAGAGACCCGGGGAAAGCCGAAGCACAATATCGTTATCGTAACGATGTAATCGAACTGTTTTGCCACATTCAATAACAGTTCGAAGAGAATTACCTTTCGTGAGGTGCGAGTTGAAGACGAAACCTAGGGTATGAAAAGAAAAGGGGTTGGGGGGGAAAATACTTGAGGATGATCCACATTCCGTAGAGGAAATTCCAAAAGAAAAGCAACTCTGCAGACCTAGGCAAGTCCTGACCTAAGAGAAAAAGAGTTGAGTGCCCAAAAATATGGATGGAGGATACTAAGGTGTGCAGCTAGACAGTAAACTGGGGGTTAGTATATTCGAAGAAAAGGAGGGGAAGGAATAGCGAATTGGATAGGAGGACACGGACTAACTCATCAACTATTTTTCCTCAAGAAAGGGAGGAGAGAAAAAGAGGGGTGACTTTCCCAAGCAGAAGCAATGGGGAAATCAAAAGTCAAGGAGGGAGGCAAAACCCGCGGGAAAAAACTCGTCTTTGATTTCCGGCAGGAGGAAAGAAGCATCAACAATCTCTTCGCAAAAACCGTTTTAGAAAAGGTAAAAGAATGGACGTGCAACGATCAATCTCAAAGGGAGAATTTCGCCCAGCAAACACTCCTTAGAAAAAAAGTTATGAAGGGCACCACCCGGGGGCAAAAATTGGTTTGACTAAGAAAGACCATAAACCTCAAAAGTAATTAAGATTAAGGAATTAGGAGACGCCGTGTGAGGGACCTTTAAAATCAACGACATCCGGGAGCGGTGTAGCTGACGATACTTATAAGGGGAATGGGCGAAGGGGAACACTCTTTGATGCACTTTCTTTCATGGAGTCGAGTCAAAAGGTCGGGGGAAAAAAAGAACAGTCAATCGGAGGAAGATCCGAATCGGAGGAACCCGCATGCCAACATGGACAGAAAGACCGCTCAGGGGGCCAGCCATTAGGGATCCAACAGAGACGGTTTTAGGGGGGGGGATCGCAGGGAAGGATACCGACTTGGTGAGGGTGGAAGAAGGACACCCCAGCTCTATCAGGAAATTGAGGGAAGTGGTGGGTGTAAGATGAAGTTCTGGTCGAAACCAAAAAAAGGAAAAAACAGGGGGGAAAAGAAGGGTGAACGGAATCTTGCAAGGGACAAGGTCGTTCGCGGAGGGGGCTTGATAAAAAAGTAGTTCATTAGCTCTGTAGGCTGGGGGGGACCATAGAAAAACAAAAAGACAAAGGTTAGGTGGGGTTGTGAATGGAATAGGAAAATCTAAATGAAACGAAGGAGTAGTAAATCATCATTAAGGGGGGCGAAACAAAAAAAGAAAGAGGATAGAAAAAATAAAATTCGATTCGGGGATAGATGTGTGAATAAGGACCACCCCAACTAAAATCCCAAAGGTGGGGTAAAAAAGGAAAAAGGAGAGGAGGAGAAGGGGGGGGCAGGCGAGGGGGTCGTGGTGAATTAGATGGGGGGACTAAGGCATGTCGACAGAAATCTATTCCACTTGGGGGGGGGTCCAAAAAAAGAAACGAAGGGGGGGGGGAAATCAGTTGCATTGCTCCAGGAAGAGGGACCTGTGGGAGGTAACGAGGATCGAGCAACAATGATACGCATTGGGGAACCTTCCTATCAGGGTCAGTCCGGTTGGTGAAAAAAAGTCTTGTTATTTCAAGTGATTGGTTTGAAAAACGGAGATGATGACGCCGGTGCTCAATCAGGAGGGGGGAGGTCACACCTATTCGCCTGCCGCGAAGGTACTGACAGGCAACAGCATCATCTCTAAAAGTGGAAGAAAAAACGTATTAATCATTCTTTGGAAGTAAAGAAAGCACAGAGGTAAATAAGAAGGCTTCATTGGGGGGCGCCCGTGTTTCCGCCCAAAAACAAGGGGGGAAGGGACCGGGGGGCAGAGCGCCCATATATGACCTTACCCGGAGTCACCGAGAAAAAAACGCAACCGGGGCAAGCGAGGGGTCATATGGTCGTCCGAAGATTTTTATTGGATCAATTGACTGTACTTAAAAAGTAAAAGGGAGGAGGAGACGACCGTAACTATCGACATAGCATCCAAGCTTGGAGACAAGAGGCTCAGGAAGTGAATTTGAGGAAGAGAAAAGGTCTAAACCGGATAACGGATCTTACGAAATCAGGGTGTTAAGAAGTCAAAAAAAAGTCGATCGTACAAAAATAACCAAATCCGTAAGGCGCAAGAAGGAGAAAAGAAGTCTTAGGGCAGCGCGATTTAGGTCAGAAAAAAAGTGGGGGGAAAAGAGAGAGACCTAGGCGCCATCTACCGGGAGCTCTGATGCGATGCAGAAAAGAGGGGGGGGGAAGTAGATACTTTTTGGTCTTCCCGGAGACAAAGAACAGAGGAAGAGCCGAGGGGAAGTGGGGGCCGAGGGTAAGGATAAGGACATCAGGTGCGATCAGTTTAGTGGAAAGAGCAGGCGCAAGGAAGGGCGATAATCTTGCAAGGTTTCATAAGACATTACATTCTACTACGAACCAAAATGGAAAAGAAAGAGAACCCGAGAGGGGGCGGTTGAGTTTCTGTAGGAGTTTAAGAGGTAGTGGAGACCCGAAGAATAAGGGAAATCTTGTTGCAAGAATTCTTAAGTTAAAAGAAGTAGGACAGGAGGGGGCCTGATGACGACGCTCAAAGCTCGGACTTCATGAGGATGCGCGAGGGAGTGAGCTGATGAATTTTGTCCTGGAAGGGAACTGCAAATCAACAGTGGGAAAGGGACAAATAATCTCTTTATTCGCGCCAGCAACGGAAAATGCGGTAGCGAGGGCGTAAAATCTGTTCAGGAAAGATAAGGCAAAGCGGTAGGAAATAACAAGGAAAAGGAAAATATTGTTTTCAAACTGCCAAGCTTCGGCCGGCCATGCTGAATGGGAGGCTCGGATAAGTGCTTAGACCATGTTGTTTGAATCTCGCTAGGTTCTCTTTCAAATGGAGAAAACTAGGTTTGGGAAGAAGCTGATTTAAAAACCTGCGTGGTCGGAACCCTAAACTTGGCGAGAAAACTTGTGAATGGGGACGCCCATCCACTGAGGGCTATCTACAGGGACCGCGTATGTTGACCTAAAAGGGGAGGGGGAGGGGAGGTCACCTGGGGGACACTGAAGTGTGCTGAGGTGGTTTCTAGGTCACATGAGAGAACAGGGGAGAGAAAGGGGAAGGGGTAGGGGGGTAGAGCGACTTCGTTTTGGGCGCTTAGTAAGGCGAATAAATGATGAAACGGGGAAGGGGGGCGGTAGATTGCAGTTCCCTTAAAAAGATATTTACGGAGGAAGCCCAACTGAAAAAGATAAGAAAAGATAGACTTTATATACAAAGAGCGAATGCACAAAAAAAGGCTGCCTTGCAAGGGACTTGACATCTTCAGTTTGGAAGCGCAGTTAACTCAAAAAGGGGGGGGGCCAACAAGGCACTCATTAAAAATAAGGAGGTGGGAATGTGGAAAGTCAAGAGAGCGGGTGGGAGCAGGGGGGGGACTCTTCCATCCTCCGAGCGAAGGATTCCCAGGGAAAACCGGCGAACTACTACTGTACTTAAGGGAAGGGGTGGCAAAAAAGCGGAAAGAGCGGAGGGTCCAGGGTCGGTTTTTTGATAGAGCTGGAAAGAGGGGGGGCACTAATAAAGTAAACAAGTCAGCATTGACGACAAGAAGAAAAATCGGGTGCAATACACAGGAAGTGACCATTACAGCTGGTTTATGGTAAGCGAAAACAGTGCTAGACTGGCGAAGAGAGTAATACAAACAGTTCTTTGAAAGAATCAAGAATTCAAAAAAAGAAGTGGGTGACAGGTAAGGGAAGAACGTGGAGAGAGGATACTGGCGTGCTGGAATGTGTGATTTCTGCCGCCCGGGGAAGGGAGAAAAAGGGGTTTTGAAAGGATTTTTCGGTAAGCACATAGCAAAAAAAATAAAGTAAGAAGACAATTTGAAAAAGTGAGGGGGGGGACGCAGGGGCCATAAGAAAACTGTGCAAGGCTTCTATGTACCGATACTTGAGAGAACCAGAATTCGTGAGTGGATGGAGGGTCGGAAAGAAGAAAAAAGCTAAACGGCCACGTGGTATGGCTATCTTCTTACTCTCGAACCAAATTATTGGAAAGGGGGGGGGAGGATAGGAAGACAGTGGGCGTTAGAGCTCATAACGTAAGGCAACAAACAATATTTGGAAATCACGATATTTGGTTTACAAAGTATGCTGGGGAAAAAGGACAGCAAAAATCAGCGAAAAAGCGCTCGACCAAAAACACTTTTTAATTTCCAAATCAGAGGGGGAAGGGGAAAAAAAGGGAAGAAGCATCACAATCTCAGGTCAAAAACGGTGTAATGTTCAAGGCGCGTGCGGGATCAAAAAGGGAAAGTTTTACGAAAAGGACCGCCAGTATCGCAACTAAATGGGAGGGGAGGCAAAAAAAACTGAAAAGAAAGGGGGGGGGGGGGTCTCTTGCGCAGCTAGAACTAAATAGGGAAGGGAGGGGCTTTATCTTGCTCAGCTTGTAATAGAGGGACAGTTTTTAAAAGTAAAACCGGCTAGTTTCATCAAATCGGAGCAGAAACTGAGAGAGGAAGTTGGAGGGGGTCAAACGAGTTTAGGTCCCGATTTTGAGCTTCGCTTGGAAGTCGCGCTCAAAAACGTTCTGGACACAGAATTGCAGCTCTTCATCGAAATGGGGAGGAACACCAGGCGAAAAACATGAGAAACTTCATCTTTTAAAAAGGGGGAATGAAACTGTCACCAGAGGAAGTAAGGGGAGTATGGAGCGTTAGGGGAAGACGATCAACAGTCCTCTCTGGGAGGGAGGGAGGAAAAAACCAAACGACACCTCTCTAAAAAAAGGGGGGATAAAAGGCAGGGGGAAAAGGCCTGATGATTGCAGGGAATGTGGGAAACAATGGGGGCGGAGGGTTTAATGATTCGAGAAACGGAAAGCTGCAAAGATGGGTGTGATGCAATCTGGGGCAGAAAGGGAGTGCAGGCTTGCTTTCTGTATTTGGGGGTAATATACAGCATCGATTGCGGGGAGTCTCTGAGGGCGGAATTTGAACCGGGAAGCGAAACATCTAAGTGTGGCTTTTTAGCAATAGAAGGGAGGTCAAGGAAAAATCCTTATTGGGGAAAAAGGGCAACAAGGGGGAGACATCTAAGAGGACAAAAAAAAAAAGAAGCTCTCATATAATAAGAGACCAATGAGAAAATTTGGTATAGAGTTTCGGAGAGAAAGGGGAAGGAGCAGGAAAATCACATCACGGTAGGGTCATTCAAAGACAAATAAGTCAAGAGACAAAAAGGGGAGGGGGGAGGGAAAAGGAGGTATGAAGATATCCATTTGGTTCAGCATGAAGGAAAAGCAGTAATTCCAAGGTAAGATAAAAAGCCAGGGGGTGTGGGAAAATCAGTCTAAGAAAATCAGACTTTAACTGGTAATTCCCAAAATCATCACAGAAGAATGGACAGCGGGACGACCTCACAATGAAAAGGAACTAAATTGGGCCAGTAACCCAGCCGAGTCTTGTTATGTTCATTATTCGTAGCCGAAACCGCGGTGGACTCAAGGGGCGTACTTTAGCGGACCGGGATTGTCTTAAAAAAGGCGAGCGGTGAAAAGAAAAAGGATCAAAAATCACAGGTGCCACGACCAAGAACACGACAAGCCTTTGAAAAGATCCTCGCGGGGGAGGACAAGGGACATAACCAACAGATTTCCGGCCGGGCTTTCATTGGGAGGATAAAAAGTTGAAAACAAAGACATCCACACCTGGCAAAGGGGGGAAAGGAGAGCGAGGAAATATATCTAGACCGGTGTCTTCCCGAACAACGCACGCGGGGTCGAGTTCGTGTCCGTTGGGGAGCGTAAAGAACACTGCACGTCTCGCACTTCATCAGGAGGTAGGTGGAGATAATTAAAGTCAAAAGAAGGGGGGAAAAGAGAGAGACAGGACTTTTGAACCAAGGTCAGAAATTGGAACCTGTGAATTCGGCAGGACGACACAGAAGTGCACCGGATAAGCAGAAGATGGGAACGGAGCCAGGGGCAGCAGGTCAAAACTCTATCGGTCAAAGACGCAATAGTCATAAAGAAGAAAAAGATCGAACTTGTGGGAGGTATCTCATAAAAAAACAGATTTTCTTAGTAAAGGACTGCTTAACGAAGGAGGCTCTGGCGGTGGTGGGGGAGATTTTGGCCTCTCGGTCCAGTATCCTTCTACCGGGGACTTGAGGGATAAAGATAAAGGAAAGGGGGCCCATGTGAGAAGGGTGAGGAAATCTGGGGAGACGGGGACTGATATTATTACTATAGAGCGCCGTTCTTACTTGGTCCGAAGAAAAGCTAATACGCCTCCACGTGGAGGAAAAAGAAAGACAATAAACAAGGATTTCGTGGGGTTCGGATAAACTTTTGCAGGGAGCTAAGACTATACAAAGAAATTAAAATTCTACTAGGGTGGGGGTGAATGTCTTTGGGTGGGTCAAGAGCCGGGCGGAAAGAAAGAGGGGGCTGTTCAAGCAAGATCGACGTCTGGAAAAGGGACAGAGGATTGAGGGAAGGGACGGAGACAGTAACATCCTACTGAGTGGGGGGCTACAGAGAGAATTTCGCGCAGCACAAGAATGGCGGGGAACATCACCGCCGGTGGGGGGATCAACGCCAAGCGTTCTGACAAAAAGGAGATGGGGGGTTAGGTAACAAGGCTTTCACTCAAAGCCATTGAGGCTCGGATGCTTGGCCGGTGATTTGCAGCTCTTATTGGGCAATGGAAAAGGGGAAGAAGGTATTTTGTGGTCAAAACTTAAGTACTGGTGAGGGGGAACGACCTAAAAGGAGGGGAGGGCGTTGGGTGAATGCCTATGGATCACAATACGCAGGGAACAATAAGCGTGATGGAAGTCGCTGGGATGGAAAAGTGCTCGAATTGAAGGACTGGGCGAATTTTTCGAAAAGCGGATAGCACGATGGGAATACCATCTATCCAAGATTTTTTGATTGATACTACAAATTGGGGTGGGGGAGAAGGGGAGGAGCCTATGAGGACAGGGGCACTAACTTATGAACGTAATTTCAGAAAGCAGGAGAATGGGGGGGAATCGGAGGGAACCACCTAAAAAATCAAGGAAGCGGGGAGGTTTGTATATAACAAGTAAAGCCGAACGACAATCTGCCTGGGGACAAGATTGCTGTTCAAAACTCAGTGGGGGTAAAGGTTTTGCGAGAAGGAAGTAAAGAAAACATGGGTTAACAACTGCAGTCAGAAGGACACTCTCGGGTAGTCGGGTTAGGGAAACCAGTAGCAGGTAAGAAGGTAGGGAAGAAAGCTAGGATCACGAACCCGTAAAAGAACGACTGGGGAATTGCCTAAGGGCGCGAAAAGAGGATTTCCATGTGAAGAAGTTCAGAATGCGAACTTGCAATATCAGTATTTGTTTAACGGGGAAGGAAGCAGGAAGATGAAAGGCCTCACGGGAATAAACGCGTACAACCAGGAGAGTTGGAACGTCAGGGGGCCAGGAGAGAACTGGGAATTCCCTCTACGAAGACCTCCGAACAGAGGAGGGAGGTTCGGAAAAAGAGATGGACAACAGCAGGGAAGGGGGGGCAAGGGCTGATAACTTCGAAGAGATGGAGACTGGGGCAGGGGGGGGAAAAAGAGAGGCGAGTTGATCAGGAACCTGAGGAAATGATTTAAACGTTTTTTTTGTAAATGGGGGTTAGATCAGAAGAAAAAAAGGGAAAGGAAGGGGGCCTGTAACAGGAAAAGGGACGATGGGGGAGGAAGTCTTGTCGCTCAAGCAGCCTTTTACTTTATTGGCTTTGATGAAAATCAGACTCTTAGAGAGGCTGCCAATATTGACTTTTCGTACTCCGTGCTCAGTCAGGAAAAAAGGTAGAAGGAGATCTTAACTTAGGGAGAAGAAAGAAAAGGGAGGGAGAGATAGAGGAAAAAATATGAAGGGATCCTACATAGGGGGGAGATCATGCGTCATCAACGGCGAAAAGCATCCAACGAGGGGGGGCTGCACGAACGATTGATGGTTTCGTCTCAAAGGAGTTTGACCCCTGGGAAGAAACAAGGGGGGAGCAAGGGACAAGGATGGCCTGAGCAGAATTGAAAACTACTTAATCCCGGCCAAAGTGACGGTATTGCAGAAAGCAACAAACAAGCTTCAAAAATACCGTTTTGGGGGGTAAATTCCTTTTCCCTGGAAAGGCGAAACTCGAAAGGGGAAGAGTGCTCCAAACGCCCGTATAAGCTTTCTAAAGTGGGCTTTCTTAGGGAATTCCACGGAAAAAAGGCGGGGTTTTGGGGACATGAAAAGCTAACCGGCAAACCGAATAGTTGTATTCTTCGGAGGGGAAGAAAACTAGATAGATGGAAAAGGAGAAAGGAAAGCATCAGACGATTTTCAAGCAGTACGGGAAAGATCTCGTGTCATGTAAGAGGTTTTGCCACGATGAGCTACGGTGCTTCTGCCTCACTGGAAAAGGGAAAAACTAGGTAAGGGAAATCGACAAGCCGAGAATACACGGGAATTCTCTTCGAACTAGCTTCCGCTCTTTATCGAATTAGGGGGGTAATCGCCTACGGGTAGTGGGTAGGATCGTCAATTGTAACCTACTCCTTTCTCGGTTGGATGGACCTACCAAAACATCCCTGGAACCCGTCTATCTTCTTCAAAAGTCCTGTAATGAGGGGGGTTAAACAAGGGCGTGATGGAGTTCTTGACGAGACCAAAGAGGGGTTAAAAACATCAATCTTGCAAGGCAGGGGGAGAGGGACTGTCTTCTTTCTTGGGGTATAGACAAAAAGCCGGTCTATTCGTTGAGGGGTCATCTGTTAGTTCTGTCAGTGGTTTGGGAAGTCTTCCAAAAGGGGGGGGAGGGGGGGAAAGGGAAGCCGGTAAAAAGACAGTGAGGGAGGGAACGTTCATCATTGGATACGGCGAACAAACGAGCGCTATAAAATCCAAGAAAGAAATGGCAGGAGTGATAAACGGTATGCTAACAAAAAACAAAAGAAAACTACGTGAAAAAAAGGTGACCGGTCAATTCCCAATTTGAAGCTAAAAAAAGATGTCTCGAGGGAAGAGATATGGCCTCTTGATTAAATATTCCAGGAAAAAATAAAGAGACAGGGACAGGGAGGGTGGGGTAAGCTCAAAAGGTGGTTGAATGAATTGCTCATATGAAATGTGAAGTGGTTCCCGCAATCAGTCGAGGAAAAAAAAGAAATTTTCCTAGCTCATCTGTCCTGGAAAAGGTTTACATTAACACAAAACATACGTGGCTGGTTAGGGTTACCAATGGATTGGGGGGACGAGAGGCGAAAACCGGAGACCTGCTTGTTACTCTGTCTCGACAGAAGGGGACAATTCGGAGAGGGGGAGGTCAAAGATCAGGCACACAGGGAGAAACCTCTACAACGACCAGCCGATGCGACGCCCGGGAAAAATAAGAAAAGAGGTAACAACTATTCTTTGGCCCCAAGCTGAAAACAAAGGAAAGAAACAAGGTAGAGCGAGGGGAGTTTTAGATGTCGCGCGGTCCCATATAAAAAGATGTAAACATGGAAAGGACCGAACAAAACTAAAAAAGCGGTCGCATTGGGCGTAAAAGGGGGGGGAGCTTACATTAATGTCTTCGGAAAGTCCTAACGGGCCGAATTGATAAAAATAAATGAAAGTACTCTCAGGTGCCCTCTCTTCCACCTTCCCACTAACCAATGGGAGCAGAAAAAGGGTCCTGGCTTCATGGAAGTATATTACAGTTACAAAAACCTGGAGGAAATCCGAATCCATTTCGAGCGGTGGAGACGTCAAAAAAGCACGTTAAAGAGCCTTATCTCCGCAGAAAGAAACCATAGGAGAAAATCAGAGGGAATCTCATCGAAAGACGGAGTGTTAAAGATAGGAAAATGAAATCAAGAGGGGCTACGGGGTGCTCGATCAAGGCTTTGGGGAGTTTACAAAGAATTTTTTGGAGTGCATGAAAAAAAAAGGAATATAAAAGAGAAGTGGTTGACTTCATGTTTGAAGCATAACTTCATAAAA
>Ga0179591_1337471_pt1 | contig 13376 bp, 15 predicted proteins | sample CZOMad2_1_08_16f_FD_182891 | JGI IMG/M metagenome (GOLD analysis project Ga0179591, IMG submission 182891) | Vadose zone soil fungal communities from Angelo Coast Range Reserve, California, USA - CZOMad2_1_08_16fungal (PacBio error correction) | ecosystem: Environmental > Terrestrial > Soil >...
GCGACCCCGTGATCCCGGAGGGAGGCAGGGGAGAACTACGGGAGAGGGAACCGAAGAAAGGTCGGTGTGACAACTCAGAAGGCACGTCAGGAATCGGTCCCACCCTGAGAATCCAGGAAGTGAGGGGGCGGGAAGTATCGAGGGGGATCAGAGAAGAAGGGTCCTATTAAGGGGACCCTTTCTAAAAAATCGGAGAGAAAAAGCAAAAAAGCCATAAAAGAGACGGAAAAAGGCGGAAACCGAAGCAACGACCATGGGAAGAGACCGCTTCTACCATAAGCTTAATGAAGGCAAGAAGAGACGACAAACGAAGGAGGGTCGGAGCCGGTGAGGTGAGGGGGGTAGAAAGGAGTTCTGTGGTGTTAACAGAAAGGACCGTGAAATAGGCAACTTCGTGTGCGTAAAAAGGGAATAGATGTGCGAAAAGGGATCCACGCCTCAAATCTGTAAAAGGCCATGGGGGAAAATACCTATCCTTAGTCGGGCAAAAAAAAAAGGCAGCAGAAGAACATGGGAAACCCCATCACCCTTTGCACAATACTCCAGGGGGGGATATCCGGACACAGCGTGCGTCGTCAAGTGACGGGCACAAATAGCAACCGGTGAAAGGGGATTCGCAGAGATCCACCGGCGGAGAATATTGGACATAATCCGCCCGGCGGGGGGAAGGAACTTAGTTCTCTATGTCAGATAATCATTCAGGGGGGGATGCAGCGACCAGCAAAAGTGGGGAACGACTCAAAATTCCTAATCAGGGAAGGATTCCAGGGAGAAAGGAACTGCTGGGGGGGGTCACTTAAGGTGTCCTTGGATTTTCGCAGTACGTCAAGAAAGGGCAGGAATTTCATGAGGGGTACACTTTGTGACAAAAACAGGTCTTTCCTGTGGAGTTTCACGGGGGGGACCTGCCCCCTGGGAAAAAGTTTACGAGCGTTGGTAGAGGACCGTTGGTGGGGATCAGGGGTCCGCGAAAATCAAACCTGTGACGGGGGGGGTGGACATACAAAAAACGACGGGTTCTTCATAAAAGGGGGGGACACAGGGATTGCGCTATCCGGCACCAAGGTACGAAAGAGAATCAAACTGCCCAATGGCTGGGGGGGGAAGGGTCACAGATCTGAAGTCGTGAACCCGACCTGAGAATAACACAGAAGGTGGAAACGCGGGTGGATCATGACAGCTCCCAGAAGAGAATGAGGGGAATTTTGTTCCCTGAAAAAAAAACATTCTATCAGGGGGCGGGGGTACAAAGTAGTGGGGGGGTAAAAAACTGGTTCAAGAAAAAAAAGGGTACAAATCGAAGACTGGGTCATCCTACACTTCCTAATAGGTGGGTTGACGTCATGCATGCCAGAATCTAAAAGAAAGAACGGGTGACAGCGAGGGTGGTAAAAGAATTGTCCCCGAAGTAGACCAACCCGGCGAAAACACCGAAAAAGGAAATCACTCGATGGGACAGTACCGGGATCGGGAGCTTCAGAGAGGGGTTTCCCGAGAGAAAATGGAGGGAAAGGATTGATGGGACCATGGTGGGGTCAAGGGACAGTTGCGGGGCCGCAAAAGAGGGACGGGTGGACCGAGGAACAAGGAAAGGGGGGAATCAACGCCTACGGCTTAGGGGAAAAAAACAACGGGGGCGGAAAATCGGTATAAAAGCCGGAGGAGCGGTATAGGGACTTGGAAAAGTAAGGGTTTTTCTCATGAAAAACAGAACGAGAGATGGAGGCAGATGGAAAGGGCGGCAAAAGAAGGGAGAATAGCTGAAGAGACTAGATGCATGAGGACGAGGTAACTGTTCCCGGGGCTACTAGCTTGTGCGACGGACATGTAAGGGGCAGGGGTCCCGGAACGCCCGGAATTCAAGGAAGGGGACCAAAGAGTGGTGATCCTGATCTCAGGAGTTTCGAGCGGACCTCAAAAAGGAGGGCACACCAAACTCGGTGCTGTACGCCGGAGCACGGGGGTCACGGAAAAAAAAAGAGGAGGGTTTGAACTCTTCACACCAGATCCGGGGAAAAGGACATGAGAAGGTTAGTTGTCGTTCCCGGGCCGATGTTGGGGGGGAAGAGGCAAGCAATTTCGGAATATGCGAAGCGGTGGGAAAGGAATAGGGGACTTTGGTGTCCTCCAATGAAAGGGGAAAAAAAAGCGATCACAACACAAAAAGGGATGGGGGGGGATAGAAGATAAAGGATTGGCTGCAAACCCAAAGCGCAAGTTCCAAAAATAAAACGCGAAGCGGATTCAAGAAATTGACAGTCCCAAGTCCAACAAAAAAGCAGAGGTGAAACGAAACTAACCAGAGTCAGGGCCCAGGGAGAAGCGAACGTTGGTCATAGACCAAGAAATCCGCTGCCACGAATTCGATGTCTCAAAACGGCGAAACAAGAAACGAAAGGACCATTCCTTAGAGGCGGGACAAAAATCAGCTAGTCGACTTCCGCCGCCCCGAAGGGGGGATCAAGAAGGGCTGGCGGGCGAACAGTAGACAAGGGACTGAACGACAGCCACTCGAAAAAAAGGCCGAGCACAAGTCTCGAATGAGTACCCACGATGGTTCAAAAAACCGGGCCGTCACAAGCAGTCTCTAAAAAGGTCGCCCAGGACTCCGGGTACGCTGGGGAAACGGGACCTACAGCGAAAGTCCATAATTCGGGGGGGGGAAGCAAAACCCAAGAGACGTCACTTGAAGCCGCTGCAGAAAAGCAGGCGGAGGAATCACAGGGGGAGGTCCCCTTGGGGGTCAAACAGTGGGGATGATCAGTGAAAACTTCCATGGGCAAAAAAAATATTGATCTGACCAAAAGGTCCCGAAAGGGGGGGGGTCAAAGTAAAGAATCAGGCAATAGGGGGGGGATGAGACAACAGATCCATCCACAAACTAAAATTCCCGCGTTGCCAGAACCGAGAGGGCCATGACTCGGGGAGAAAGGTCCGACCGGGCGGGGAAAAACCACAACAGGACGTCTCAGGGAACCAACTGGGCGAGATAAGCCCCTTGGTGCTCCGACAGAAAACAAGCCGTTCAATCTTATGAGGGGGGGGACGAAAAACCTCGAGGGGGAGAATGGTCCCCCGAAGGGCCAGGGGCCGTGGAAGAAAACAGACGGTGTTAAACGAAAGTCAGAAGCCCGAGGGGAAACAGCAAGAAAATGAGAGAGCCGCTGCCGGAAGAAAACACTCTAAAGAAACTCTACTCGCCAACAAAAAGGAACCTGCGTGGGGGTCAAAACCTTAGAGCGCGAACAAGCCAACAAAACCAACGGATTTGTGAGGAAGCCTTCGACCGGCACCTCGAAGGAGAACAACGGGGAGTGAGTTACTACCAACGGTGAAAACCCGGGGAGTACCAGTTGGACGGCCCCGATCAAAGAACCAACTAAAAGAGCACACAGACGAACCAAGCGAAAAAACGTGGAACTACTAACATACTACCCGCATGGGGGTAATAGTTCACCTCTGCATGGAAAGGTACCTTCAAAGGGACTACTGGCTACAGCCCGACATCAGGACAAACTCAGGACTGTGAAAAAAAAAAGGGGGTCCGCGTCCGCAGACGGCTGCGTCAGGGCCTGTTATGCAAAGAAAAACCAACAGAAAGAAAGATGGTCAAAAAAACAAAAAATGTGAGCTAAAGGAATGCTTAGGGGAGGGAAATAGCGCGAAAAAAGTGCTCTAGGGCGATCCAGAGGACGGCTCGGGAAAGTCCACATGGGGAGGGCTTCCCTAAGACATGAAAACCTCCCCCCTTTGGAAGAGGGACAAGTGATGGGAACCTTCTTCTTGGGGGCAGGAAGACAGGGGGGGGAAAAGGGCCCTGAGATTAAGTTTAACTCTAACATGTCAAAATCACACAACGTAAGAAAGGGGGCCCAAGAGAAAAAGTATTGTGGGCGATCCCCAGGGTTCGGGGATTACAAAAAATACCTCCTACTTAGAAACTCAAAGGAAAAGGCAAAGAGCTGTGGGGCGAGAAGAAGATCGGGCCGGGGGTCGAAACCCTGGATTCGAAATGGTCGTGGTTGACAGTAGTCTCGCGCTATACTGACCAGCTTTCAAAAAAAAAGGTCAGGACGACGGTTTTTCAGGGAGGGAAAGTCTAAAAACAAAAAACCCTCGGGAGGGGTCGGGCCGACCGCCATCGAAGGTTGAGGAAAAACGAGGGCAAGAAAGTTTGCCGAGGTCCCTAGCAGGGCGCACGTGTGAATCGGAAAAAAAAACGGAACGCCCAGCCAGAAAACCGGAATCAAAGAAGGGGGAAAGAATCGGAAAAAAGAGTCCTCACAGATCTCAACACAAAAAAAAAAAAAGGAGAGGAAGAGAGATATTGGGGGAAAGAAACGGAACAAAAGGGAAACGTCCGGTGATCTGCCGAGGTCGCGGGGAAGCCACCGTATGTGAGCAATAAAAAAATAGAGGAAAACCCGAAAGCAAGGGAAAAAAGTCCCTCTACTCCTGGTCATCAAATTTCGATACAAAGAACCATGGGGGGAACGCACCCCGGTGAACAGTAGGCAGAAAAGGAAGCCCTTCCAAAAACTGGAAGCCGAAGAAACAAGACAAGAAAAGGCAACAGTCACCTCGTCGAAAAGCGCCTATAGCAAAGCAGGAAAGAGAACCTCTACTCCAAAAGAGGAACGGTTCAGCTTGGGGAGGCGAAGTATGTCAAAACCCTTGAGGGGGGCAGGGTGAAGGGAGACGGAAAACTGTGTATAAAGACGTTTGCGGACCCCCGGAGAAAGGGGGAGAAAAAAAGAAAAAAACTGGGGGAACCATCACCTTCAATAGGGGTGGACAACCTGGGGACCAAGAAACGGGAGAGTTCTCCACATCTGTCCAAGTTTCACAAGAAAAAATTTGTGGGAAAGGTGGGAGGGTCAGCAGGTTTTTGGAGTCGTCCTGGCATCAAAGGTGTTCCTGATCAATGTGGACCCCAGAAAGGGGGTCGTCAGGACTCCTCAGGGGAAACCTTCTGGAGTGGGTAGGCTAATATTATCCTCCAGGCCCCGGGGAGGGGGCGATACAGAAAAGGGAGTCTTCTCGAATAGGAAGAGGGAATTGGGAAAAAAGAGAAAACAACAGGGAAAAAGACGCAAGCACGTAGCTGAAGGCGCCAACTATGGGGGGGAAAACTCTTTTGACGCAGCAAGGGTGTGGGAAGGTGGGGAGCAAGGAAAAGGGAAAGAGAACAGGAGTTCAGCCGGGGAAGACGTATCTTCCAAAAAGGTGGAACTGAGGAGGGAGCCACGGGTACTGGGGACAGGGGGGAGAGGTAAACGGATCCCGGTGAGCAAAAAGTAAAACAGGGTCTGTCGGGAATTGGGCCAGGGGGGAAAAACACCGGGAAGAAGGGGGGTTTAAATCCCCCCGACCACTTTGGGTTGGGGATTCATCAAGACGGTTAGTCGGGAGAATGGGTGAACGCCAGGGTCACCGAAGCGCATCCACTGCCATTTTAGGGGGGTCAAAAAGGTCGGAAGGAAATCCTACTGAAATGTACCAAGAATCGGCCTCTGAAGGGATCGTCAAGTGGGGGGGGAGTGGGGGGCAAGATGTGACTGAATGTATCTTAGGGGAATTGGCCTAAATATCACCAACGATCAGCTTTGAACAAAGGGGTAGTGGAGTCCCAACACAACTGGACCCCCCCCCCGGACTTGAAAAATCAACAAAAACGAGATAGAAACAGGGGGGTCCGCCAAAGGAAAAAGCGCCTATATTTTGGGGTAGGGGAAAACGAGCACCAGGGCTATCCTCCAGAAGAAGAGTTTACGACGTCGTCACCAGAAAAAAATGGGGGGGGGAACAAAAAGAGAAGTCCCTGGAGACCATCAACTAGCATAGACCAAGAAAAATCGGCGGAACCTTACAATGGTGCAGACGATGGATAAGCAAGAGGTGGGGGCGAAGATCATGATTGTTCTGAAAAAGGGGGGGACTTGAAAAAAAGTCGGGTACTTGGAAGCGCAATCTTGTCTCGGGGGTTGTTAAGCGTCAAGACCTTGAGGTCAAGAACACGATACGGCTTGAAGGGACCACCGACCTGGGTGAAAATGGGCGCGAAACAAAAATCGATAAGGACGGCTTTGGGGGAAAGGTTGGGGGGGTTTTTTGACGTCAGGTGCCAAAAGTAAAGCTAATGGCAAAATCGGGGGGACTGAAGCTCAAAAACAGTTGACTCAGTGGGGACAAGGGGGGGAGAAGTTGCCGCGGGAAAAGAAAAAGGGGGGACCGGAACGGGTGAGAAAGCACGGGGGTACTAGGGGAGGTGAGGGTCTCTCAAAACCGTCCAAGTGAAGGCGCTCTTGCACCAGGAGCAGGGCAGAGGCAATGCAAAAAAACCAAGAAAGAGGTGGATAGATAACCTGTCAGGAGGCAGAAGTTTTTGAGGGGGGGAGAGACCACAACTCTGGCCAGTGTTGGGGTGGGGGCTCACTGAAGGGGTGAAATCGAAAAGGAAAAGAGGTTCGTCTGGGGAAAAGCGCCCTGGTGTGTGGGCAAGGACATGGGGAATGTTCAATAAACCGCGAACAGGAATCGCGGGTTGGTTTCCGGAGGCTGCTGGGGATGGCAGACAAGGAAGTGGGTCTTCACAAGAAATCAGAAAGAAAAAAACACAAAACAATTAGAGGAAAAATATAGAAAGATCCAAGGAAAAAAAACCTGGTGAAGAAAGAAGGAGACCTTCAAAAACTCAAAAGAGCGAAAGCGGGATATGACGGCCAAGTCCAACACAAAAACAGCGCGGGTTGGGGCAGAAAAAAAGCACCGACTTTCGGAAAAAATGACGAAAAAAGGTTGCACCAGAAAAAAACAGCGAGCCCCGAAAAATCACGCGAAAACACACCGACGCAACAAAAAAGAAAAAATGCTAGAAAACCGTCAAGGGCGCGAGCAAAAAAGGTCAGCGCCGACAGAAGGATAAACGAGGCGGCAAAAGAAGGCGGAACGGCAAATCGGAAAAATGCCGAAAGCAACAAAAAACCTCAGAACCTCACGGGAACCGTGCCAAACCGCCGTCTCTGGGATCTGCCCAAGACACCTGAGAAACCTATCCGTGGAGAGTCAGGCAGGAAGCGGAAAAAGAATAGCATCGGTGATTATTAACCCAAGAGAACGTTCTTCAAAAGTAAGATGAGAGGGGAACTCAACCGGCCGCCCGGTAGTCCCTGGCACAACAAGGACGCGAATGAGCAAAGTTGGGTTCAAAGGAAAACGTCAAAAGAGAGACGACAACCCCCATGTTCCAATAACAAAGTTGGAAAGCAAGGGGGGTCGACATAATGAGAAGGACACCTCAGAATGCAGAACGGAATCTACATAGAAACAAAAAAAAAAGGCACCTGTATCGAGTCGGAAAAAAGAGAAATCAGACAATCGGTTAACCAACCAAAGGCCGCTCTCAAGAGGAGAGAGAGAACTCAAAACACAACCAAACAAACTCAAGAATCGAGAATCGGACGGACATCTTTAAAATTTTTCAAGAAAAGGGCAAGGGACGTGGGAATCCACAGAAAGGGAACCAAAAAACATACTTCCCGCCACCAAGGAGTCAAACGAAATACAGGAAGAAGCTCGAAGCGGCCTATAAAAACCACGCCTACACTCACATGCAGAAAGAACTCGTGGTGAAAACAGGGAGGAGACCTTACCTCCAGACAAGGAATGCAAGGGTCAAAAGGCAAGTTACCGTAGGACAGTCGACTCATCCACTTCGGTGATACCAAAGGGGTGAGAGGACCACGGCTACAAAAAAAGTATCGCGGAAAAAGAAGTAAACAAACGACCGTAAAAGGAGCCACTCTTCAAACCAAAAGCGCCAGCGGGAAAACCAAGTTGACCGTCCTCTCGCCCGCATGTGGACGCAGTACAACGGAAACCGTACGACGGAAAAGGTATCGGAACGAAAAAATCAGGTGGACAAAATGGGAAAAAAGTTTCCGAGCACGAAGTCCAGCGGGGATCTGGGCCTGGGAAGCATCGCCGCCAGGGAAAAAGAAATAGCGGGTAAGAAAAAAGGCTTTTCGCGGGCAACCCAGCAATTGCGAGGGCAAAACTCGCGCGAAGAAAAGGGCTCCGAGGCAAAAGGACCCGGGGGGGGAAAGGCTGGTCCCACATGAACGACGCAAGAGAAGAAGGGAAGAAAAAAGGAGTAAGGTGCAGGGTGATGGTGACGGCAAAAAATTGCGAATAATCAGGGGGGAGGGGCCCAGGGGGACAAGAAACGGGAATAATGAAGTTTGGAAAAGACTTTCGTGAAAAGGGGTCTGCCGGGGAAAAAAGAAACAAACCTTGAAGTCCACAGGGCGTGAAGGATGACGCCACATAAGGGAAAACTGGACAAAACAAAAAAAAAAAACCCGAAATGTTGAAAACGAGGGTCTACGGCGGCCTAAAGTTGGGACCAACGCGGGGGAAAAAGTGACCGCATGGTGAGGTGACTGGGCCAAAAGGCAGATTAGGGGACGGATTCACGGGGTAGACGACGAGTTAAAGTGGCGGGCCTCAAGAGAAAGGCTCGGCGAGAACAAGACGAAAGACTACCGCAAAAATGAGTTGATTTGGGGGGGCGGCACGAAGACAAGGGACCCTGCCGAAAAGAAAAAAAGTGCATAGAGGAAGGGGGAAGAGACGACGAAAAAAGAAAAGCCGATCCAGGACGGAACATCAAGTTGGGGAAAGGCGGTCAAAAAAGTTATTACCATCGATAAGTGCAAAAAAACAGGAGGATTAGAGAGAGATGGAAGAGCGGACAGCTGAATAAAAAAAAAGGCTGGAGAACGGAAGAGGAGGAGTGTCTCGCAAAACCGCAACTTAACAGACAAAGTGGCGCCAGCCGCCTCAAACCAGGGAAAAAACATCGCCGAAAAATTCAACTCACGATCGGGAGGGGGTCAAAGGCATCAGATACTCCCGCGCCCCGGGAGAAGGCCACGGGGGGCAAAAACCCTTCCGAAACGTCTGTCGACCGAAGGAAGAAAGAGCCACGAGCGCAAAAACTCGTGTCGACTCCCGAGGACAAAAGCGCCTGATCCGGGCCGAGGCTTGAAGAAAAACTGTTCCCAAAAAAGGGAACCCGCAATATTTCGAAGGAGGTCAGGGGAGTTTTGGGACGTTGAAGACGACCGCCCCTGGTGGTCAAAATAAGGGGTTTGTGGGGAGGAGGAAGCCGGAGAAGGGGCATCAGTGGCGATCAAAACACAAAAGGAAAGCTCGTAGGGCAGGACCAAAAACACTATACGACGACAGAAAGACCGAGGGAAAAGGGGGGGAACCATCACCGTTGCAAAGGCTCCTTCCAGGGGGAGTCAGGAAAAGACAATCACTTGCAAGTCCCGATTCATGAACAGCAAGGGAAGTCAAGGGGATACCTCGATAACCTTGAGGCGGGCGAAGAGAAAAACTCACACTCCTCTGCGGAAAGACATCTTCGGGCGGGTTCCCCGATCATGAAAAAAGGGGGAGAAAACAAAAAAAAAAAAAAAAAAAAAAAAGACGGGGGCACCCGAAACGCACCCAGAGCATTAAACGGAGGACGGGGAGGCTGGGTCCGAAAAGAAGTGTTAAGGGGAAGGGTTCGAAGGATGCCCAGAAAGGGCAGGGAAGTCCGAAGAAGGGGCAACAAGTCCAAAACGCTGGCAAAAAGTAGAGTGGGGGGACAACGTGGAATGTGCTACTGTTCAAAACGCAGGAGGTGGAGCGTGCGGTCAGCTGGACAAGGGTCATCAACTGGTAGCCGGGGGGGTGGGGACGACAACAAACCTGGTGTGTCCAAGCCGAAGGGGGGCTGGAAAAGGGGAAGGGAAAAAAAGCGCAAATTAACGGGTTCATTCCCGGGGGGATGTCTGTCGGGACGAGATCCTCGTTGACCAAAAAGGGCAAACGATCTGAGAAGGGAAGAATCGGTGGAAAATGGGCCGCACTAAGAGCTTCGTGTCAAAACTATCGAAGAACGGGGGGGCGGAAAGTCTTGGGACACTGGGGGGGGAAGTGGAAAAAAAGACCCAATACTTAGCAGGCACCTCGGGGGCGGGTGTGTCAATCCTACTAGACTGACAGGGGGGGGGGGTTGAGGGGGTCGGTCAGATTCACCATGGGTCAGTCGGTCGGGAGCACAAGAGTTGACCGAGACGACGGAACTATAAGTTGGGGTGGCCCCGACAGAATATCCACTGGGGGGGACGACCCTGACTTGCCCGATCAAACCAAAAGGGAGGGAACCAAATTCCAAACTGTCGGGAGGGACCTGGGATGGCTAAAATGTGTGGCCTGAAAATACGGGCTGTGAAAAGTTGGGGGGGAGGCCTGGTGGGAGAGCATGCCGAGTTTGGAAGCGTGCAACTGGGGGATCACAGCCAGAAACCGGAAAAAAAAAAGGGGGGGGACCGCCGTCCGGGAGGGGACACGGGAGGAGTGGGGAATTGTAAAAAAACCCCTTCCTGGTTTGTCCTGTCTGTGGGGGAAACTCTAGCGAGACGCGGGTGAAAGAAGTAACTTGTGTTGGAGAAGGAACAGAACGCCTAATTATTCTTAAGGAAGGGAAAAGGGACGGCAACGGGTACCTAAGGGGAATGGATAAATGTTTTCCGAGAGGTTTCCCCGAGAGGACAAGATCGTGGTGTTGCACTCAACATGGACGAAGGGGTGGGGGGCTGGTGGGTTACCCGGCAGAAAGGGATAAGTGGCGAAAGAAGAGTGGGGGGAGCGAGGCGGACAAAGAGGCCCAGGACAGATAAGGTGTCCAAAATAGCCTATCAGAGGGAAGTCGTTGCCAAGGGGGATCCTTGAGTTTTGAGAATGAACTGGGGGATAAATGGAACGGCAGAATCGGACCAACTAGGGTGGTCTTTTGGGGAGGAACAATCTTTTTGGATGACATGTGGGGAATACAAAAGAAGTACGCATCAAAAATCGCGGGGAAGTGGGGGGGGAAAAAAAGGGAGCATGATTGGATTCCGGAACCCCTGGATCTAGACAAAAGAAAAAAAAAAAAAAAAAAGAAAAAAAAAAAAAACCCCACCCAACCAGCACACAAAAAGAGGAGGGAAAAAAGAGAAAAAAGGGGGAAAAAAGGAGAAAACAGGACGGACGCACCATCCATCCTTGTCACAAAGCAACCCCAAGGAGAGACCAGATAAAGCCTAGGACGGCAAATCCCAACAAAAAAAGAACGGTAAACGAACACGAACCGTGTCAGTGGGAAAGAATCGCCCTTGCAAAGTACCAAAATAAAACGAAACAAGTCCGCGACGCAAAAAGTAAAGGAAAGCCGTAGGCTATCCCCTCAACACGTCCTAAATACCACCTACCGGAGGCATCAGAGGAGTAATCCCAGCGGGGCAAGGAGCCGGGCCTGGGCAAAGAGGTAAAAAGTCAACACTCACTTCAGAAGGAACCAAAGTCACGAAACCTCCTAAACCGGGGAACCAGCCGACGAAGAACCTTCGGCATGAACCACCTGGCTTTCCGGGAGCTCCCATCCCCTACCTCAGGATTACTTTTAGGTTATAAACCAAAGACTGGGAAAATTCAAAAAAGCGACCCGCGAATTATTCTCTCCCCAATCCGGACAAAGGAGGACAAAAACTTCAAAAGCCGTACAGACGGATTATCCAGTCCTTCAAGGAAAAATTCCCTAAAAATTTCAAAACAAAGGTAAAGGACATTGAAGAAAGGGGGACGAAAATCAAGAAAGGGGGACCTGCAGGAGAGAAACCATGAAGGTTTGAAAGACAACGAGAGGGGAACTGGGGATCTATCTAGTAGTAATCGAAAGTCCAGGGGAAAAATCTTGACGAAAGGTCAAAAACCAGCGAGGGAAAGAGAAAAAGGGGCATAGACAACGAACACCCGGGGTAAAAAAAAAGGGAGTGGACTTCTAGGGCATGTGATTTCACCAACGATGGGGGGTCAGGGGGGGGACGGGACAAGCCAAAAAAGAAGTGGAACCACTAAAAAAAAAGAACGTCACCAGAAGGTCGAGCCAAGGACGAAGCTCGGGAGGTGGCGCGCCTAACTTGCAAAAAAAAAGCATTATCCCCGCCGCCAAAACTAGACCGTCGAGTCCAGGGGCCGTGGTGTGGGGAAAAAAACTGAGGATAATAGGCGAACACAAAAACACCCGGACCCACCTCTAAGAAACACACAATTAATGCAAAGGGGGGGGGAAACTGCAGACCGGCGTAAAAGCCAACCCAAAACAAGAAAAACACTACCAGTCTGCGTGGTACAGGGGGGGGGAGGGTAAACAAAACAACTGCTAAAAAGGTGGATCGAGTAACCAAAAAAACAACAACCGTCACAGAAAAAAGAGAAACAAAGCCTCCAAAACCAAAAATTGAAAACAACGAGAAAGGAAATGGGAAAACGGGGGGAAAAACTACAGAATCTTACCATCTAAAGAATGGGGCGTGTGCAAAAGAGGGTCACGGGAGCCTCCGGAACTGTAAGGTTGCCATTAAAGGCGGGAAATCAATACAAAAAAAACTCGGCGGCGAAAAACGACAATCCCGTCAACAGGTCCTGCAGCATCGGTTGCTAACGGTTCCTTTTGGGGGGGACTACTAAACAGCGCAGGAGAAGCGATGATCGCGAAAGAGGCAAATTCTCGGGCCCGCTGGGGGGAGGGAGGGGGGGTTCCACAACTCAAAAGAGAATTGTGGAATCGGGGAAAAACTATCCCTGAAAGGCTCGGGCGTAAAAAAGAAAGGACTGATCTAAGTGTACAAGCAAATTGGGACCGGAAAATGCGACCCCACCTTGGTAAAGAAGGTAAAGGGGATGTTGAAAACATGTGAAGGGGGAGGGGCAAGGCTAAGGGAAAAAAAGTTATGCTTATCTGGGGGGCCAGGTAAAAAAAAACGCATGTAGAAAGAAAGAACTTGGTTCCAAAACAGGGAAACAAGTAACGGTCCGGAGACAAAAAAGTGCAGATACACATGACAAAAGTCTTCTTTACAAAACACAAAGAAAAGGGGAAAAATACCTGCCGGAGACCGATGGTGAGAGAGCATAGGGGAGGAGATCGGGGCAGAAAAGAATGGGGACCTAAGAGGGGGGGAAGGAGACAATTTTCATGCTTAGGGCTGAATCGGGTAACCGATAAAATCTAAACGGGACACAGGAGGTGAACGACTATTTCGAGGGGGGGGAGTTCCAGCAATCGAAAGGGGGATGCGAGAAGAACGAATGGGAAGACAACTCTTGGAACTTAAAAGGTGGTTACGTTCAAAAGAGGCTCGTACAACTCCTAGAGGCTTCGCCAACGTTGTTTTCCATCGGGAAAGAGAACTGTGGACGGGCGGGGCGAAACAGCAACGTGCACCGGATCAAATCCTTAGGGGACTACGGGTACAGCGGTCACTGATTTAAAAAAA
>Ga0179591_1261244_pt1 | contig 13375 bp, 17 predicted proteins | sample CZOMad2_1_08_16f_FD_182891 | JGI IMG/M metagenome (GOLD analysis project Ga0179591, IMG submission 182891) | Vadose zone soil fungal communities from Angelo Coast Range Reserve, California, USA - CZOMad2_1_08_16fungal (PacBio error correction) | ecosystem: Environmental > Terrestrial > Soil >...
ACAATTTCTCTAGAACTTTGTCGGCAGGTGTGTCCGGGTTAATGAGGGGGGGAGCCCCAAGTCTGGAGCTGCACCCCATTTTGAAAAGCGATAATAAAGAGGGACGGCGATTTGTGAATCTCTGAAGGAAACTGGAATATGGGGGGAAGGGGTCTATTTACAAGAAAAGACATCTCTAGGTGCGAAAAAAAGGAAAGGCACGTGAAAAATTGCGAGGGAGACGAAAAGAAGGGAAATTGAGCGAAAGAGAAAAAGTCGTCGTAGAGAGTGAGGCACTTTTTCCTGAACAAGAAGCTTAAACGCCTCTATGGAAAAGGAATCCGAGGACCCCAACGCTGGAACCCAGAATCCGCACAGGCGTTCAAATCCGGGAAAAAACGAATATAGAACGAAACGAAAAGGATCGAAACGCATCTAAGTAAACCGACCATCGAGAGAGCAGATTCAGATAACGGTACCGATCGAAGTGATATTGCGGATAAAGATAACTATGGCGAGGAGAAGCTCGCGCCAAGGACTGATCTGCCGTGATAATTGCCGTTTTCCAAAGACTGGTACACAGGAAAATTCCGGGGAACGAAGCCATGGAGGGGAAAGATGTTCTTCATGTAACAAAGAGGTGGTCGCACACACGGTGACAAGGGAATTGGAGAAGACGGCTGGGAAGAGTCCTTCATCAAGCGTACTCATATCAAAAGAAACGTGCTGCTCCGAATGTCAACGCATGTAATATGTGATAATGAGAAAGGAGGAAGAGATAACCTCGTTTGCAAGGTCAACTTCTATCCTTGAAGCATCAAGTGAGGACACAGAAGAGAGTTTCTTGATACTGTGTGCTGTCTGATCGTGGCCTGCGCACCGTCAGTAGGGAGGAGTCCGGATGACCCCCAAAATCAAACAACCTCTGGGGGGAGTCTGGAAAAAGATCAGCCTCAAAAACCATAAACGAGAGAAGCATGACGTGATGGAATTACGAGATAGACTGGGGGGAACGCGAGGGTGCCGATTAGCATTCCAAAGAAAAGAAAACGAGTAAACTACATATAAATGGCCGAATAGATAGATAAAAGAAAGGGTGAAAACTATAAGAGGGGAAGTATCTCGCAACTTCTTTAGAGAGTGCACACTAAATTCTAAGGAGAATGAGTGACAGTAATTAGGGGCTTCTAAGAATCAGGGCTTAATATCCCTACATTTCAGAAGGGGTGGGGAGAACTACTAATAAAGGGAGAGACACCGGAGAGCACATCTTGAGGGGAAGAGAGGAGTGGCGCTCGTGAAACTATCTATGTTTACTGATAGGTACGTGAAACAAAACAAAAAAAAGAGACACAAAGTATGTTAAGCGAATTCTCCATTGTACCCAGGCATCGTCTATGAAAAAAGCGATGGCCTCAGAAAAAAGAAGAGAAGAAGGGAATGTAAGAAAAAAAATCAAAGGGGGATTACAGGAAATTAGTATAAAGGACGCTTGCGAGACGAACGAGCACTCAGGGTAGAAAAGGACCCTAATCCCCCTCGCATCATGTTTTTGAAGGAAAAGAAAGAGGAATTCTGGAGGACTAGGGGAAATGTCGTCTTCCCCAAACCGGATGGGGGAAAAGGTTCGAACGGTGGCCGCTGAGGGAGTAATTTCACTGTTAGAGCCGGTCTCCGGCTCTCATAAAAAGGGGGAAAGCACTGTGCTGCCCCTCAGGGAGGTGAAGTTGGTGAAAGGGCGGGCAGGGAGAAGGGGAAAAAAAAGTGAATATTACAGGAAAGGGAGACGGACGTAGTAAACTTCGCGTCATATTCAGGGGAAAAGGAAAAGTAGAGGATCACGTTGCCGTGAGAGGAGAGGAAGACCCCATCGCCCCGACAGCAAGGTAGTCAGTCACTTTTCAATTTGAGGTGTCAAAAAGGGGGGGGGAACAGAAGTCTCAAAAAAAAAAAAGGGGACGGTGCATCGCGGGTAATATCTCGAACACCACAACTTATTAGAAAAGAGAGAGGGGATGACCGCGATTCAACGGGAGACTTTATAACGTTCTAAAGGGAGAGCCCCAAAAAATGGCACGGGAATAGAGGGAAGTCGGAGACGCCTACGGCTGAGTTTGTCTGGAGATCACTGCCAACATGGGGTAGACGCTGCCTACCGCTACGGCACCTGTAAAAGATAGGGAAGGAAGGGCGAGGTAAAATATCCGGGAAGCTGTCCAGGCCAGGGCAAGGGATGAAAAGTAATAAGGAAAGACACATACCCTAAAGAAAAAAAGAGTAAAATGAGTAGTAAGTTCAGCTAGAAGAAGAAAGGGGATGAGGATCAAAGGGGCCCAGAGTCTTCAGGCCGAGGCGGCACCCTGATTACTAAAAAGGAGGCAATCTTTTTGGGTCGAAAAAAAGGAAAGTTGATGGTGAACAACCGAATTACCATAGAAATCATAATCGTGGGGGGGAAAAAAGAATAAGAGGATGTGGTGGGGGGGCCAGGACATGAGGGGTCGGGTCGTCTGAGCGATAGAAGGGAGGGACTAGACTGGCTGGGACTGTTCGAGGGATCCTGGCTTGTATGCGAATTTGATCAAGAGGGGGGAAACAGGAACAGAACTCAATGCCTCTTAAAGTCGACGAGCAAGAGGAACTCGGAGAGGAGGAAAACTAGGTTTTTCGTGCCATCACGGGGGGTCTGTAAAGAATCAAAGGACATAGTCGTCCCATCCATGGGGATAAATCAAATCAACAGGTCGTGCGGAGAGTTCCCTAGGGTCTGGAAACGTTTGTGCCGAGAAAAGTATTAGGGGAGAAGAGAATAACATACTCGTCCTCTTTGAAGCGGTTCCGACTACGGTACTTCATCCAAAGCGCCAGACCAACTTTGAGAATGGGAGAATCTCACTCTCCTGGGGAAAAGGGGGACTTCAACAGCCGTGAGCATCAACCTTCAAATATGAATATGGGCAAAGAACGTAGGATCATTATCTGTGTCACCATGAAGGGGGAAGTATGGGAGGAATTAAGAAGACTGACTTCTCATCGGGAGGGAAGGGAAGAAGAGGAATCGGTAGAGAGCCTCTCCCCATAACAAAGCCGGAGGATGGGTAAAGGGCTTCGCGAGCTTTTTCGGGGGAAGAGGGACACTAGTAGGGGATTTGGGAGAAGGAGCCACCTCTTTCGTTATGGGGAGGGGGGATGCAAAGCCTGGCCAAGGAGAAAAAAACGTGGATCTTTACGCACTTCCCGCACATCACGAATTGGGAAAAGTAGGAAATCACCGGCGGGGAAAGAGGCAACGAGGTATGGAGCCGGCAACGTTGTCGAATCGGAAAAGGATGAGCAAAAAATGAAAGAAGTGACACTACTTGAGAAGCACAGATGCGTTGTGGGGCCCTGAGCGTGACGGTCGAGGGGACTTGTGCAATTCTTAGCCAGAACGGGAGAGGGTCCAGAAAGTCGAATAGTGAGGCTAGAGCCCAGCGAGCAGGCAGGAAGAAGACTTGCTGCACAAGTAATTTCGAGCTTCCACAAAGGACGTCAGGGACTTAGAAATGAGTCACTCTGCAGGCCTAGGCCAGGGAGGAAGGGCCTCTATCGGATCCCACCTCTCCGGACGCAGGACTTTATCAGTCCCTCATAGAGACGGAGGGGTAAATTGAGAGCTAAAAAAGATAGCTACATGTTCCGTTTATCGGGGAAAAAGCTTCGATCACGGGAGGTTCTTTGTCTCTAGAGCGGCGTTTGCGCTAAGGGACATTGCACGCCTTTCGCTAAAGTACTTTGCTGAAGGGTTGGGTCGGCTGTAACGATTGTGGGAAGAGAGAAGGGCTTTTTACGCGCCTTTGGAAGAAAAAAAAAAGAGAAGACTCAATCAAGAAAGAACCGCTGCTTGATCTGAGCGACTGGGAAGGAGGGGGGGAGGCAGAAATCTCATGGGGGTATCCGTGCCTTGACATTTTTTCCAACGAGAGCATGTCAAGTTCCTTTGCAAGAGAACGAAAAGAAGAAGGGGGGGGAGCATATCTCTCTTGCGACACGCGCAAAAAAAGGCTATACTCTGGAGTTAAGAAACCCCGTGGGGTGCCGTTAAGGCAGAGGGCGAGCATGTCCCACTCAGAGGGGCAACCGAAGACAAAAAAGGGGGCGTCGCGACAGGAAAGTGGGGGAGAGGATCCCGTTTAGGGAAAGGAGGTGCGACCGGGTAATGTCGAACATCGGTGACATCTAGCACACCAAACAAAAACTGAGGATTATTAACACGATAGATTCAGCAAATCGATTGGGGAGGAGATGGAATTGCATTCTCAAACCGGACTGAAGGAGGGGAAATCTACCGCGTGCGTAAAACAGGGAAGTCGGGCCGCGTGGACCGTAGGTGGGATAAAATGTTTGACAGTAGAAAAAAACCCACGAAGGCAACGGACAACAAACACTGTGCGGGGAATGGGGAAAAACCCGTGTGGGCGGGTAGAGAGAAAATACTCCGTGCCAGGAGGCTCCATAGGAGATCTGCTCAAATGAACATTGGATGGCGGGGGGGAGAAGGGGGCAACTGATCATTGCTCTACGTTAGAGAAAAAAATGGAAAATTCATTAGATGCGAAAAAATCTAGACCTTCTCGAATCAAGCAAGTCGGTCACGATAGGATTTTGATTAGGGGACAATAAAAAAAAAAAGAAAAAAAAAACAAAGAAAAAAAAAAAAAAAGAGAGAAAAAAAAAAGTAAAAAAAAAAAAAAGAAAAAAAAAAAGAAATGAGGAAAGAGGGAGGAAAATAACGCCCTTCAGTGATCGTACAGTCCGGGGCCAACGGATTGCACTGACTCATCAACCCGAGGGGGGCCTCATGAGTCGAAATGCGCCTCGAGGATAATAACAACTGCACCGGATCTAACGCGATCTCAGAAGAGAAAAAAGTACCATTCTCGATCACCGATCACTCCATGGGATGATCTTATGCCGATTCTAAAGAAATAATCTGACTCTGCTAGGTGGTCGCGGCGCGAGCTCTAGGACGCTTGCGCTAGGAGAAATTCCGAGAATTATCTCTAATTCACTAGCCCTCTGGTGCACCGATATAAAGGGGAATGGGGAACAATATCTGCGACATGTCACGCGAGGGCCGAAGAAACGTGTACAAGTCGACTGGAGGGGGAAGAGGACTCCATTTCAAGTCCGTCAAGAACTTCGAGACAGTCCTATCATGGGCCAAAGGAGGGAAGAAGTGATTTCTCAAAGAAACGGCTTAGAAAAACAAAGCCCGAAAGTGTAGCATCGCACATGTCGGAACGCGATCGGAAATACAATCATTTGCGAGCGTTCAGAAGAAGGGGGGGGTCTTAGACCATAAAAGGGCGAACATAGAGTAGGACAAGTGAGGTACCTATAATTGGGCGTATCGGGTTTAATGCGGTGCAGCAGGAAAGAAAAATAGTCGGAGGATCCGAAGACACATCCCGACCAACATAGGGGGTACTTTCCATAACGTCTAACGCGCACCGCAACGAGAGGCATTCTGTTTCTGCTTAAAAGGGAGGATCTAAGTAGCAGGTCTAGTGGAAGATGCTGGAAGAATGCCGCGCCTAAAAATGAAAAGGAAGTCTTCGTGGGGGCACCAATCCCCTCCTACTGGGATCATCCCGATCAGATGGGGGGGAGAGTACTCAACGGCGTGCAGAAAAAACCGCTGAAACAGTGGCGGGGTATACTCGTAACTGCGAATAACCTGCGATTTTCGGCGTAGGGAGAAGAGGCGGTCGGACCTCGAAACCGAACATAGAGGTATTGGTAAGACGACTAATGAAGACACACCGTCGCGCCATAAGCGAGCTCGAATAGAGACGTGGTATGGCTGGCGGTCGGAGGGATGGTTAACGGGGACGATGACGATTAGATCACGACCACGAGGGAAGAGACACACCCCGTGATGTTAACTCGCACTATCGAGGAAATGTGAAAAACTCTCGGCCCGGACGTCGATTCCGACGGCAGTGTTCGTTATGGATCAGGACACAAACGAGACAGAAAAGGGAAGCCCAGAAAGGAGAAAGAAACAGGGGGGAGCACTTGCTTAGGAAGAGGATAAAAAGTATCTGCAGCCGAATCCAAAGGGGATGATAAGAAAAACAATTTACAAAATCCGAGGGGGGGAGGGGGGGGGGGGGTGCTGGAACTCAAGCGCTTTATGAAACTGGCATTATGGAATCTGTTGGCAAAAAGTTAGTGATGGCTCCTAAAAAAGAGGGAAAAGGGGGCTAAACGCGGTTGTCGCGAGTGCTCGGCCGTTACTGCCAGAAGAGAAGTAAGCATAAACGTTTGGGATAGACCTTCTAAAGCAAAAGAGACGAGTTGGGGTACACATAGGGGTGGCCATGTTGGCGAAGTTTAGCGCCTGTTACGAACTTGAAGAAGGAACCGCCTCTCTTAGGTAAAGAAGGAAGACTTCGACTTCTAGAAGGAAAGGGAAATGATCGGTAGTCCGGCCGTGGAAGGGGATAGGCAGAGAAAATCGGATTATCCGCTTCAAGGCCGGCTAATAGGCGACCGTGACCTTGGCTGTGCCAAAGCACCGGTGTCTAACTCACATTTCCAATCAATGCAAACGAATCATCTCAACACAAAAAAATAGGGAAAAAAGATCTCCGCGATGCACACGACGGGATGAAATTCGACTTTATAAAAATGCGAACCAGTGAGAACATGCAACAATAAAACGTTGGAAGATCCGCCGGCAGGGCAGCGGAGAAATCAAGTGAAGAGAGCGATAACACGGAAACTTTCTCTCTCCCGCGCAAAAGAGAAAAATCAAGTCGGTCGGAAACCGTCAAAACTGAAATTTACATCTTCAATTCGTGACCAAAGGAAATCTACCTCCTTCCCGAGGCATAGTCATACCCTCGTCTATGGGAGAAAGAGTAGATACGGAAAATAAGTTTCCTGAAAGCCGGAACATTATGCTGCATTACGGAAGACGAGCCACCAGGTACTGCAATCTTGACTTGTGGGGTGGGGGGGAAGGACCACATGCATTGCTTTCAACGCCATTACGAAAGATAAACAGAAGGAGTGGTAGGGAGAAAAACCGAGATCGTAGGATTAAATGGGGATATCATATGGAAGAGGTCGTCGATGCAGAATTGCTTTCCAGGGGAGACCCAGAAAGAGGGAGTGAAATCCACTTGTGAGAATGGGCGGTAGCCTTAAAGAATAAGCGTTGTAACATGAGAAGCAAGAAAATTGACGTCGGGGAAGGCCGGAAACCAAATCACGAAAAAAAGCGCTTAAAACATAACACTCGAAAAGACATGCAGAATTTCCTTTGATCCTCATAGTCAAAGATAAACAACAGGAAGAAGAGAGCTCCAAAGTAGGTAAGATCGCCGAAAAAAGCCGATTTAGCGCCGTGTTGTGTTATTACAGGATGGAGTAGAGAGAACGCAATCAAAGAATCGCCGCTTGGTCGGAGCTGGGAAGACGCCTTGAGGTCAGAGAGAAGAACTGTGTGGAGATTCGCCACAGAAGTAGTCCTGTATTGGAAAGGGGTCACCACGAACCGGGGGAGAGATCCTTCAACAGAGTGAATTCACCACTTACGGATCTGGTGGTCAAAAAATGCTGGGGATCTTTGGCGGCCTGAGAGGCGTTCGTGGACGGGGGGGACTAAAGAGCGAGGTCATGCAACGTCCCGATCCCAATATGATACGAGAACAGACATATCCAAAGGCATGCTCGCGTTGAGGTCCGCGATAAGATAAGGGAGGGTCAATATACAATGTTTTGGTCGGGGGGAAGGGGGGGGGCAAGAGCATCACGAAGTAGTTGTATTGGGAGTGGAGGCCGAGAAAGGGTCTCGCCCTCAACGATCGGTAAGAACGTAAGAAGAAATGGTATGTAAAGTTGTAGGAATGGGACGTCTAATAAACGTATAAAGGACAGCAAAACTATGGGTAGGCTCCTCGCTTTGGAGAATCTAAACGGGATTGACAAAAGCACCGACGGTGTCACGGAAGTGGTCCTTGAACGAAGGACATATTCTTTGTTGGACCGTCGAATATGGCTGGGTAAAATCCGAAGTGAAAGGAAGGAACTCCAGCTGAAGACTGCTTCCAGTTCCAGCTCAAAAGTTTAACCTGGGGTGAGGTCCAGACAGGCAAAGCAGCGGACTGAGGAAGCAGAGAAGTCCCAGGGGGAGGGGATCTAACTTTTCCAAGGAGCATTCATTGACTTTAGAGAATAAGGGGGGAATCACGGAATCGGAAGATAAATAAGGCGAAAAAAGAAAAAAGGAAACTCTCAACCGAAAAAAAAGACGAAGAGGTAGGGGGATAAAAAAGAATCGCGGCCGAGAATATCGAAGTAGTGGCGTTATCACGGATCGAGCTAGAGAGTGGGATATTATCGATCGCGTTCATCAAAGGGCGATGGCTGAAAGCAAGGAAGACTAGGACTCGGGGAGATCAAGCATGGCCGCAGGGGAGCGGCTGTTCGTGGGAAAAAAAGGTTTGATCAGACTAACTGCGATTAGACGCCCGGAGGTTCTAGAGGGGGCTGTCCAAAAAAATGAAACAAGCAAGAAGCAAGAACAGGGGGGGGGGGAGAAGAACGTCCGTCAAGGAGGTCTCTGTTATCAAGCAAGATTTCAGGGGGTGGAAGAAGAGGGAATGAACCGTTCCTGGAGAGGAAAAAAATAGCCAAAATTAAGAGGGAGCATATCGCGGATGGGGAAAAATAAGAAAGCTATGTAGCAAGCCGCGCTTAAGCCATCAACCCTTGGGTTAGACCCTCGGGGCGGATAAAAAAGAAAAAAACTCGAAAGCAAAGAGCCACACAGATTAAAAAAAACGAATCAAATAAAAAATGTCGACATCAGGTAGACATTAAGACCAGGAAGAAAAGAAAGAAGATGCAAAGGAAGAGAAGCGGCTATAAGGGGGGGGTAATTGTACCGCGATTGACTTTCTAGAGAACCAGAAGGAGTGATGTGAAATAGAAGACACAAGAAACGCGCGGTTCTACATTCCGGTCTGCTTCATCGTGGAAGAACCGGGAGTCTAATAGCCGACTTCGTGGCACGTTCCGCCGAGGGGATCTACAATTTTCAAGGAAAGGGCCGATGACGCGAAAACAAGTTTGATTCACTCCGGGGGAGAAGGAGAAAGTTGCCCGCGAGGTGACCTCCAGCTGGAGATCTTCACCACTAGAAGTCTTGGTTGGTCGGAACGGAAATAATAGATCTTAACCTGAAGGAAGAGAAAGGGCATCGCTGAGACGCAAGCGAAGAAGAGGATCCATAAAAGACTTTACTTTCTGCGAATGGGGAACGGCGGAAAGCGCGAAACGGGAGGGGATGAGGGCATCAATAGCGTCCCAGAAAGAAAATCCTTGGAAACTCACCGAAAAAGGGAGAGTATAGAGAACACCGCAGGAAAGGGGAAAGGAAAGCTTCTGCCTCTGCTAGGGGTTCATACCTCACCTAAGGCCGGGATCTATCGGCTATCCTACTATCAACTGAACAAGGGGGAGCTACTTCAAGATTCCGTAGAGACAAATGTCTAGAGATGAAAAGTAGAGGACGGATAATAATCTTGAGATGCGATTGTTGCTCTGCGAAGATCTGAAAGGCGCCTGTCAGTACGTAGCCTGGAGGAAGAAGGGGAAGTAGTCAGAAATTTCAGTTCAAGGTGGCAAACAACCAGGAATTAGATCTTCTCAGTACACTCGATGGGAGCAGAAGAAGGGAGAGGGGAGTAAGAGAATAGAGGAATATGTCAATGCAGAAATTCGGCGAACCGTAAAAGAAGAAGAAAGACAGACGACTAGGAAGACTACCGTAAGGCGTTAGACTGTAATTTTTCGCACTCACAGTTCATGAATAAGCGCGGCAGAAAAGAAAAAATGCGGATCAGGAGTATAGGGGATCTAGAAGAATCAGGTCTACACAAAGCGGACGTGACTACCTAGAGGGCGCGATAGGTTGAAGGGGGGACAGACACTGTCAATACATCGAGTCGCGAGCCTCGTGGACAAGAACTACCACATAGGACAACAAACTATGGCTACCGAACCCTCGGGAAGGTGGAGGGGGGGGTTCTGGTGCAACTGGGGGGGCGCTGAGAGAAGTTAGACGGAGGATAAAGACAAACAGGTCCTGCCAAATAAAAATCGAGGTCTTTGTCCAACAGATAATCACTAGAGTTGCTGCAAACAGGTAATAGGGGGAGAATTGGGCGAAACGGCGTGCAGACTCTTACAGAAAGGAGGAGAGGTGGAGTAACCTAAAAAATTTCATGGTGTCTTCTCGGGTCGAAAGAGATGTTCAGGAACACAATCCTACCTCTGGAGGGAGGGGAGGGCCTCTACTATAAAGAAGAGGGAACACACTTCTCAGCCCACTCGCGAAGACGCGATCGAAATGGGCCGAGGGAATATACAGAGAGTTTAAGAAAGGAAATAACTATGAAGTCACGTACAACGTTTATTTCAGGGGAAAAAACAAAAAGGGTTCCGCGCCTGCTAATGGACTAGCTTACTCTTCTATTCCTAGGGGTCAAGGGGGGTCTGAGGCAAAAGAAGTAAAAAAAGGATAGACGATCACGCATCCCGCCAGATCACAGAGGGGGGAAAAGCTTTATATTAGAGGATATCTCACTCTAAGACTACTAGCCGATGATAAAGACCCTTTAAAGAACTCACTCGATATGGGGGGGGTTCCGAAAAACACACTCTTTTCTGGTTGTAGGAGTGTATGCAAGCAGGAAAGGAGGAAAAAAAAAATCTGTCAGGAAAATACCGGAAGGGGGCCTGCTGATGGACATTAAGACATCCGAGCAGGCGTCGAAGAAACCTTGGTGAGGGGGGCTGCTAGGAAACTTCTGTCTCTGTAGGAAGCTGTGGAGCATACATGGGGGAAGAGTGCAAGGGTTAACGGAAATGGAGAGGGGAGCGACTTCGACTTCGATGCAGGGAAAGGTGCAAGAGCGGGTCGATCCCGGGGTATCGATCTCTACCATCTTTTCAGCCCCCTGCCAAAAGGAGGAGAATGACCATGGAGGGTAGAGAAAGTTTCTCCTTATCCCGCGCATGTCCAGAACGGGGTGCACAGGGGGGTAGAATAGAGCAACAACAAATGATGTAATCTATCACCACAGTCACCCTTTATACAATGCGCGGTAGACGACGAACCCTTTGACTCGGAAAAGAAAAGGAAACGTGGTGACTATCGACGTTCCGGGCTCTTACTTGCAATATGTTAGATCGATCACGCACGTATCAATAAGAAAGAAGGTTAAGTGAAGGAGAGCCGTCTAGGGGATACAATAAAAAGAAGCATGTACAGTTCATCTTCAAGGGCTGAAAAGAACTCCACCAAATCAGTAAACTACTAGAACCCTCTTCTAGTGCGACAGCTTTAGAATAGAAAAGTAAGGACTCGCAGCCCAGGGAGATGAAGTAAATTCCTCTATATTCACCCGGCGGTCGAAATTCTTGCAAAAAAATACTTGTTTGGGGTTTCATCCTCCCTCATTAACCTTGCATAACGCGGAAAGAAAACAGCATAATCTTAGGTAGTGAAGACAAAAAAAAAAAGAAGAAAACCAAAAACCTAAAAAAATCCGTGGGGGGGAGACATTGGGGCTGATCATCTGTTGATTCTCAGTCGATCAAGCATCTGTGGAGGGGGAATCAAACGTGTCAAGGATCAAGGGGCAGTAGTCCTGAAGCGGTCTCAGAGGGGGGGGGATTGATGACCTATGCCATTGGCCGGTTGCGTCGACGAGGCATAGGGGGGGAAAGAGAGCAGCTCAGGAAAACATCACGGGGGTTCTCAGGCATAATAGTGGTAGTGTCCAATGTAATCGTCGTCAACATCCTAGAATAAAAGGAGAAAGAAAAACGGGTCGAATCGAGGATCTGCAATAGGTCTCTCCTTTGTGGGACGCCCCATTTCGTCTAGGGAAAACGAAAAGAAGAGAAAGGGTCGGGGAGAGGCGACGGGAAAATAACTCTCTACGGAAGCGCCCCCTTAACTGGAGATGGGGGGAGGAGATCTAGCACGCCGGGAAATGGGCACTCCTGGTGAGCCAGCCTTCCCATCTGAGGGTCTTCCTCACTGGGGGAAAAGCTGTTTAAAAAAGGATTGACGGTCTTGTCTGATGTAGGGAAGCGGAAGTAGAACTCTCTCTCTTCAAAAGCGCTCGTTAAGCAGGATCACTAAAAGATCCAAAAAAAGAACTGCAGTCGAGTGGGGGGAGGACGAGGATCGTTCTTGTCATAGTAAAAGGGGGTTTGGTCGGGGATGGGGCAAAGGATCGCCATATCTCTATTTACTTGGAGTCAATCCAGGAAAAGTGTCTCTGCCCTCAAAGGGGAAGGGACAAGTCAAAAAAAATCCTTTTATGTCTACCGTTGTGCGTTTCATCCTAAGCAAAGACCTAGAAGTGTAAGGATATAAAAGGTATGTCGCGAAGGCTAATAAAGTATGAGTCCAAGCGGGGGAGAGAATGGAGATCTTTCGTGTGGGGAAGAGGAAGAGCAGCCATATGCGTTGGGAAAGGGATGTGACGGTGACTTTATGCGGAAGTAAGGAGGAAAAGACTCCAGAGGAAAGAAAAAACACAGTAAGAAATTGGGGAAGTCTTCGCGGCCCGCTAGGGGTGGAAGGGAGGAAAATCTTTTGGCATTCCTTGAGATACTGTTCCCCCGTAGGTCAAATAATTCGAGGGGGGAATAGGTCGGGAAAGGAAGCATCTAAGAGACGAGAAGAGGAAAGAAAGAGCCGCGCAATTCTTGGAGCGCCTCGGCCGAGAGAGCGCCTAGGATGTCGACTTCCTAGCCGAGAATCATGGAAAATTGTGTGATGATAAGTGGGCTTGCTATCCGGGGAAGATTCTGGTGAAGATGAAAGAGCCTAAGGCGCGGGGGGAGAATGAATGCATGAAACTCTTTTCTCGAGCGTCTTTTCCAGTAGTGGGGGGGGGAAGATTACTGGGAGGTTGTATCTCAAGAGCAGGTTTATCTCTTTTTCAGGAGTCAAATGCCTGAAACTAATAGAAAGCCCGGACGAAGGAGGGTATCTTATCGATCGCGTGCTTCTCCACGCGGGGGGGACTTGACACGGGAACTGATATCATTTCAGTTTCGGTGAATATGAAAGAAGCAGTTCCTATGTCGGAAATAAGAAGGCGACACTGCGTCATAGAGAAGGGTAGAAAAGTTCTCGCGTCGTAAGGGAAAAAAGAAAACAAGGGGGGGTTTCCAGGGTATCCTCTTTGAGCGCACTGTCTCCCGGAGAACCCCACAAACCTAAATTAAACAACTTTCGCGAAGGAAAAGGGGGCATGGGAATGAACCCGGGGGTCAGTCCATCGATATGCGACGCGGGGAGGGGGAGAAGAAGTGTCCG
>Ga0179591_1349470_pt1 | contig 13375 bp, 14 predicted proteins | sample CZOMad2_1_08_16f_FD_182891 | JGI IMG/M metagenome (GOLD analysis project Ga0179591, IMG submission 182891) | Vadose zone soil fungal communities from Angelo Coast Range Reserve, California, USA - CZOMad2_1_08_16fungal (PacBio error correction) | ecosystem: Environmental > Terrestrial > Soil >...
TTCGCTTCGTCAGCATTGACAACAAAACGTCAAAAAAAAAATAAGCTCTTACGCGCGTGCCCCCCATGGCACACCGAATGGCAGGGAGATTCTACCTCCGTTAATTGGGGGAGTGCTTGAAGTCGCTGAACTAGTCGTAATTCAAGAAGAACGTCTATTCTGCAAAAAGACAACGCGGAGATTCAGACTCGAAGAAGGGAAAAGGGAAAGTAAGACAGGGTGCACGAACTGATTGGATTCACCTCATTAAATAGACCGCTGATTTAAAAAGTGGCTACAAAGAACCAAAAAAACCTCAAAATACTAGAAATGGGGGGAAGTAAAAAGATGCAAAAAGGGGGTTGTTGTTGGTTCTCCACTGACCAAAAGAACGGTGGGATGCGTGTGATGGGAAAGAGTTGGCCACGGTGGAGGAGATCCTCCAACAAGGTGCGGCTACCAATGACCGACGTCAACATTGTAAGAAAGGAGGGTTGATTCCTAGTCTAAATCAGATTGAACCATATCGTCGGACGCGCCGCTGTCAAATAAGGCGGACGGTTAGTAGTTTTTCAATTCCAAAAAGTGGAAGAGAGGGGGGGGCTCGGGGGTCAAAAAAAAAAGAGACATTCAGGAATCTCCTTGTTTGTTGGCAAGAAAAAGCAATCAACGCTCCACAGCCTCAGGTCATGTATGCTTCTTGTTGAAGAGCGAAAATCCAATGCTATCGACTAAAAGAAATTAGGAGGAAAAACGTCACTTCATGATCGCACCTAATCTAGGAAGTCCCAACCTGAGGGGTGGGCCACCCTTTATGCCGCTAATAGGAGAAGAAAGGACCGAGTAAAGCCGCCGCCTCAACAAACGAGAAACCAGGACTAGACTCTGTTGTCTGATCGCTCTGCCGGAATTGAGACCGAAGATTTGCAGCCGCGGGAGCTCAAAAAATAACAGAAGAATCTAGCCGTTGGGGAGCGCGAAAGGCGGCGGAAGATCAGTCGATGGCCCGCGCGTGTGTAAACCACAGACTCGTCAGTGAAGAACGGACAGCGAAGGGAAAGGGTCCCAAGCAGAAGCGAAAACCTGGAGCCGACCTGTGACTGGCGACTGGGGGAAGTAGCGGAAAAGAGGGAGCAAATAATGATCCCCGCCGCAAAAAAACGGTGGGGACATTCTGATCGAAACATTACGGGGAAGAAAGCGGATCTTCAAATCAAAAACCCGGCGGGCACCGCGACTTCTCGTACGCACACGACAGGAAAGGTCATCTATCCATACCCAACTCTGCCTTCCTTCCGAAATCGGGGTCGCCGGTTTAGGATGAGGGACACAAAATGCTGAAGGGCAAGAAATCGAGAGGGAGAGGTGGAAGGAGAATTCCTTACGAAGAGATCGTCATATTTTTGAATTTGACCGATCAAGGGCGCAAAAAATAGAAAAAAAAAAAAAACAATTTTTTGGGGGGTTAAGGAAAGTAACGATTCGAGCCACGTGGAAGCGGCAAGATCAATAGGCCTTACAGAAGGCCCCGCGAGCGCACAGATCACGAAAAAAAAGGTAATCTGAGTAAAAAAACGCATTGTGGAGAAGACGGATTCGGCAATCCTCCCACGCCTGATCCAAACCAAAAAGACGCAGACTTTAAATCAAAGATCTAACTATCTCGAAAGAGGAAACCGTGCCGGCCGGTAAGCTGCCGGCGCCACAAAAGAACCTCAGAAATGAGCTATTCAGAGTCTCACGAGAGCACTGGCGCCCATATCAACTGCAGTCTGTAACTAAGAGACTCGGAAGAGATCTTTCAGGACGATCGCGCTTCAACCTCAGTCTGCCCGAACACTACGAGCTTCCGGCATAAAGCAAAAAAGATGAGAGGAGAGGGGGGAAAGGAAGAGAAAATCACGCGAACTAAATAAAAAATTGTTGCGATGAAAAAAACACACGCGCTATTTGAACGGCATCTGGCACACAGCGTCTAAGGCAAATCCGGGAAGAAAACGGGCCGTAGCACGATGCCATCGACAACAACATTGAAATTACCGACAAAACAAGAGGCCCCGGCGTGAGGAGGGTGGGAAGACTCACAAAGGGGATCTGAGTGTTCAGCGCCTGGAAGCCGCGAAGTCGAACGAAAAAAAAACATTAAAAGGCGCCTGTTGAGAGGGAAAAAACCAGTGGGCTACGCATGAATAAGAGAACACTTCCCGATTCAAAAGGGTGGAAGGGAGGGTATTAAGGAAGCCACCGACAAACGGCTCGTTGATATATGCAGGCCGCAGCCGCCTTAGATCCATTGAAATACCTGGATCTGAGCGGAAAGAAGTATCTCGCTCAAGCTTTCGCGAAGTCAGCGTCAATGACCCTGGAGTCACCCGCCGATGAGCAGGGGAAAAAAGAGGAGCGAGGGAAGCAAATGCGCGCGATATCGGGGTTCACAAAAAAAAAAATCCTCACTCGAGAGCGCATAGGGGAGGCCTAAGGGGGGCCTGTAAATGAAGCCGACTACGATCCCTTCGCCACCACGCCTCCTCGCGAAAAAACCAGTGCGCCTGTAAGTCTGATGCCGATGCCCGGGTGTGAATCAGGAAAAGAAGGGCAACCAAGCCCTTTTTCCGCGGCGCGCGGCAGAGGAGCCCCGAGCGCAGCCAAACGAATTATTCGCTAGTAGCAATAAGTCAGTACACCACCGGAAAGGGCCTGAGGAGGGGAGCGACGAGGGCACGTCAAAGGAAAATTGAAAGCGATATAAGTTTCCGCGCACCGGGCTAAATGCTAAATTTAACCGAGGAAGAAGCGCGAGGACTGGCGATGTTGACCGGCGTGCTATCACAAAACAGAAAAAAGAGTAAAAAGCCCAGAGCGCCAAGCTTTGAAAAAGCCTTAGAGGGTTTGGAAGCTCATGAAAAAGCCCTTTAGTCGAGAAAAAAAGAAAGCGCGTAGCAATTCTTGCCCGGGGCCATTAGGCCCCGACAGGGCCGAGGGTGTCGAGATGTCGAAATGACGAATCGCAAGATGGCAAAAAAAAAACCTGGAGGGGTAATACTAATGCTCACGGAGAGGTAAAGGAAAGGTTTATTGTGACGGGTTTTTTGGCGGCTGAAACCCCATAAAAACGGAAACAGGCGCCAAAACGCCAAAAAGAGCGGTAAACGCAAGACTCGTGCCTAAGGAAAATAAGGGGCCAGTCAGAAAGGGCAGCGGGTTCCGAGATTACCGTGGAAGCCGTATATCTAGAGAGAGGGAGGCGGAGTAGACTCTATCTCATCAACGGTGGCGGGCCAGGGGGTTGACCGAAAGTCCACTTGGAAATCCACTAGAAAAGAAAAATTGACCTCGCAAACGACTGATCTGAAACTGGAGACTCTCGGCTCCGTAACTTCTAATCGAATCTCTAACCGGTCTTTTCCCAAGAGTGTCGGTCAGTTACTCACCCTAAGAGAAGAGGACCAGTTTGACCTTCGAGGGTAATTTAGGAAGGTTCAACACCATTGGTGAACGCAACGGACCCTGGTAAGGGGACACTCTCAAGCGCGATCTAAACTATCTTCAAAAGACGGTCCTGAAAAGTTAACATCAGCGACCGTGTGGGCCTGCCGATCACGTCAAAAATCCACTGTCTCCCTGGGGTACTACATGTATGGGGGGGCAACCTGGGCGAGGGATGGCCATAGGCGAGGAAATACGTTCAACTTTGTCAGCGAACGAGGGCAAATATAATTCAGTCATAATAGCTGAGAGTCCCTGGTAACTGATCGCAATTGCGTCTGAAAGTTAAAGGGACAAAAACGAGCGAAAAAGGTGAAGAATGGGCCAATCTGCTAGATATGTAAAAGGAGGTTCGTGGGTGCAACTTGCGTGAAAACCTCTGCACGGCTCGAGACTGACAAAAAAAAAGGTTTAACGGGACTTCATGGGCACTGGGAACCTCGCAGCGTTGCGCAACGATGGTCCAAGATCATGTGCCGGGCCCGTGGTGCCGCCCTGCCTACGACATGCAATTGGGCCACTAGGGAGGAGTCTAAGCTTTTGAGGGATTCGAGAGTGCTGGGCGAGGACGTGGGGAATAAGGAAGCCTTCTAAAAATGAGTGGGAGCGACTGTATTATATCGGTGCTCGATACGTGACCTTGAAACTTCAAATTCCAGGATATGCGCAGGGCGCGCGATTCGAAACGGCACAAAACATTGGACAGGTGGTCGAGTTCCAGAACGAGAGAAAGAAGGGGGGAAAGGGATTGAGGATCAACATCCCTCAAGGACCTTCTCCCCAGCAAAAGATCGCAGGAACGAGCCCCTCGATCTAGGACCGCGTGAAGGTGTGTGGTCACGAAAGCCAAAAAGGAAGATTGACAGAAATCGAGCAAAGAGGTGGGCTTGGCGAGAGAAACGATCCTGGGTAACGAGGTAACCGACCAAAAGCCGCCGCTTAATTGCGACGATTCGAAGGGGGAAAAAAACCAGTAGGGATTCTTTGGGGTCATCGGCCGAATGAGGGCGCATGACCTAGTCGCCAAAAGCGTCGGAACAATGATAAGCGGGGTGCACCGAACATCGAGAGAGGAACGTCCTGGGTTCTGAGGGGAAGATATCCGTGGGAAATCACCCGAGGGCGAAAGATGAGACTTTGAGCCCAGAAAAACGATGCCAGGCTAAGCGGGAAAAGGTCAGGAAAAAATACTCAGACGAGTCCCGGGCGCGGCGCACGGCCTTCTCATTTTGGGAAGGGAGGGGGAGGAGAGAGTTTCTCAGTGGCGTAACCTTTCGCAAATTCAAGGGGTGCAAAAAAGAAGGTGGGGTACTGGTTTTCCCTGCAGTTTAAAGTCCTAAGAATTGAATTCGATGCCCCGCAAGAGTGAGTGCAGATCTCCCAAAAACCCTGAGGGGAACTTGAGCGCGGCACACCATACATGAAAATAGAAATGTGAAACAACCGTTAAAAAAAGGTTGAAAGGAAGAAAACCACAAAAAGAAAGGCAGGAAGTAGGGGGGGAAGGACTCCACCCCCCTTGCCGAGGAAAAGGTGGATGAAAAAAACCCTCCAACCCTCGACTTTCATCGCTCTCGACGCATAGGAAAGTCTCGGGACGAAAAACTGCAAACGCAAGAAAGTCGGGTCATACGCGATAAGGGCGGTAAGGAGGCTCTTACGAGCAGCCGAGAGGCCACCGTCTTCACGAGGCCACACGCATCCCCAACTCCGGAGGTGTTTGTAGGGGAAACAACAAATCTGTTCCTCGCACGGAGGACGCAAAGATAATGGACATGCGGGTTAGGGTACGATGCCGTTTGCGCCAAAGGGAATCAGCTCATTATAATAAAACCTGAGACGTTCCGTGAAAAAAACCGTGTTTCGGGACAACTTAATGCAACGCATGAGGAACGCAGTCTTGAGATCTCAAACAAGTCACGAATAGACGTCGGCCGCGAAACTCGCAAGCGAAGGAAAACAAGCGAGCCCCTAGGGTGGGGGAAACCAAAATTTAAAGTACATTTCCTGTTTGCCTCTGCTCCCGCGAGAAATGGAAGAAGAAGGTTGGAGGTACGAAGCGCAAAACTAAAGTCTCCAAAGACAAGGGAGGACAAGAGGGACAAGAGAATTATGAAGAGGAAAACGCAACTACTTCCAGCCCTCAAGGGTGCGCGGAAGCAACCAATAAACAAGTAAGAATTAAGAAAAAAAAAAGCGACACTACCCGTGTGTGGGCTTTCGATGTACGAAGGGGCGACGAGACGTGTTCGCCCGCATGGAGCAACTGAAAGTCCCGAATTCAAGGGGCGGAGGGGGAAGGGAAGAAAAAGGGTTCCTACGGAGGGGATGAAAATCGTCTAAGCCAATTTGTCCCTGGGCGCAACGAAAGAAAACAAAAAACCAGCAACACCCAACACCCTAGTGGAATCTCCTAGAGGGGCCAGAGGGGAACCAGTTTGTGTTTTGGGGCCCCGGAAAAAAAAAAAAACGGCTTGAAGACGGTGTGAAGTACGGGAGACGGTGGGCCTCTCAGGGAGGAACATAAATGCCCGGACCTTGCGGCTCTCGAACCTCGGAGAACCTGGGATTTTTAAACTGTCTTGTCGGAAGCCACGATGCGCGGCCGCCAGACTTAACGACCGGGTGCGAGTGGGAAACACGGCTGTTAGTCAAAACGAGTGGGTAATCCAAACATCTAATGCATAGAAAACGCCTGGCGGGTCGCAGAAACGGACCGCAAAAACGGAAAGGGGAGAAACTGGCTAGAAGGGGTCATTATTGCTGGTAATGCCGCTTCAGAACAAGAGGCATCGACTTCAAGGAAGTGGAAAGGCATCAACGGAGGACGCACAAAAAATATCGACGACTTGCAATTCTTGGGACAGAAACCCTTAATGGGCACACACCATGCTCATCGACGACGGCCTTAAAAGGATAGTAGTCACGACCCGCCCTCCCGATGAGACCAAAGGAAGCACTGAGATAGCAGGTACCGGCTGGGGTAAGTAAGAATGTGGTAAAAGGCCGCTGGAACTGCGTGCGCATACTAGCATGGGAATTTTTGGTGCTCTCATGCGGCATTACAGGCAGTCACCTCACGATTTACAAACGTAGCTAGGTTCCCAGGAATAGAACGGAAAGCGGCGAGAAGGAGAGGGTTCTTAACACGAAAAATGCATCAACATCTTGAACTTAAACCAAATAATTGGAGCTGGCGTTCAATGTCAAAAGGATCCCCTCTTCTGCCCCCTCGGACTCCTCCGGGGTTAGACATCTAAAGGCGAAAAAACACATTACGGGGGGCCTGAAGGAGGTCTAGTCTGTCTCCGCGCACCGCGAACGTCTGCCGAAAGAAGATCTACATGTATGAAACCAAAGCCCCTAAAAAAAAAAGCTCTCTTAAAAAACTTCAGAAGGGACGTCGGCTTGCACCACACCACCGGCTGAACGTCCAAAAATCGGGGCTTTTCAAAAAAGCCCGTGCTGTCCGAGAAAGATCTAAGTGTTTAAGAGGGGGGGTTGCAGGAATAAGTTTTTCAAGACGGGCTCTTTTGATTCTACCAAAACTTTTTTTTGGTTCGGACGAAAAGAAAAGCAGGCATCCCGGGGGTGCACATTATCATCGGAAATGAGGAAGGTCAAACGACAAACAGATCGTCAAGTCGCTCTACCAATTCCATTCGAGGGGGTACGAATAACTATCCGAACGGTCCTGAGAAAAAGGCCGCAAGAAAATAAAAAAACACAACCGAGCGGATGGACCGTAACGGCCGGAGGAACAAGGAAAAACCCAACCGTTACCAACATGAGCATTCATCTGCGCAAGCGACGCCGCGCCAAAGACGCCCTGCAAGGCGGGAAACGATAGCGGCAGAAATCGATCCGTGCAGCGATGCGCCGCACCCAAAGTCTGACCTAAGACGGAACGGGTTTAAACGAGAAATCAACAGCTCTGCCGAAAGCGAGAATAGAGAAAGTCCTATCGGCACCGCCAGTCACACGAAACGAAATTGCCGAGAGAAAACCGCGATTAGAAAATTTGGGGCCGATGAACACAAGGAGCCGGGTCATGAAGAACCTGGCCATAACAAGGAAAATGGTCAGGCTGCAAAAAAAGGGGCAACGGTCAATGCTGATGAGGGGTCACGCAAAAGTCGCGGGTGCGCGCTGGGGAGGGGCGGCTAGAAGGAAATCCGGAGACTCCAAGGAAGGCGAAAGTCACAATTGGGGGGGAGGAACTCTCAATCGGTCACAACCGTTAAAAATACGGGGGGGGATAAAAAAACGAAAACCTACGCGAGTCAGGGGAAGGGCCTCCTAAACTCCGTCGCTCGCGTCTCGAACGGTTCAGAAGAGCGGGCCATAACTGGTCAGCTTCGCTCGTCATTATCTAAGGTGCTGGAAAAAAGCCCTTACTTTCAGCAGGGAAGATATCGTAAATACGACCCTATCTAATTCACTATAGCTTACTGGCAACATCCGCAGAAATCCCATCACCATATCGAAAAGGAACGACAGGCTGACCGCTCGCCCAAGATCAAAATGACAAATTACAAAAAGAGGAAGGACTCGGTATGCTTGAGGTGTTAGACCGCCAAACGTAACCATAAGGGGGCAGAGGGAGATCGGCGCGCAAAAAGGCCTGCCAAGGGCAGCTTGAAATGGAATAACTATCTCAAGAGTAACCCTAACATCCGACGCTGACTCGGTCGGTTGAGAGGCGAAGAACCGCATTTCACTCATTGAAAGTTTGAACTCTCCAGGAATCGGACTGAGGAAGGACAAACCTCTAAGAAGTCCGAGGCGAGGATGGTGCCGGGGGGAGATCTAGAACAACCCGGAGAGGGGAAAAAAATAAGGTCCATCCCATAAAAACCAGGCCAGAGGGAGTCGCTATCTTCGAGGTGCCCGGAGAAGTCAGCTACCGGGACGCGAGAAAGAGACTGAACCGAATTGTCCGCCATTCTAAAAAAGATAATAAGCCGTTAAGAGAGGGAGGTGTCGGTATGGAGATAGGGAAATCCTGCGAAAGGCGGCGAAGAGCAGCCTGCCGCGGACTTTGAATTGTCTTTTTTTGCGGCTCCACCCGCAGCGTAAAAACGGAAAGGGAGAGACCAGTCGGGTCTGGTCGGCAAGGCGAAAAGGGAGGAGATTGAGTGTCGGCCAAAAAGCCCGAGCTTCGTGAGAGTCGTCTCTGGGGGGGAAAGCTACGAGAGATCGTCGGTCATTCACCATCTCCAAATGCGCAGTCGGATTGGTGGAAAACGGGGGTCAGCTTTGAAAGGAAAGGTCGAAAAGGCTTGACCGCGCGACCGCGATCAAGTCAACGCGAAAGAAAAGGCGGCCCGTTCTGAGTCGACAGATCTATTGGACTGGGAGGCAAGGAATCACCCGAACTGGAAGGGGAAGGTCGAGTAATTTCGGTCACACCGGGCGATACCCAAATTAGCGAGAGCTCATCTACCTTCAAAAAGAAGGACCTCGACGCCGTAGCTGACCCTCCGCGACCGGTGTCTCCACGATCAGGTAAGAACCGTTGCCCCATGGGCCGGATTCACACCTGGGCGGGGAAGGCCTACGAAAAAAGAGACGGACCGGACTCTTAATCCCGCTTTTAATCGATTATGCGGAAGGGGAAAGTAAAAAAATCGGCCACGCAATTGAGGAAACTGGGGGGACGCAAGCTTGATATAAACGCGCGACGCAGAGGGCAGAATCGCCCGAGGAGATCGGGAAAGGAAAGTTTGGGGCAGACTTTTCTATTGGGAAAATCTACCTTCACGTATCAAAAAAGCGGCCGTCGTTTAAAAAATGGAGCCCTCGGGAGAATAATTCAAAGCGGAGCACGTTGTGAAGGTGCTTGACCTACACGAAAGGGGGTTCCAACTTTGGGCGGGCGAGAGTCGGTGGCTTTCAATTCAGGAAGTTTGCGCAGGACGGTGGCCGGAGTCGTTTGCCTCGAGAACCACGAAAGATGCTGTGAAGCGAGACGAGGACGTGCAGGGGACAGAAAAAGAAAAAAAACTGACATTAAAAAGGGATAAAGAAACGCCTTCCCCGGATGCGCGAATACGGCGCCGGACCCAAACAGTGTGAGCTTTGTTCGATTTCGCAGAGCGCGTTAGGAAAAACTCAGGTAGTCCTGGGCAAGAAGTCTCAAGTACTTAGGGTCCTCGGACCATTAAAAGCACGGAAAAAACGAGCACAGATCGGGCAAAACGGTGCATGGTGTGGTTCACGCACAATCCTACAAAACCTGAAGAGGGAAACCGAACACTAGCTCCATGCGGGGTAGTGAGTGGCTAAAATGGAGGACTCTGGCTGTGACATTTTCTCAGGGTAGACCGGGGGAGTAAAAGATCCGCCCTTCGACCCGTCAATGTGGGGCTACCTATGTAAAAAACAGCCTGGTCCGATGGCATAGTAGCGATGAACCGTCGGACGCCATCATCCACCGGATCGGGGCCCGCTAAAAGATAAGGAGAGGGTTTGAGGGGAGAGAGATGTTGCGGGTGGACTACAGGTCATGGCGATGGGGAGAGGTGACCGGCACCAATCTGTGACGCGTCCCATCTCGGCGACTAACGGGGTCCCGCTCGAATAGCAGGAATTCTAAACAAAGGGGGAAAGACGGACCACAAGGAAGCTCTTGATTCTCAGGCGAAGCATTCTCCATCTGCGGTCGAGACAGAAAAGCAGTCCACGCACGCGAGGTCACATGGAATAAGGAGGGGAGGCTAAGCGGTCGGCGGCTACTCGACTGGGCGGCGGCTCCCAGTAACTCGTTAAGGCAAAATGCCTGTCGTTTTTAAAAAAAAACAACCTTAAGGTGGCAATGGGGCTATAAAATATTCTTTCATCCAGCGAAGCTTCTGTGAAGTGGCAAGGGTGGGGACGCAGCCATAACAAGAAAAGGGAATAAGAAGGGGGAAGCTAAATGGTGCACTCACCCGACCAGGCTAATCTCAGGAGGGGTGTTTTGCCGACCAGCGAATACATAACGTTTATGGAACCGAGCAACCAGGAACCACGCCCTCGACTTCATCGAACAATGCGCGCAATGGGGCAAAGCGCGAATAATGTCGAAAGGGGCAGAACCGCTTATCGAGCGACCGCCGAACGGCCGCCGAAATCATCTCCAAAATATTCCCCCTGGAGGGTGAAAGACGTGACCTGGGTAAAAGCCAAGCCGTTTTAAGGGGGGGAGGCCAAAAAAACAAAACGGTCAGAAACATAATACGACGATCATGGATGCGTTGTGGGCGTGGAGTTCCCCAAGGAAAAGGCCAACCCCCCCCCCACCCCACAACCCCAACCTCAATTAGGAATGAATCCAACTCAGTAGAAACCGGGGGACGGCGATAAGGGGCATGACGCATCCAATCTCCTCAAAGGAACAGCTCAAATAGACGCGCGGACTGGCGACGAAAAATCAAGCGTACAAGAACGCTCATCGAAAGGGGACTTATTCTGAACATTTCCTGTTTGTAGGGCTGCATGGCGTCCAGCATGACTTTGATGCCGGGTGGGAATAGACGAAATCGAAATCCTCACAAAGTAGGAAGAAAAAGGTTGATAGAGAGAGGAAAGCACACGATCTTCAAAGCCTTCTATCGGGGACCCCAGGTGGCAGCCCATAAAGAAAGTCCAGGATTAAGCGACACTGGGAAATCCGGGCGAACGTTCGGAAAAGGGCAGAGTGTCGAAAGGTCGGCGACGACTTCTATTCGAGCTTGGGAAGACGAATGGGCGGAGAGCGTAATAGGGGAATACCGAACCCTTTTGTTAAGACAGAATGTGTAGTCAGTCGCATTATACCATTATGGGGGGCGGCCCAAAAAAAAAAAAAAGCAAAACGGCCCACTAAAAAACACTACCAGAGTGACTCAGCGCGCGGACCTGTTGGTGTCGCAAAGACCAAAAACCGCCCTACGGAGTTGGGTATTATGGGGCATGACCCGGACGTGGAGAAAAAAAGTGATAAATGACGCCGAAAACAGGCGGACGAAAACGCCCCGAAATACGAAAGGGGGAAATTTTATACCTGTCTGTCGCCAAACGTCAAAGAACGCGGCAAAATGAGTAAATCCAATCTACGGGGAATCAAATTTTCCTGTTCGCGTTAAAACAAAAAAAACTTCGCTTTGGGGGTAGCGACTTCCCCAGCAACCTCTCCCTTCATAGGAAACTGATGGGTCAGTCACTCAAGTCAGCGGTCGAAAACCTTCAAAACGAAGGTGCATGAGGTGGCGCGCCTCCCTCAAATAAAAGAAATGGGACTGACCCCTAGGGCTTTCTCTGCATCACCAACTCGTGTAAGACTCAGTTCAAATTTGCAGGGAACAGCAATGATTAAAAAAAAAACCGAAATTAGAGAAGAGAATCAGCACAAAATTCGGCTTACCGCCGAAAAAGCGACTGCAAACGTGAAACTGCTGGATATACTGCGGGAGAAACCACCCTCTTGGGAACCGAGGACTTGGAACGGGCTAGTTTCGCCGCAGGGGGGGGGGGTAGGAAATCAGGCTCTCCCAAAGAATGTGCGAAACCAGGTCTTATTCAGGCTGAAAAAGGTGAACCCGAGTGAGTGGGGTACCACGTACACTGAGTCAGGCAAGCCAACACGGACCGATAGGCTTGTCGAAAAACTCAGCGCCAGACAGGTCACGAACTGACGCATCAGGGGAGACTGGCGGACGAGCATCGCCAAGAGACGGCAGGAACCAATAGGTGTAGGAAAACGCATGCCCAACATTAAGGGAAGACGGGAGGGATCTTTACCGCAGGCGCACCTAGGAAACGCGGTAAAACAACGACATTCGCATGGAAAACTACGACAGACAAGCCTGGCGCCTAAGGAAGCCCCTTAAGCAGGTTGCGCGGTAGGGGGGGAAACACCCAAACCGGCTGCAAATCGGGCAAAGCAAGGAAAAGGGGAAGCAGTTGAAGGCGATGAAAATATGCCGAAGAGAGCGAAGTCTTTGGAAAAGTTTTTCACGGAAAAGAGATTTAAAAAACGACGGGGGGGGGGGGGGGGGGGAGGGGAGGGGGGGGGTGTGCAACAAGAAGAGAAAACAAACTTCCTCCCTGTGGTGTTAACTCTCCCGAATTCGCCTATCCGCGGAAATATCGGAAAAAAGCGCTTATACATGAGAGGGCATATGGCAAGTCAACGGCTAACCGGTCGTCACGGCGCTCGCCCCAGTTAAAGTGGGGGTACGAATTACAAAAATCTCAAACGTGAAGGTATAACTCGAAGGAACTGTAAACACCCCCTGAAAACGATTAACGCCACCGATACGATAAATCGTGGAAAACCAGGTTCCGGCCGAGGCTCATACGGAAAAAAAAAAAGCAATACACATGAGACGAGGAATAAGGAGTCAAGCTTCCCGCGGGCGCAAAACAAGGGAAAAAAAGTAAGCGAATCCGATCCAGGTAAGAATCTCGCGGCATAAGTGGCAAGAAAACCTAGCAATGGCCGCAATGCTATCTTCCCGCCTCAAGATCTGAAGTAACTATCTCTCGCCTCTTACAGTGGGTCATTTCCAAGAGGAAGACTAAAATATTAGGGAACGTCGAAAGGAATGGGGAAAGTCGGTCAGATGACCCCCTGGACGCGCCATGAAAATCGACCTGTGGGACCTCAGCCGAGCCCCCAGGAAATACTCGCCCAGCACGGGGAAGCCGTCGTATGCCGGCTCCAAAAAAAGACGATTAGGGGGGAATAAAAACTGGGTCGATGACGCGGTCGAAGAACGATCGACTCTCGCCGTACAATGAAACGGTTCGAAATTCACGGTGGAACGCGAACGTGCTCACGGCAACCTTTCAGCGAGTAGGACTGTGGGTCGGCCGCCGCCAAAAGACATCCGCTCGTTCGCTCAGTTCCGCAGCCGCCATCCGTCTTCTAAGCTCCTTCTAGGGG
>Ga0179591_1357585_pt1 | contig 13375 bp, 14 predicted proteins | sample CZOMad2_1_08_16f_FD_182891 | JGI IMG/M metagenome (GOLD analysis project Ga0179591, IMG submission 182891) | Vadose zone soil fungal communities from Angelo Coast Range Reserve, California, USA - CZOMad2_1_08_16fungal (PacBio error correction) | ecosystem: Environmental > Terrestrial > Soil >...
CGCAAAGAGAGCGCACTAAGTAAGCGAATTGAATTTGGCCCAAGAGATGGGAAGAGGGGTACTGGTTATTGAACAAGTCATAAAAAAAAGGAGGGGGGATAAGCATGAGAGAAAAATGAAATGGAGATCGTGAGCACAGTCGCATCGGATGAATAGAGGAATCCTACAGGGCTGGTGTTGGGCTCAGGGAGGGCTATTGACTTTGCGGCGTCGCAGGGCTGAAAACAGCGTACCAGGAAAATGAGAAAAGGACCTAATTGACGAGGTTGAGAGGGACTAAGATTAGAGGGGGAGCCCTCCTTACATGAGGCAGACGATAAGGGGGGGGAGAATAGAAAAAGGATAAGGTGGAGAAAGTGGGAGTAGGGGATCTCTATCGTTAGGGCTATCGGTAAATCGTTTGAAAGGCGGGGTTTCCGTTCCGTGAGTAATTCATGAGGGGGGGGAGTCAATGATCAGGGCCGGAGGACGTGCTCAGGTCTCGTAACTGGAAAGAGTCATAAGAACTTGATCGTCAAAAACTGAGTAAACTTCTGGGGGGAAGGGGAAGGGGGAAAGTTGGAAAGGGAAAAATGGGACTGCACAGGCTAGACTCCTTCTACATCGAACTCCCTTCCCTTCAGATTAGAGGATGAAAGAAGGGGAAAAATACGGGGATCGACAACCCGTTTTCGGGATCGCATCGGTGGATAACAGCTGGAAAGGGGAAGATAAACAAACAAACAAGGGGGGTATTTCCGTGAGGAAGTGCCAAACGACCCTGCGACCCGAAAATCACCTCTTTTCTACCGCTAGATCAAGACTTAAGCAAAATCATCTCCATGCATCGGTCCAATCAAGGGGAAGGAGTTAGGAACCTTCAGTACGAAACGAAAACAGCAGGGAGGCTGGCGGGGTCGTGTGGATCATGAATTCGTATCCGAATGACCTCCGCATCCTTTGAGATCCAAATATAGACAACGCAGGAATTTTTGTGGTTTTTTACACAGAGGCAAGGGCACCCCCCGCTAAAGTCTCGATGCACGCCTAGATATCTATCTACTCACAAGAAATAAACCAAGATGTGCGGTCAGCGACTGAAGGACTGAAGAAAAACAAGCTTCCGAGCAACAGAAAAGGGCGGGGTCTCCATTGAGGAAATGACATAGCAGACTCCGGGCAACTACAGAGACGATTCCCGATTAGACTGGAGAAGAGACAAGAATTTTCACCCTACGCCATCCTTGGCCTTTCAAGCCTCCCATGTTCGCGCCTGGAACTGGAATCCTTACCGTACATGGGATTTGATTGAATTCGGGCGTGCGAGATCCAATCAAGACAAAGGTTTCCGGCGCCGGCTCGGTGGAAACAAGAGACGGGGGAACGCGCGCCAGAAAGGATCTTGGTGGGGTGTAACCTCAACGAGCACCTAACAACAAGCCCGCTATACTTCGACAGAGAAGAGGCTGTTCTGGGAACGGACCCGGAAAAATAAGGAGCTGAAACCACTAAACTGAGGTATCGGAGGAGAGGGGTGCGCGTTGGTACTTCAAATACACGCAAGACGGTGACTGAGATGTGTGAAGAAGGGGGTGGTACGACTGACGCAGAGGCGGCAGGCGGGTCGGAACGTAATTAAATAATCAACTGGAAAAATTGAGTGTCAAGGGAGGAAAGCCGAGAAGACGTCGATGCAGAACAAGGTGGGGGAGGGGAGGAGGGGGATGATCTTTGGAACAAAAGAAGGAAAAAAAGGGGACTATGGGGGGAACCTTTGCATAAGATATGGACTCAAAACATTGACGGGATTCGAAGATAGGGGGGGCATTGGGGGCAATCGGAATTGTGTCGCTAAAGTGGGGGAGGAAGAAAATGAATCTGATGAGGGATAAAAAAGCCACGTGCTGAGAGAGGAGAAGACTCATTCGATTTTTGGGGATCCAGAACGGTGAGAAAAGGAGGGTGGAAAATAGAAGGGAAAAAAAGCAGGGGTTAAAATTATGGTCGGGAAGGGGCCCTTAATCATTCGAAAACGAAACGGAAGTTGGCTGGCCTGCAAAAAAAAATCTGATGTATATCACTCAACCGTTATGGGGGAAGCCACATGCGGATACCGTCGTTGGAGGGGGGAGTGCTAAGGATGCAGACGCTGAGGGGCAAGGGGACGTGGTCACCGAAGATCGGGTACTGAAAGTCACTTATCTCAACAAGGAGTAAAAAGAGAGAAAGGGCTACGGCCGCTTCCTACCAGGCTCGGTGGAAAAACGAAAAGGAAGAAAGAGGCGAGGGCGCAAAAGTCCGAGAAACGAAAAAATTAATCATTGAAGGGGGCTTCCCCGACAAGCGGGGATGAGAAGAAATTATTAAAACAAAAAAAAAGCCTGTTGCTTCTTGGACAGGCTTTCCGGGGACAACCAGCCCGGAAAAAAGGGAAAGTTAAACAGGATCGATCAGCGCCGAACAGCAAGTGGCCGCCACTGGAGGATTTATCCACACTCTCGGTAGCTCACAGTCCTTTAGAAGAGGACGAAATCAGGACCTGCGACCCTGGAGGAAGGGGAAGGGCGACGAGAAAAAAACTCGCAAAAAATGCCACTATTGTCGAATACCAAACTCAAAAGGGCCGGCCCTAGGAGAAGACATTGGGAAAAGATAAACCTTGAAAATGGGAAAAAAACATGGGGGCCAAAACAATAGTGGGACAATGCCCGGAGTTTGTGGGGTCGTCCGCAAGAGGACCCCATCGGGTCAGACCAATAAAAAAAAATCGGTGAAAACTCTAAATTCCTTTCTAAGGGGTCGTCCTTCTCAGGGGAAATCGCTTTCATTTAAACAGCTGGAGGAGAAAGTGGAAGGTGCAGCAGGATGGTAAGTTTCATCCGAAGACCGAACTGAATTACTACGGCAAAAAAAGAAGACGTTAACCAGATTACTCAAGTGCGTGGCGCGAACTTGCAAAAGGGGGGGTTGCGGGCGCAGGCTAAATAAGAAAAGGTACTTGGGGGGAAGGTGACAATCGCAAAATAGCAGCAATAAATCCCGTTGAGAGTGCGTGGGAAAAAAAAAAAATTAATCCGGTTTTCCTAGACGCAATAACGAGAGCTGCTGCCATCTTGGTAGAAAATAATAGCCAAGTGAAAAGGGCAGGGTTGCGCGGAGCGTGCCAGCCCGCCTTTGAGGACCAACAAAATCGCATGTTCTGGGGGGATAAAAACGGGTGTCCCGAGAGAGATTGCGTAGGCAAAAAGAGACCGGACGCAAGGTTGGACACGATACCTGTTTGTCCAAAGTAGTCACGAACTCCCTCCAAAGAAACATGGTCACGACGTCCGGAAGTGACGATGGACAAAAGGAGAGGGGGGGAAACGGAAAGAGTTCAGAGGGGATTGCCCCGGAGACCACCAGGATGGGGAGTCGCCGAAGGACTGCGACTTGGGGGAAGGGGTCTCAAGGACGGATGGAGAGATCGAGGGGCCAAGCTTTGGTTGGAAAACACAGCTTTCGGTCTCTTTGCGTAAGTCCGGAAAGAGGTTCGAAGAAAGGAGAGAAGTCCATCAAGGAAACCTGGTCAGGAGGGACCAGAGGTGGGAGGGAGGAAAAAAAGCAGTACAGTCGCAGGGGAAGATACGATATCGACACTGCTGGGCAATTTCTTAGGCGGATCTATTCTATTCTTGCGATCTTGGCTCGACTGTGAAGCGGGGGGGGAAACAGGGGGGGGAAGGGAATATGAGTAAAATTCGGGGGGGCCGAAACGATGATATTTTCTGCTCGACAGAGAGAATAGGGAAAACAAAACATTATCCCACGCACAGGCGCCCTGCGGTGAAGGTTAGAAGGTAATGAAGCTTGTCTACGCATCCAGGGACAATGGGTACGGATACGAATTGAGACCAAAGATCACGCCACTGAAAAAAAGGATGAGCGGGGAAAAAAGGAAACTGGCGATCGGTCTGACAAGCGTTGATTTGTGTTCGGGGGATCGCCAAGAGGCAGGGGGCGAGGGGTAACAGCGGCCGCCGGAAAGGACGATACTCACAAAACCACGGGGAGGAGGGATATAAGGGGAACTGGTCAGACGCTTTAAACACTCTACAAGCTGTGCGAGCCGAAAAATCAACGAGAGGGGGACGACAGAAACTATCAAGAAACAAAGGTCATCCGATCATACTGGAGAGGTGGGCGTGAATCATGGTAGAAAGGCGATCAGGAACTGGAAGGAGACGAAAGAAGGGGGATGTCTACTAACCAGGGGGAAGAGCGGTCGTGCTTAGAGTCCGGATAGGAGACGGGAACGAGGAACCGCATCAGGGGGTCGCGACGCCGACAGGAAAGAAATCTTGGTACAGCCAAAAGCATGATAAAGAAACAAAGGAAAAACCCACCTCTGAAACGCGAGAGCCAAGATCGCAAGCTCATGTCAGGAAAGAAGACGAAACCACCACTCCCGGGAAGGGCTGTATAGGGAAGAGGTAGGCGACTTAAGGTCTCCCAAGAGTATATTCAAGAGCCAAGGAAAGCAATAGGTAGAAGTTCCCGCATTGCTTCAGAAAATCCGGGCTAAAACATTCAAAGATCCAGAACACCGTGCTTGCAAACAGCCGACGAGACTAAGGGGGAGGCATAACAAATTCAGATTGTACGAGATCAAGAATTTATCAGGCGACAGAAAGGGGTCGACGGGAGATAAAAGTCCTGAACGTCGGAGAAAGTCAGAGTACTGACCCGGCAGGGGCGCCTGGCCGAAAAAAGCAAGGAAGGGGGAAAGGGAGGCACCCAGGGGTCTTTTTACCATCAGAATAGTCATAAAAATCGCCAACCCGAACAAAAAAAAACGGCATCGTTGTCCAAAAGCGACTGGCTCGTGGGGGCCCTCAACGAAGGAGATCAGACACCGGCGGGGGAGCAGACAGGGGCGAATAGGTGTGTTTTTGACTGAATCAAAGGGATCGTAAGCTGAAAAACACGCAAACAGCCCGGTCGTAAGCGTGGTCTATAAAGGTTAGACAAGATGGCCAAGCGCGCGGCGGGAGACGAATACGAGACACCAGGAACTGCCTCATTAACCGTCGGTAAAACTTTCGGTTAAGAGACGCGGCTCGGTGGAAAAGGGGGTCACGTTCAGACCGAAAAGGGCGAATATCCTCAAAGGGGGGACGTTTCGCGGAGGGGAAAAGGGAAGCAGAGGGAGGAAGGAAGGATTCGCTAGGAGGCATTTCTTTCTAAGGAAAATAGGAATGTACAGAAAACACCAAAGATTTGAAAATTGAGGAATAAATAAAGTCGAGTGGAGTTATTGACATAAGGAAAGAACTTACGTCTTTAAACAGGGGAGAAAGCTGCGGCGGTTCATTATCTGAAGACCACAACTCCGGGAATGTGCAATTGACACAGGGGTTTTTTCCTCAGGAAAGGAGAATGGAAAATCGAACAGTTCGCCGGAGAGTCTCCTAGAAGAAGGGGGTATCTGTAGCAGAATCGGAAGAAGGGGAGCGGGGTTCTTACTATGCCGCCTCCATAAATAGACCCCTGGAGCAGGGACCAAGAGAGATTCTGATAAAAAGGTGGGAGAAATTTGAGAAAGAAATATCGTATGGAATGTGGGGTGAGAAAAAAAGGTTGGAGGACACGGGCTGGTCGAGAAAATCGACAGGGGAAAGAGGGAAGGGCCAGGGGGTCCCTTAATCCCAAATCAAAAAAGGCGGTTGATCTTTCGTAATGTTGGGGAAAGGAAGGGGAAAACCGTAGGTTCGAGAGAAGTGGACGGTGGAGCCACCGGGGCAATGATACACTGGAGGGAAGGAGATGCCTCTTGCGACATCAAAAGAAAACCGGGCGGGGAGGAAGGGACTTGGGAAACGAAACCTTTCGTACTCTTTGAAATTGCGACAATGGATCTCTCCAAAACACAAAGACATTCTTAAAGGAAAGCTGGAGCGGGGCCTAGGTCAGCCGTTACTCGTGAACAAAACGAAAAGGTAAGAAATCTTCTGAAAGGGCGGATTTCTAAGCGGATCAAGCGCAACGAAAAGGTAAGAATGAGGGTGGATTCCCCGCAGCGTTGAAGGACAGAAATCGAAATGCGTGCCGTCCACAAAGGAATCCCTTAAACCAACCGGATTGGGGAAACCGCTGATCAGGGGGCAAATGCCCTTCAAAGAGGGAAAAAAGGCGTTCTGAGACGAAACGGAATACCACGGGGGGGAAGAAACGTAGCAGGGAAATCCCCAAACCAATCCTATCGCCGGAGGTATCAGAAGTCATCACGAGAATTGGATAGAAGAGGCGATAAAAGAGCTTACAGTCTACCGGTGGTAAACGATTTCCAGGGAAGGGGGTAGCTACCAGAACCACCCCCCATAAAAAAAAATTAGATGTGAGGGAAGAAAGGATACAGAGGGGCTTCTTCTATACCTCCAAGCCTGTACGAGGTACATACTACTTACAGAATTTGAAAGGTCCATACAAAATCAAAGTCACCGTAGTGTGGTCATTGGAAAAAGAAATTACCAGCCGCCAGCAGAGAAACAGAGGGAGAGTTAACTCGTACGTCATGCGAAGGGCTTCCTCCACTGTGCACCTCAGGGACTTAGGGGGGTTCACATCTTCAATGGCAGAGTTTTGTCTGTTCACGGACTTAATGAGTATTTCAATTAAGGAGGAAACCGAAGAAGGAAGGAGACTGAAGTCAGGTCTTACCCGAGGATGCGTGTACATATGCGCGAAACGTCACCTTTTTGCAACGGGCAGAGCGGAGCTGACAACGACAACCGAAGCAAGAGGAAGACGTAAGCCCGTTTATAAGGCCGAGCCCGGCAAAAGTAAGAAGGGGGTGTGGAAAAAGGAGGAAGACAGAACAGAAGAGGACGCTTCGTCCATCTTGGTCCGAACACTCGCCAGATTACGACCGTTTGAGCAGGTGAAGTCCAGCAAGATTGAGGATGACCACCACCACTCATCAAAAAGGGGGGGGGTTATGGATACAAGGGGGGAAGAAATCGAGGGCGGGAGGGCCAAACTATTCCAGGCAGCCGGGGACAACGATGACCTGTGGGGGGTCTTTTCTCTCTTCTAAATCGATTCAGAACGGCACCTAAACGCCCCTGTGAAACGGGAGGAAAAGCCGAGGACAGGAGGATAAAAAGGTCGGCATGGGACTGGTCCCGAAAGGAAAGTTGCTTGCGCTACCACCAGGAAGGAACTGAGCTTCAGAAAGGCTTTAGCTCTGTGAGGAAAAGGAGGACACGGGAGGTGAATCTGTCGCTCGTCCATCGACCTTGGGGTTTGACTAAGGGGGCTGGCGTTCGCCGTCGGGAAATATGACGCCTCCATCTGAGAAAGGAAAAAATACTCATGAGTGGAGCTGGACGAGGGGGGGAACTATGATCTTGAGGGTACAATCGCCTTACAGTCCTCACGAATACCCGTAAGACACCGGTGCGCGGTGGCTGGGAATTTCGTCGGGCAAACGTGTGGGAGAGGGGGGGGGAGTCTTGAGTAGTTTGAGAGGAGAAGGGGAAGCGGGGTTTGGCCTGCATGGCCGATTAGGGAGTCATGCGGGTGCCGAAAAGTAGAGGGGGATAAGAAAGTGAGCGTCAGCGTCATCATAATAATCTTCAGCGTCCCTCCAAACACCGGCCAGAGTGGGGGGTGTAGACGGGAATGCCGGTCAGGGGTCTTACGACTCTCTTATTCAGGGAGACGCCTTCGACAGAACTAAAGTAATTCCAAAGGGGGACGGAGGCGCCGGGAAAACGGGACGAACAATCGCGAGTTGATGTTTTGAAAATAGTCGCCCATCTTTCACGAGCGTTAATGCCATAACGGAAGAAAGACTCTCAACACCAAAACTTATTAGGATTAAAAGAGAGTCTTTCAGGTCGGGGGACCGCTGTAACGAGCGAACGCTGCAACCAGAAGAAACGCGAGGATCTCCATGAGCGTCAAAGATCCGAAGGGGACGGAGGGCGGGAGAGGGTACGAAAAGGGCGCTCGAACTGCAGGAGTGAGGATAAAAGACCGCCTTCAATGAGACATACACCTCAGGGCCTATCTCTTCGGAGCTATCAGTAATTACGATCCGACGGAGTCCTCGACCTGCCGCGACCGGGTCCTACGGAGCATAGGGGTTCGCACACATGTCAGATGAAGGGGATAAGAAAGAGTTCGTCACCCCACAACAACACAAACCAAAGTCTCATACCAAGAGTCTGAGTAAAGATCTGATGAAAAGATTCGTCTCTCAGGAAGATCTAACGGGAGACCCAAGGGGGGGAGGAAGGAGCGGAGAGTCGGCGCTGTGGGGAAGGACGCATCGCAAAGAAGAGAGGAAAGCAAAAGCCGAATAAATGAGGTCAGGGCATCCGAGGACGGGTCAGCGGCGAAAGAAGAAAGAGGAAACTCCCGCTAAAAGAGTGAAATAAGCCGATGCCGCTTCAGATGGGAAGGATCCAGAAAAATGTGGGAAGCAGAAGCCCAAATACTGTGGGGAGAAACGGGCAAGAAATCAGGATGAAGACAGTAGAGGCCTGCAGACCGAATGGCATCAACTTAAAAAAAAACCTTTCTTAACCATGGTGGGAAGGGGATGTAAGGGGTTCGAAAATAAGGTGCGATACGAAAAAAGCCCAAAAACAGGGAAGCGGGTTAACCGGAAAATAGACGTTTCAACGCACAGACGATCTCGAACAAAGGGAGGGGGGGGGCCCAAAGACTTGGAGGGACTTTGTGTGTCAGACTCAAATAGGACCGTGACCTCTTACAACCAAGCGCACTCTGAAGATTTGATAAGAGGTCGAAAAGAGGGTCCAAAACTGGAGTTAGGAGAAAAAGAAGTCGAAAAACTGATGAAATTAGCCCGATCTGAACCGCTCTCACGGAGGGAGATGCGGCATCTAGCTTGTGGAAGGGCCGAGCACTGCGCCAACGCGCCGTCATGACGGAGACTACAATCATTCCAACTGGGAAATGGTACGAAAATGGGACTGAAAAAGATGCGGTCGGGGACTTAATGAAAAGAAGTCATCCTATTGGAACGACACCCACGAGGCTAAATACTTGAGCTTAGAATCGTTGGTGCAATTTGCTGAGAGAAATAGAATTAACTGAGGGGGAAAGACGCCCAAGCAAAAAGGGGCGACGATGGCGGCGGGCAGTAGATGCCTGACCAACAAGACGGGGACTTGCCAACTCTTGGGATTGAACAGGGGGTTTTTCAAGGCCATTTCCGGTCGTACCCTACCTTTTTCTCGAGGGGAGGAGACCCTCCGGCCGGTAAAATTGTTCGTAGAAAGAGGAAGGGTTGGAGGAAGAGTGGCGGAGCCGCTCACAGGAATCGACCCGGATAAGGTCCGCGATTATCGCGATGCAGAAGAAGAACATTTGGGGGTGCTATATACTTACGGAGAGCAGATCGAGTGTTGAAAATTGGGGTTCCAGCGACATGGTACCTTCCGTGCTGTGGGAGTCGGCGGGAGAGAAAAAAGGGTGAAGTAGTGGCCGGGCCGGTGCCAAAAATGATCACGGTCACATAACGCAAGGGAGGTTGGGATCACCAATTGTGGAGACTGACCACTCCTTTTCATAGGACCGCACATATCGTTGAAATCAAACCTGGGGGGGAAAGGAAGCGGCCAAAAAACACCACAAACAGTCTGTGAGACCCTTGCGTCAAAGAAAGAGCTTCCGACGAGGGGATTCAATGGCGTGGTTCCCGAGAAGGTTAAGGAAACATCCTGGCAATTCTCCCACCACGAGGAGCTTAAACTAAGCTCCCAAGGGGCGAAGTACGGTCCGCGGTCCGTCAACTCGGGGGGGGGAAAAAAACAAGGAATCCAGCGTCGGCAGCAGGGACGGAGCTCAATGCTTGAAGCTTCAACGAACGGTATCGCCGGTGCTTCCCCCCTGTTTTGGAGGCCTCCGTCTAAAAAAAGAGGGCAAGTCGCACCAAATTCCTCCCTAAAAAGCCTTGAGGGGAGGGTAAGGGAGGGGATACAGGGGCACCTGGCCCGCCACTCATTGAAACAATGCGGGGTCAGCACCTAAAGAGGGGTCCGCCACGTAGCTGGATGCCCCCAAAGGGAAAAAAGAAGGGCTCGTCGGTTCATCCGTGAAGGGATCATAAACAGGAAAATAGAAGAGAGGAGAAAGAGAGGAGTCCAAAAAAAAAAGGGGGACGAATTCGGCGGAAAGAGATAAGCCATGCGCCAAATTGGGTCACTACCCAATGGGGTAGAAAAAGGCGGCTAGTCTATAAACTCCAAACTGTCGAGGGGTGGCAGAGAAGGAAGAAGGAAAACCCATGTGCCATCAAAAAATCGTTGCAACCTTCACGTGGGGGTGTGAAAAAGAAATAGCGCGTCTCGGCATCTTTAATCTACAGTCCTTGGAAATCAGAAGGAGCCCGGGGGGCAAGGACGGGAAATTACAATCAAGTCGCTACTCATGGGGGTGTCTGTTCACAAGGAGGAGTAGGTAATTCCGGAAACAAGACCGCCTGTAGCTAACACAGTCTGAAACCTAGGCTCAATGGCATGTTTCTCTGGAAAAAAAGGGAAACGGGGGCGGGCGAGGGCCGCAGGCTTCCGTCTTGAAGGGGGGAGAGAAAAACACGAGCTCTGGAACCGACCTAGCGAGACTCTCGAAGGCATCCCGTGTTTCTAAAAAAGGGAAAAATAAAAGACGAAGGAGTCAAGAGGGGGGTAGAAACTCGTATAGCCAAGATGAAACCGAGGTGATCTGGGGTGGAGCTGGGGGGGAAAACTCAAGTTCTTAGGGAAAAAAACACCACCAACGAAATTATGAGTCACAGGCGGGAGAGTCAGGGCGTTGAGAAACGAGCCGTCTCCGTGGGGAAAAACTCGAAAAAAATGGGGGTCTTGCGGCTATCTTGTAAGATAAGGAAGGAAGTCAACAAAGGGACCCAGAAAAAAACTGAAGGTTAAGAATGGAGACGAAGGACATTGCTAATTACGGCTAAGCTTTAGGAAGCATTTTAGGATGGAAGAGGGTCCCTAAAACCAAGGAGAGCGATGCATAAAGTCTTGATCGAGTCGCAAGGCAAAGGGATTATCTGCTGATCGTTTCATCTTTCTTGTTGAGTCAACGTCAAATTGGTGGGGAGGGGGCGGCCGTCTGACCAGCTGTTAGCCGAGGCGGAGAATGAAGAAGGAGGGGGATATTGGATCTCTCGTATGAGCTGGGGAGCACTCCTCATGAAGAATAAAGGGATTGGATAATCGAAAAGAAACTAGGGGGGGAGATTGTCGGACGCATCTATATAATGAGATCGGCGCTAGCGGGAAGGGGGGGTGACCCAGGAAATATTCAATTCGTGAGGGGGGGTCAGGGAAACGAGTCCTTTCGTTATGAGGGCGGAGGATCAGAGGGGGGGTCAAAAAATACGAATATTCATGATCGTCCTCCACAGCCGGGCGGCCATTATGAGCAGTGCTTTCAGTGGAAATAAAGAAGGAAGGGCCTGACGCCTTCAAAAATCAAGAAAAGCTGACGGAAGGATGATCGCTGACGCGAGGGGAGACGAGGGAGAAGATCGTTTGATTTTCAGTACTCCACGTGAGCGGCGTTTTAACAGCCGACCGGAGAGAGAAGCACACAACGGAGAGGGGGGGATATCTGGACTCTCAAACGCAAAAGGGAGAGAAAGGAAAAAAAGAAAACGCGCTGGGAAGCTCGATCCCAGGCGGGAAGCAAAAAGAGAATGCCGAAGAGGGATCGTCGTACAATCAAAAGTACTTAAAAGCGGCGAAAAAGCACCTGAGCTACAAAACCCAGGCCGCGGAGTCGTGGCGGAGAATTCAGGAATAGGAGTATAAATGACAGAGGACTCCAAGAAGCGCCCCTACCTTAGAGAGGGGTTGTCGCACCCTATTAATACAAATAGAGAATGCGGAAAAACCCACGCTTCAACGCTAGCGCAAAAGATCACAAGAGCAGGGGAAGATGGGACATACGAACTCTCCAATGGGATCCCAAAGGTAGAATAGAGGTACTCTAAGAAAAAGGGGGACAGAAGACAACTCGCGGGGAAGGCAGAGCCAAGCGAAAATGCGGATCATTTCTCCTCATTTCGGCGAAGAGGGCAAGAAGTCTAAAAAGCTCCATTACTCCAGGAAATCGATGGACGACACTAGGGAGCTTCAGACAGGTGCAGAGAGAATCAAGAAAGTGGGAAACAGAACGCGACGCATCAAGGGTTTCGACTGGCAAGAAATAAGTAATTGAGTGCCTAAAGTAGAGCCGTGTTTGTGTGGGTGGGGGACAATCGGCCAATTCCCGGGAAACAGTGTAGGAAAAGAGGTCCGTGGATTCGGGAATCTTGGGAGAGGAGGCATCGGAAAAAAGGGGGTCTTTTTCAACAGGAAATTATCGGGTGGCACCGAAAAAAAGAAACACCTCTAGCAAGGGAACACCCTTTTCGCATAACATGGGAGGGAGGTTGTTGGTCATCTCAACGGACAACCTTCAACAGGAAAGGAGTTACTGGTAGAAATACACTTAAAGACAAAAATGGCCCAAAGGGTGAGGGGGGGAAAAATATCCGAACACCAAGATGAAATTCGCCCGGCTCGAAACGCGCAATACAAAAGAGGGGGACGATACGGGCGGGGGTTCTGGCTCGTAAAAGTAACCAAAGACGAATGCTCCATCAAGTCCTCGGGGGGCGTTTATCAGCAAGGAAAAAGCATCTTGTAAAGACTGGAATGAAGGAAATCAAGAGAGGGGGGAGGAGGAATAATCATCCGCGAAAAGACCCCAAACAAGGGGAGGGGAATGGTTAAAGCTATTCAAATAAGCCAGTACTAAAGGCTACGAAACGTTTGTAACGCTGGGGGATGGGAATTATCTGAAATGACCAACACTCGAAGGTGAAAAAGATTGTATGGGACACAGGGTGGAAGAAGTAATTGGATGTGCTCTAATTTCTGTATTCCTAAGAAGCCGTGCAATTGTTGTTCGGAAACAAGAGGGAAAGGGTCTCAGGTGAGGATATGAAAGAAATAGACCAACTGGGAGCAGGCTCGAGGGAGAATAACGTTGCTGAGGAAACTTCCTAGACAGGGGCGCAGATCGGAAGTGGGAAAAATTGGTTGGTTGCCATCTACACGGCCCGTCTGTAGAGCGACTAGCGACCTCAGGTGGAGAGGGTCAGTTGAAGGAAAAACAGCACTTGAAAAAAATAAAGAAGGAGGTTTATCGGAGGGACTTGTGGGCTAATGCACGCATGTTCGAATGATGGGAGAGACGCACTTGGAGGAGGGGGGAAAAAAAGTGCATTAACGTTTCTTTTGACGAGGTAAGCCAGACGGGGAAGGGGGAAGGGGAATAGTAGTCGGTCTTTTTGCGAGACCTGGAGGAGAGGGAACAGGTCAGGGAA
>Ga0179591_1321083_pt1 | contig 13374 bp, 16 predicted proteins | sample CZOMad2_1_08_16f_FD_182891 | JGI IMG/M metagenome (GOLD analysis project Ga0179591, IMG submission 182891) | Vadose zone soil fungal communities from Angelo Coast Range Reserve, California, USA - CZOMad2_1_08_16fungal (PacBio error correction) | ecosystem: Environmental > Terrestrial > Soil >...
GCGGCTATGACGTCGCACGCTCATGCGTGGGTGGGATAGAAAAAAATCTGGAATTCACGAGGCTAAAGGGGACGGGGCGTAACTAAAGACTTTGTTAATACGAGAAAGCGCGTGTGCTCGGGGAGTTTTGTGACTCTATACGTCGAGCTCAATACACCTGGGGGGTCCAGCGGCGCTGGAATCCTCAGGGGTAACCCTCCTCTTGGCTTAGCACGCGGACTCCTGATGAACCTGGCGATTAGTCGAAAAGAGAAGAGTCTAGGGGGAGTATGGGGAATTCTCGTAGAAAGAGAGAGTAGCTCCCGCGGTCCTACTGCTCGCGTTATCTGGGTGCAAGTTCCTGAGTTGGAGAAGGCCATAAAGTCCAATAAAAATGGCTACGATTTAAAGGAATGTTTTACCCGAAGAAGAGAAACTCCTAGAGGGTCCCTCATCTCTCCTATTAACGGAGGAAAAAATCAAAAAAGGGGAAGAGGTCAGTAGAATACCCGGCGGCGCGGTCCGGCAGACTCATGCAGATATAGGTTGTGGGCTTCTTTTACTACGGGGGCCTTCTGGCTGTGTTGAAAGTATCATTGGCTGGGGAAATAGAAGGTGGGTCGACTCCCACAGTCGCTGCAAAAAGGAGGTTTGGGGGAGGGGGAGTAGGGGGAGAGGGTCGCAGGAGCTACTCCGGACGTGGAAGGGAGTGCGAGGGAAAATGGATCTCTCCTTTGGACATAAAAGGTGAGAAGTGCTGAAGGGGGGAGTTGAAACGGGGTAAGTTACCTCTAAGGCACCACTAGGAATCTGCTCGTATTCCAGAAGTATGCATTCGTGGGATACTGGGTCCTTTCTGTACAGAAAAAGTGGTCGTTTTGAGTCACGGGCTTGGTCTAGGTTTCACGAGGAGCTATGCCGTGGTAGTCGGGCTAGAAAGGAGAGTACGCATCCATAACGGCGTTGGACTGCTTGAAGGGGGACAGAGGCGCTTCGCCGGTTCTCCTACGATGGGGGCGAGTCTCGCTGAGTGCGCCCAAGTGTGGATCTATGACTCGGTTTTTAAAGTTTCGGGAAAAGCAAAAAGGAGGGGTCATCCGTTTCGAGTTCTCCACTCAGAACGGGTTCTTGATAAAGCGTTTCTACTGGGGAGGGGGGATTTTTTAGGTCCTGAATTTGCGCAGGGGAGTGTATGGGGGGGGGCCAGAGGGGGAAGGAGAAGCATCCTCGACAAAAGACGAAGTAGTGTCTAGCATGGCGCTAAAAAAGCCTTCTTAAATTGTGAGAATGGTGGGTGCTGCGATGACCTGAAGAGAAAGGTGCGCCCGTGTGGGTGTAGGGAAATGAACTCATCTCCCTCCGGAGGCAGCAGGACAGCGAACTTTCCGTGACGGTGTATCTAAAATCGTCCGCGTCTAGACCGGACTCGAAACGTTCTTTCTCCGGGGGGGAAGGGGTTTCGAAGGGGAGGGCGAGGATGTAACCTGTGGGAAATAGAATGATAAAAATAAAGAAGGGAAGTGCATCTCGCTTTCTACACATCCAGAGTCCTGCGTCCCATAACTCGTTAGAAGCCAGGTCTAGTCGGTGTGCATCTAGAAAAAAAGACTCTGAGCACAACGCAAAGCTACGGGGACGCTTCTTATTTGGAGGGTCTACTGGAGAGCAAGGAGGGAGGGCGTATGCTTCATACGGCGTTACCATTCGGAGAAAGAAGAAGCTCCACTTCGAGGAGGTTGGCAGCGTCTCTATCGCGTGGTGGGAGTCACGTGAAAAATAAGATAGTCAGGTCGGAAGTTTGGGGGTTTGTTTGTTGGCCATTAACAAAAGAAACGTAGGGAGTATTAAGAGATGCAGATAAGACTGGAAAAAGTACTCCTCGTCTGCACTGGAAGCAGATCACGACTCTCTATATCACAAGGAGGTGCCCGACGTTGCGTCTTCTAAAAATCGTCGAAGTGGGTGCACAATAAGCTTCAACATTTACAAAAACAAAGCAAACAACAAAAAAAAAAACAATAGAAGCGAAAAACCCAAAAAAACCACACAAAAAAAAACACACACCAAAATACAAAAAAGACCGAAGGAAAAGAGCAACGAAGGACAAAAAAAGAGTTCACGGCGAGAATCCGGTCAAGGGAAGGATTTCTCATCTCCTATACGAGCTGTCGGCCACTTGCTACGATTGGGAACGCGGCAAGAAGAGGGGTTACGACGCAGAGAACTCCATCGTCGCCCCTTTCCTGCAGGGGGTACGGCAATTTTCTCCAATTTCACATGCAAGGACTCGCGACCTATCGTAAGAAAAAAACAACGGGAGACAACCCAGGCCTGCCGCCGTACTCGCCTGTTCGCACAGACCACGTGATGTCGGAAAAGAAAAGGGGGGGGGGACGTCCTGGAGTGATGTTAGCATCGACGAAAGGTGGCGCCTGCGGGTCGGAAGGAGACGCAAAGAACGAAGAGTACTACACTTTCTGCGCCTCAGGTGCTCATTGGATTGCGTGGACTGCTCAAAGAACCGCCGCGTCTCTGACTTCGATTGTAGCCGACAGCTTCTTTATCCCATCTTCCTACGAAAAAAGCTCTGGAGCAACGAAAAAAACCAGGAGGATATAGGTGCAAAGCAAAACTCTCCTGACCAGAATCGAGGGAATTAACCTAACTCGTACGAACAGGCCGCACTACCGAGTCCTCAAAATCCCTCTACGGCTTGGAAGGGGGAGAAGGAGGGAAAAAGGGACTTCGGGTGAAAAAAAGCCCTCTGGTGGTTACGTCAAGGGGGAGAAGACTTCGTGCCGCTAGCATCACCCTATGAAAAGCTGCCGCGACTCCCCATCGTAGAGAAAGAAAAAAGCAAGAAGAAAAGAAGCACCAGCGTAGAGAATTTTCCCCGCCAAAAACTGAAAACGTTCTCTCCCCACTACAGGAAATACGGTATTGGATATTTAGAAAGTATGGCGTGGGGGATATCGAGAGAATTAAGCGCTGTAGGAAAGAGGAAAGAAAAGCACTTTCCGTACGACTGCTTGCGTCAATTCGCTCGCGATTCGGAGCAGAAAAGTTGAAATCTTCAAGTGCACCAAGGGAGAGGATATCTAAAATCAGAGGAAAAGTGGCCGAAAGGGCTTGTGACGGGGGGAACTGACGAGGGTGAACACGCCGCCCAATAGGCGTGTAAAAGGAAATGCCAAAGAGAGCTCAACGGGGGAGCTCCTCCTGAGAAAAAGACTCGTGAGTGCTCTTTCCCGCGGGGTGCAGAAGAAGAGCAGGAAGGGTGAACTTGGTTAAAAACGAAGGATTTCTACGGGGAGTCTGATGTAGACTTTGCTCGAGGAGCTCGGCCAGCCATAATTAAAGAGGAAAACCAATGGGGGGAGTTCGTGGCTCCTTCTACCCCCTGTCTTCCACTAGGGAGGGAGCAAATATGGGAAGTAGGGAGGCGTAGAAATAGTTAAAGAAGGATGTACTTCCTCAAAATGAACTTCCCAACACTCCGATAAAGAAAAACCGAACTTACGCCAGTTTGACTTGCGGGTGAATTAAAAAAGTCGGCCAAAGAGTTCTCGAGGTCAGGGGGAGACTGGACAGCTGCCGGTCGTCTCGCGCTCTGGGCGAGCTTCCGAAAGAGCACACAAATAGACGGCTATCGAAGAGGGGGCCCAAGAGATTGCTGACTTACCAATCTGTCTGAGAAGCGTGCAGAGAAGGCAGGTCATCGCCGCTAAAGGAAAGCGGTGAAAGGGGGTGACGTGCCCGCCGTCTAAAAAAGAGGAGGGGGCTCGGAAGAAGAGTTCCTCTCAAAGCCATGGGGGTGGGGAGAAGAGGTCCTAGCCCTCGAAACTTTAGTCAGAAAGGGAATAAAAAGAGCAAGGCGACACACGAAGAGAGAGACGTCAGAGAGTGGGAGAAGATAGTAAGGAGGAGGGGAACTCCCCTCCCGGGAGCGGGGACGAGTTGATCTCCTTCAGTAGAGTCAAAGCTCTGCATCGGCTCGACAGCAGGACTTGGGGGTAAATGGGGAGGAGAGGTGTGTGGGCACCGTGCAAATAAAATAAGGGGGAGAACTGCTCCGGGAAAAAGAATCGCAACAGAAAAGGGAGGAGAGATGAAGGCAGAAAAAAAATCGAGCCGGTTGCGCCAAGGGTGAGGGCCGAGCACGCGTGTTCCTCTCACCCAAAAAACCAAAAAGGGTGGGAAGGCGCGCCGCGGAATGGGTATAGAAAAAGCAGGCGATCCTTAGCGTGGAGAAAAAGGTGGACCTCAAACTCAGATCGGGGAAAGATTCGAAGTTCAGCCTGATGACGCTGCGACCCTATCTGTATTTGTCGGGGGGCGGCCCAGAAGAATTCCAATAAAATACGGAAAGAGGAGTCTTCCGAGCGACGGAGTCTCTGCATGAACGGAAAAAGGATTTCCTCCGTAGTGCACTGCCGAAGAGCAGGTCGTCACCTAAGGTAAGATCTGCGAATGGGGGAATATAGAAGGAAAAGGAAGAGTCTTTAGCCCAGCAAAAGTCTCCGAGTTCGGCGTATACGACCTTTTTGCTAAAAGTTATAGCAGGGGGAAACGGGCGGGATTATCAATGGAGGCCGAGGGAAATTTGAAGAGGGTGCCTCGGCGCCAGAAGCTCTTAGAGACAGAAGCCCGCGGTCGACGTGTCGGAAATGTGTGCTTCCTTCTGGCGTCGGATTTCGTTCTAGGAAGGGGGGGCGGTGGATGTGAAGTCAGCCTGCGAATACAAGCGGCCTAATGGAGACGCAAATAAGGGTCCAGGCCTACTGGGACATCACAAAGCCTAGCCCTGGCAAGATCTGGGGCTCCTAGCGGCCATATGCATAAAAGGGGAAGGGGAAGACCACGAAAGATCAGCTAGTTGGGGGAGAACTTCGGGGGGAAATACCCACTGCCCGGATTTTGAGAGCTTTCGTCCTTCTGGAATGGGGGTGAGGAAATCAGTGTAGCTGAGGGGGGAGAGGATGTAAGAATGACTGAGGAGAGGGAAATCTCTTTGCAGGGGATCGGTCACTTTGTCGGGGAATGGAACACCGGCTTCTGATATGAAATTTTGCGAAATAGAGGAGAGGGGGGTGAGTTGATAGGGGAAAATCACCGGAGTATTTAGCCGGGAAAATTACTATCTCGGGGGCAATTTTACGAAGGGGACTCGACTTCTAATTTTCCGTTATCAGTTAAGGGGGATAAGCTGGAGATTTGAAACCAGGTGGATTAGCTGAAAAAGAATCCAATAAAAAGGGAAAGATTCATGTCGTGAGGGTGAGCAGTCTTCTTCTTCTAGAAGGCAAGGTAGAAGACTGGTTGGGGTGGGGGAACGAAAAAGGAAGAAATTGCCTTCTACTAATAAGGGGGGGAGCATCCGTCTCTGGGAGGGCCGCCGGGGCTTCACTAGGAGGAAGTCGATCTGGGGTCGAAGGTCCGATCCGAAGGAAAAAAGGTGTGGCGAGGAGGAATCAATAAATGCTCCAAGCTTATATTGACAAAAAAGGTGCCGGCCGGAAGGAGAAGTTGGGGAGGGGAAAAAATATCTATCTGGGCGGGGGGAAGGAAAGCACACAAAAGGGGGCGACCGCCGGGGTGTGTTGGGAGAGGGGTCCCTTAGAGGGTGCTCCAAAAGATAGGGCTATGGGAGAGGGGGGATCAATCGGGAGGATCCCAGAAGCTCCTCTCTTCAGGAAGGAGCGGAAGGGATGAAGAAGGGAGGGAAGCCAAGAAAAAGGGGGACTTCTGAAGAAAATAGTAACACTTGAAAAGTGTTGCTATGACGACCTGGCCTAACCAACTGAGGGGGATTTGATAAGTGGGAACGATCCAGAATCTACGCGAATAAGCACTCGGAGGGAGTGTGTAGGGGGTGAAGGGGAAGGAGCTGGGAGCCGTGGTGGCCAAAGGGTACTTCAAGGGATCTTCGACGGGTCGTGGCGAAGGGACAGTGGATGGAGATGAATAAGGGGACTGTGGAGTTTTCACGTGGGGGTAAAATCCCTAAGCCATGGTTTCATGGCGGAGTTATCACCGAAAGTCCCGAAAAAAGAAAAGAGGCTGTGACGGTTGCAGAGAGAAGAGGGTCTCCTTGCATGGAGGGCGATAACATCTCAGAGTCCTCTTCTCAACACGGAAGTGCGGATGGCGATTAAGAAAAGTACCATGTACGGGGTAGGGCGATGGAGATCTGCGTAGACGACTTCGCTCAGCAAGGCTCTGAGGGACGGGAAGATCCTTCATTGATCTCTGAGAAGGGAGTTTCGGAGGAAAAAGCATCCTCTTATAATCGGGTCTAATAAGGGACGACAGGCAGGAGATCTCAGCGATGAAATATAAGAATGGGAGCTCAGGAAGAACATACCCCTACTGCGTATTAGGCCTAAAAACTTTGGAATTAGAGAACCAACGACTCAGGAGGGGAAAACTGACGCAAAATAATGAGCTGAGGGGGGAGGGAACTTCGAATGTCCCCCCGTATCAATCCTAGCGTGATAAGAAATCCAGGAATTCGATGAGGAAGAAGGGTGGAGTCACTGGAGGAGGGCACGGTTTTGCGCATTTCCTATCTTTTTGGGGGGCTCGGGCAAAAATGACGGCTAACTAGGAGGCACTGCGGGCTTGGATGGGACAAACTCGTTCGGGAGCAAAAGCACGGGCACAAAGAGGGGGTAGAAACTCCGGAGTTCAAATTTCATGAGGGGAGGAAGGGCGCCTGACCCTCTCGGAGGTAGGAAAGGGCTACGCTCCGTCTAAGCGGAACGGCAGGGGGGGGCGTAGTCAGACATTTCTAGAAACTACCGCTTACAGTAAAAATCGGTTCCGGAGAGGCGCTCTGGGTACATCATACGCCACTCAATCGGTTCAATCATAGGGGGGTATAGAAGTTTAAAGCGAAGAAGCCTCTCCTAAAAAAGGAGATCCTAAGGATTGGGAGGTCTCTCTGGACTTCAATTTTCCGCGTGAAAGAGGTAGGAACCGCGGGGTAAGTTCGCAGAGACTACTTACCTATAAAGGAGTTGCCCCTGGGAAAAAGAGGAGAAAAATTACCAAGAAGAGAAAACACTCCTCTCAATTCAAATTGAAAAGGACTACGAGCGAACATAGAATGGTGAGAGAAACTTCGAAAGGGTTGATTTTCAGAGTTGTCCTCTAGAAAAATACTGCTTCGCTGAGTGGACTTCTCCACTCCAGTGTATGAGAGGACATGTGAGGAAGATAGGGGTGCGGCAGAGGGTTCACTGGATTCGAAGAATCGTGTCGATCGAAGTCAAGGCCTAAAACGGAAGTCGGCGGGTTTAAGGGGGGAGCAGAACGAAAAAGACTTCTTAGAGAAGGGGAACGTCATATCGAGGCCAAGGGCGCGCCCTCAAAGAAGATGAATGGAAAAGTGAGAGGAAGAGGGATGGGGGGGGAATGGGGGAAGTCTCGAGCAAGCAGAAGACCTGAGATGAGATTCTACGTCGACGTCGGAGACAACGGAGTAGACTAAGAACTGGCAGTAGGGGGATATAAAGGAGGGGGGGAGAAAATCAAGGGCTACCAAGAAGATAGATCTGATGACAAGGAACTTGGTAAAAGAGGATAGGCCTTCTTGTTGCGTCGCCATAAGCCGTTCACTCCGCACCAAGGGTGGAGGTAGAATCTTGAAGGTAGGAGGCCAAAAAAGGGAAGGCCTATCACACGCATGAGAGTCCTGCTTTCTCTTTGCCGCAACGGCCAGAGCGAAGGAAAATACAGTGAAACGTGGGGTAGGAAAGGATAAATGGACAAGAACGCGTAGAATGCTTAGGGGAGAAGAGTCCAAAAAAGCCATAAACTGCCATTTGTCCAATGACACCAAATCCCCCCTTAGCTCTCAGAAAGAAGTTATGTAAGGATATCTTCTGTCTTGGCCTTCATTGGAGTCCTTAACGCCCACTAAGTAAAGAAAACAGAGGGCTTGGACACGGGGAATCGACGAACTAGGGAAGGAGATTTCCTCACCATCCACATGAAAAACACCCGAGACTACGGTCGTTGCAATGGCATTCCCGACAAGGGAAATGACCGAGGATAATTGCCGCCCAGGGCGGTCTGCTCTTCATCTTGTCAGAATGAAAGAAACCGAGGCAAGGGGGCGGGGTCCGGAAAGCTATACTGGGAGGAGTTCACCGGGAACCTGCTAGAACAAAAGGAGGGGGACCTCACCTCGGAATCAGACTTCGTTGGGGAATTATCAATAAAAAAAGAAGGTGAATCTGAAAACGACCGGGGCTGGTTAAAAGAAATGGAGCTCCGGGAGGAATAGGGGACTCTGCCTTTCCTAAAGAGGGGCCTCGCGCTCACCCGAACTAGATTCCGAAAAATGAGTCTGCCTCGATAGAGTGGGTTAGGAGGAGTCTGCCGATAAATCTTCGGGAGGAAAGATAGCGCCTCGCAGGAGAAAGTTAACGGTGTCAACGTCCCCGAAGGTACGAGTACGCTTTCTGAGTCAGAAAGAGGCTCGGGAGGAGAGAGACTTCACCGAACTTGGAAAAATGTAAGGGGTACAGGCGCAGGAGGAGACTCCACCGGACAACTGGACCATCAGGCGAAGCAGAAAAAAAAAATAAACTTATTATTAAGGAAAAGAACGATGGGTCCCCACTCCTCAGCTTCCAAAGGGGGAGGGACGAGGATTGGTGCGATCTCCTCGAAGGAGCGAAGAGGAACAGGTGAGTCTTCTCCAAAAAAGTTACTATAAGGAGAGAAGAAGCTCACCTCGTCGACTTGCGGGCGTAAACCGTTGACCTCCTCAAAATTGAGACTAAAATTAAAAGTCTCCGGGCGACTCCTGGGAAGTGGACATCTAGGAGAAAGTGCAAATAGAAAAAGACATCGTCTAGGAGGAGTCCATCGTTCCTGTCAAATGCACGATCTCTCGGCACAGATAGGAGGGGAAGAGGAAAGGAGGTCCATCAGAAAAAAAAAGGTCACCGAATTTTTATCACAGGTCTAAACGCTTCTACCCGGTTGACAAAAAGCTTATCTGAGAAGAGGACCTCTATTCTCCAGTTGCTGGCAGAAACGAATGAGAGACTAATATCTTGTAGAGGTGGGGGGGGAGCTTCAGAAGATACTGATAGACATAGCCGTCAACCCTGGGAATAGCTTTCCAGACGCTTCCTCCCTCTCTTGCGGAGGTGCAGGTGCAAAAGTGAAGCAGGGGAAGGGAAGTTTGCAAGGGAGGGAGAATCTCTCCAGCCAATGAAATTCCGGGGCGTGTTTTGATTTTATGGTGAGTAGACAGCATTCTCTTAGACAAGCACTTATGAGGGGGAGCCAAAACGGAGGGACTCAAGAAAAGGGTAATCATTACGTAGGAAGATCCATCCACACTAAGGAATAATCCCTGTGAAGACGCGTTTCTAAAGAGGAGCAGGGCGAGGAAAGGACACACTTAAAGTGACGTACGTTTAGACGAACAAAAAAGCTCTCAAAAAGGTAAGCCGATATCAAGCTCAGGGTGGCGATCTCCTTGTCACTTTGGAGTAATCGATAGCTGAGAGTTTGTCAGAGGGGTGTACGAAAGTTAGAGGCGCGGGTGGAGGATTACCCCGCGAGGGGGTCGTCTGGCCTTCGAAAAGTGGTCTACTCCCAAAAACTCGAATGAATAATATGAGGGGGCAAGGAAACCGGGGGCAACATTTGTACCTGGGTTTAATCAAACCCTTAGGGGGGAAGTATTCTCTCTCGATCAGTTGGGTTATTGGTCAAACGGGCTACGTAAGAAGGCCCTGTATCAGTAGGAGGTTAAAAATTCTTTAGATGAGGATTATATCAGGCCAGTGGAAGTAGCTATAAATGGGTTGTTTCTATGATGTCCGGATAAACGGTCACGGGAATTCTGGCCTATGTCTTGGGAATTACTAATCCGTCTAAGGTTTAGCTTGGGGGCGACGTCTTCTGAATTATAAGTTGGAAATCTGCGAATGAAAAAAAAACGACTCAATAGGGGGAGTATGTCTATCTTGACAAACCCCAGCGTCGACGAAGGGGGAAAGAGAGTAAAGGAGGAGGAGGAGGTCTCAAACCCGGGTTTCCTAGAGGCGTTCTCATGTCTTGCGTAACCACTAAGAAATAGTACTGAAGGGGGTGAAAAGAACCTCGGATTCTATCAGTCAGATGGGGATTAATACCTTAATTTTAAACTGCGTTGGGGAACAGGCTTAGGTTTGTTTGTCTGAGAGATCTGAAAAGTGAGTGTCTATTGAAGATTTTATTCCAGATTGCGTAAGCGAGACTCTAGGAGTGGAGTGTACCTAGGGGATACTCTAGGGGGATTTATCATGGATAGCGGCAGGAGCAAGTGATGAGGCCAAGTTTGAGTGAGTCTAGGGTCTTCGGTGAATACTTCCTAAATGACGAACTAGTCAGACATTGTGCGGCGTTCGTATGATGAAAGAAAAGGATCGTAAGCCAGATCGGGGAAAAACCATCACTCAAGGGGGGTAGGGGTCATGAGTTTTGTTCTCCCATGCGACTACTTTGGGATGGAAAGGACTCATGACTTAGTCGGAAGCGGGAAGGGGATTTGGTGGTCGTTCGAAGTACTATAAGTTTAATAACTTCTGGACCGGGAAAGTGGGAGGGGAGGAAGTATAAAAGGAAAGGCCAATAAAAAGAAAATTGAGAGGACTCTTTCGTAAAATTGTTCCACAGCTCTGAGACTTGGATATGAGGAGAGAGAAAAATTGAATGGAGACAGCTTGCGCACACAAAAATTGATGTGAGGAAGGCTACGTGAAAGCAGGATGTCTTGCAAGGGGGGGGAGAAGAGGGAGGTGTGCGTAACTTCTACTTAAGCAGCCTAGCTCCCTTAGGGAACGCAGGGTTGATAAAAAAAAACTGAATGAGACAGGAGTAGTAGTGGTAAGGTGTAACGGAAAGAAGCCTGCCGAGGAAGGATGGGCTTTTTACCCATGAGCTCCGGTCAGGTCGCTAGAAAAAAAGACAAAGGTAGATTGGGGAAGGATACACGGAGTGAAAGGACCTGTGCCAAGGAAAAATCCGAAGAGGAAAACCTTACATCAATACACTACGCTCGAGTGACATGGGGGTGTAAAATGAGGTAGTTATTTCTCAAACAGAAAAGTTAAGTAAGTGTTGCTGGGGAATCCCCTTAGCTGCATTGACCCTAGATATACCCCGCATAGCTAGAACTAAGATAAGCCTCGTTCGGGAGGGAACTTCAACTAAGTCGTCCATAATCGCCTTTAATAAGCGGTAAAAAGTGCTGGGATGGGGGATTAAGTCCGATAGGTCTCGATGCTCACTTCTCCGTATGTAGAGGCTTTTCACGATTCACGAAGAGGAATTGTTACTCAAAAAAATGCCAGGAGAGATTGGTAAGAAGTCTCTCAAAACTTTCGATTGAGTAAGAGTCGAAGGTGGTAAACAGATGGCGTTCGAAGTCAACCTCTCCTACCATTATATGAGGCATCAATGGTTCAACCTTCGAAAGAGAAGGAGGAAAACTCAGTTCTGAAAAGAATACTGTCTGGAGAACTTAGGAAAAATTAAATCGAGTGGTGTCAAAGAAAGGGATGGAGTAGGATCTAGTTTCTAATGGCTCCTCCACATCGGGTGGGGGGTCCGGGGTGGTAGGTAAGTTAGTTGGTCAAGAAGACTTACTACTTAGATAAGTCAAGAGTTATGACCTTGAAAAAAGGGGGGGGGGAGATTCCTTCTCAAAAATGCCTAATCGATAGGAGATAAGGAAAGATGCTACCGCGGGAAAAAGTTCCTCTATTATGCCATCCATTTTGAGTAAAGAAATGACGAAAAAAGCTTCTCAAGATAAAAATGATAGTATTACCAGATCGAGGGTGGGAGGAACTCTAGGTGAAGTAGATTATGCTGGGGAATAGTTGTAGCAAAATACTTAGGGGAGGAAGGGCATCGCGACTTCAGCCACGCCTTTGAAATTCTTAGGAAAGAATGATCGAGGTGATGGGGGGGAAGGGGAGAGATATAGTAGTGGGTTCTATGATTCTAAGAGGGAGGAGCGTCCGGGAAGCGGCGTGCCACTTCTGAGGAAAGGATAAAATATAAGGGGGGGGGGAAAGAGAGTAAAAGGAGAGTGAGAAGTTTCCCCAAAAAAAGTAAAACTACGACTGGAGAGAAAGACATGGCATCCCTGTTAAAGGGGATCTCTAGGATTCGGACGTAAGGGGAATAAGAGTACTCAGATGATAGGGGAAACCAAGCACTTAGTAAGAGAAAGCCAGGCTGAGAGTAGGCTGTTGCACAGAGTTAGGATTGAGTAATCTACTAAGTGAGTCAAATAGTTTTCACAGAGAGGGGTTCACCTGGGAAAAAATACAATTTCCTCGGCCAAAAAGTGATGTTTCTTTACAAGCGCTAAAATAGACCAAGAAGTTGATCATCTTCGGACATGGAGAAATCAGGAAAGTTGGGTGACCTGCACGACGGTGCTCGCGAATGCGGTAGTTCCCTCAACTTGGGGCTAGCATCAAAAAAAAAATAAAGGAATTGTATATCTGGGGGACAGGAGGGGAGAATGGTAATCAAAAGATATCTTATTGAAAGGAGTCGATGAGTTGAAGGTGAAAAGGCTTCTTTCATATTTGGCTGGAAGAGCCCCAGGGAGGAGGGAGGTGTTAGATCTAAGTCGGCAACGTAAGGACCTCTAAGGGGACGGAGAAAGGGGGCGTTATACCCTCCTCCGATTGTGAAACAGGACTTAACTTCCTCACAACCCACGAAAAAAGACTACAAAAGGGATTTCTTCTAAAAAAAGCAGCCAGGGAGTTAAAGAGGGAGAAGGAAGCCCTCGGAAGGAGATCCTATTATCTGAAGGCAACTGGACATCTGATTGTGGACTAAAAAGAGACTAGATTCCGGAATGGAGAAGGGAAAACCAGCTACTTGAATTATGGTCCCTCAGAAAAAAAAGAAGGCACGATTCGAAAGGGAGGACGACGTTCGACCTCTTATTCATTACGCCGAGCTGAAAATTGCAGGGGAACCGTAAACGTGCCCGACGGAAAAGAGTAGAAAAGGAGGGAGTTTCTAGTAAGATGTTGGAAGGAAAGCGCCTTGGCCAACGAAAGTCTAAATTCCCTCTCACACGCTGTACGTCCAGCAGAGTTCCTTGTCCTCCTCGTCGGCGAACAAAATAGTGAGGACAAGTCGCTCGGAGAAGTTAGAACAGAAAAGTAGGAAAATCAACGCCCGGGTGTGGGTGTGTGTTTTTGGTGTGTAAGAGACAAATGGGGATTAAGGCATGTAGTCTATGAACGGAAGGGGAAGATGGGGAGGGACGAACTGAACGTAAGGATTGCAAGTGGAGGGTCACCTTTCGAGAAGGAAAGAAAAGCAGCCTTCGCGAGTCTTTTTGTCAAACAGGAA
>Ga0179591_1367695_pt1 | contig 13374 bp, 19 predicted proteins | sample CZOMad2_1_08_16f_FD_182891 | JGI IMG/M metagenome (GOLD analysis project Ga0179591, IMG submission 182891) | Vadose zone soil fungal communities from Angelo Coast Range Reserve, California, USA - CZOMad2_1_08_16fungal (PacBio error correction) | ecosystem: Environmental > Terrestrial > Soil >...
GAGGTCTTTCCAGCAAGGGAGGAAAGTCCTGAGATGTTCACGGGAGGGGGAAAGGCTCCTTTCTCATAAAGGAGACTGCTGCGATCTGTGTAACCAAGGGTCTTTTTCCTGGCCGTGGGGAAAAAAGGGGAAGGGATAATGGAAGGGGGGAAGGGGAGAAGGTTGAGAGGGGGGGGGAAGGGGTGTTCCTTCCTTTGAGAGGCCTGGGAACTCTATAAGCTTTTTCTTATACGGAAGACCGCCATTCATCGAAGGATGTGAGAAGGGGTGGGGGAAGAGATGGGCCGCTCCGAGGAGGAAGGAAGGACAACGCAATTCATTGAAAAAGAAAAAGGGAGGTGGCGAACGCACGCAGGGGGAGACCATTTTTATCCAACTCAATGAGGCTGATCAATGGGAGAGGAAAAAGAAAGGGAAAAATGACCAACGGCGCGGGACACTTCAAGAAATACCTTCTTTCTAGAAAGGCGTTTTCTTTTGTAGAGAGCCATCTACTCAGCGCCAAAGAAAAAGCAGGAGAGTAGGGGGGAAAAAGGGGCAAATTCTCAAGAAAAAGGGGGGGGGGGTAATAGTTCAGAAGTCAATTTCATGCCTCTATTAGAAACACTTGAAAGTTATGAGAGGGGGTATTTGCTCACTTCTTAATTACAATAAACCCGCTATCATTTCTCATTTTTAGCGGGAGGAAAGGGGGGGACAACACGCGCGGGGGGGAGAAAGGGGGGAACAATTATGAGGGAGACACTTGGCGAAGAACTCTTCTATCAAAAAGCGTCCGCCTTTTCTCACTTCTTACGAACCGGCCGAGGGCAGGAGGGAGAGTGGTCGCAGCGGGGACATAGCGACTTTTCCTATCAAATAGTCCATCCAGGCCACAGCCTGTTTGCCCATTGAAGGGAGGGGGGGGGGATGCTACAAAGGACCGTTTCGTCGCAGAAGAACGTCGCGACCAACTCGTATTGAGAAACACAATCTTGGGGGGGGACAAAAGCGAAAGGTCAGTCAGGGGAAGGGGGTAAAAAGAGTCAAAGGGAAGAGGCGTCTCAATGCAACCAAAGAGATCCCACCAATGATACGGCAAATTTTTTGGCAACGGGGCCCGGCGGAAGGGGAAAGTTCATGACATATAAGAACCGATGGACGAGATGCATGGTGATTGCCCATGGAAAGAACCGCGGGTGTGAAAGTGAGGACGGGAACAAGGCAGAGGAAATTCCCAAGCCATAATCCCCCAAACATTGGAGGGGAAGGGCAGAAGGGGTTCTGGCGAGGGGAAAGGTTAAAAACGGAGAAAGCATAAAGGGAGTCACGATCAGTGAAAACGCATGCGAAAAATAATATTTGGGATACAGGAAAAGGCACAAAAGGGGGGGGGGGCGTCTGTATACTAATGCTTATATAAGGAAATCTCCACCATTCTAACACAGAGTTGAATGGGGGGATGGGGGGTGGGGGGAGCTTCATTAGAAAAAAAGAAAAGGTTAGCAGAGAAGCCCTATTTTTCTCTTCCTCTCCAAGAAAGCCTTTCTCAAGAACATAAGAGGAGAGTCAATAAAAAAGTCTCAAACCGATGCCAGAAGGACACTGGCCATAAAGGGAGAAAATTTTCCTTCCCCAACAAAATAGCTGTACCCTCAATAAAGGAGGTCCCGGTATAAATGATGGAAAAGCTTTCGCGGAAAAAGGGAACAGTGTCCTAATGGGAAGAGTTCCCCATTATTATCGCCGAAGAGCTCCATAAAGAAGAGGGGGGAGATGGGGGGTATTCAAATTGCGGGAAATCGCTCCCGTAAGATCATGAAAATTCCTTATATTGGGGTCGTGTGAGGGAGGTTTATACACTGGGGGATACTATTTTAGAAAAGAGTCCTCACCCGTAAAGATACCTTATTTCACTCTTCAGGAGAGTGAGTCTCTCACTGTCACTAGTAGGTGAAGGGAGGGGGGGGCAATCGAAAATAGGGAGGCGATAAAGACTGTTTTTCAAGAAGAGGGGGGGACTCTCTCACAGAAACTATCCGTCAACTGATCCGGAAGGAAAGGAGAGAGGAAAGAGACAAATATGCACAGGGGAAAAAAGGGACTGCAGTTTCAGGGGGGAGCTTTTCATAGGTAAATATTACCTGAAGGGGGAATAAGCATGAAAAAAGATCGGAGGTCGATTGTGCAGGAAGGCTGTCGGGGGGGTGGTAGGGCGGGGGGGGATCGAGGTATGGGGTGTATTTTCGGGGGCGCTTGGGAAGGGACGAAAGTAGTGAGCAGGAGGGGCATAATAAGGATGGAGTTCATGGCTCATTGGTGATACGGCGGGGGAGGGCTAGAAGTGGGGTCAGGGGGCGGGCGAGCGGGGGGTTAGGACCAGATGGGAAGATTAAAGGGGGTGGGGGAGGGGGACAAAAAAAGGGGGGAGATATGGGCTCCCCTTTCGGAGAGGGTGGTGCGCCACGGGGAGTCTCGCAAGGGTTCTCTAGCAAGAGATGCACGGGGGAAAGGCAGTGGAATCGAGAGGCTCAAAAGCGAAAGTGCCCTCGTGACTGAGAAAGAGACTCAACATTGTTGGGAAGAGGTAAACACAATCACCTTGAGGTGTCCTGGGGGGTCTGAATATCTCTGCAGGGGTTTACCGGATTTTGGGGACGGGAAGGGGCATTATCACGAGCAAGGCCCATCTTGATCAGCTGGAAGGCGCCTTGTTAAGTACGGAAGACAAAAAAATCTCTATTTCAGAGACAGGGAAAACAGGCCGAAGGAGAAAGTCTGTAGGCTTTTCGGGGGAAAAGACTGCCTCAAGTCACTTTAAGTGAGAAGTCCGAAACGAAGCGGGGAGGGAGAGGAGCAATACCCACTTCGAGAAAAGGGGGGGGAATAGACATTGGGGGAAAAGAGAAATGGTCTCAAAAAAAAGCCCAGTAGCGCGCGCTTGCTTGAATAAACCTTACACAGATAAGGGGGGAAAACTTAAAGAATAGCAACTTCGACACATGGTCTCTACACCGAGGGGCTCTCTCCAAAAATATATGAAAGGAAATAGGGAAAAGGAAGGGGGTTTAGCCGCAAGGTGGGAATGAGTAGAGTAGGAGGAAAGAATATCTACTTTTGAAGAAATCCTAGCCATCGCTCCTGGGAGGGAAGGGGGGGGGGGGGGGGGAAACAGTGAGCAGCAGAAAAGGGAAAGGGGAGCAAATTGGCAGAAGGGAAGGGGGGATTCATAAGGCCTTCACAACGTAATCTCCCTTAAAAATCGATAGACACAAGAGAAGATCAACGGAGTTTGCGTAGGAAGGAAACTGGGTAGTCAGGAAGGCGATGTGAATGACGAGGGGAAGGTATGTCCTCATAGGAATGGCTCATTCCTGTGGGGAAGGGGTCTTATTACTCAAATAAGGCAAGGTAAAAAAAGGCTATATCTTCAGCCCAAAAAACGGAAAGAATTATTTTTTAAAAAAAAAAATTCCAACAGGGGGGGACGGGAGGGGCGTCTGAAGTCCGAGGACGGTGGTTGGAAGGAGAGATTCCACTGCTGAAAGAGGCTCTCTAACCCGTTGCCTAACGCAATGGGGGGCGTTTCGTAGAGAAAAGAAAAGCGGAGGGAGAGATGTTTAGGGGGAGGGACAGGAATACATAGTCTTTGAATATAGCCACTCGAGGGAAAAAAAAAGGGCTAATCGCACTGTTGGCTTTGCAGTCGTAACAGCATATAAGGGGCGAAAAGGGGGGGGGCACGGAACGCTGGAGAAGAGTCAACGCAAAGGAGATTGTAACAAAAAGAAGGGATCAGGGAGCTAGCTATTCGAGAAGAAGTCTTTCACGGGAGTCACGCGGAGCGTGTGCGGGGGAAGAGTCGCGAATCGGGCTAAGGAGGGTTGCTGCCGGACCAATTATATCACTGGACCTCATAACTAAAAGAGCCCTCGACATTTAAGGAGATCGTAACAGGGGTCGGGGGGGTCTAATAATTTTCTGTGTCCGCCAAAGGGGACAACTCTTTATTGGGGGAGCCTTGCGAGGGGAGGGGACCGTTCTCTGGGTATTTCAGACGGGCAGGGGAATGGCCAGAGATTGTCCGGGAGAAGAAAGCCAATCGGTTCTGGGAAATCATCTTCACGTCGGCCATCTGGGGGGGGATAGGCGCGGGCTGGCAGTGGCCGGGAAAAAAAAACGGTGCGTTCTTTGTGGTAGGCGCAGGAAAGGAGGGGTTAGGGGCGCCGGCCGGCAAGGGCAAAGGGGCGACTGTGGGGGAGTAAAGGTCGTGGTCCATCCGCGAGCGTAATGGGATGGCGGTAGTCTTATTCTAAAAAAAGTCAACTGTGGGGTCCTGAGGAAGGGGGGGAAAGGGAATGGAGGTGGTGAAGGAGATAAGTTCTGTCAGAGGGCGCCATGGATGCGGGGAAAAAGTATGCCACTCTTTCTTGGGGGGAGGTATGTCTCGGGGTGCCGAGGAAAGAGGGAAAGGAGATAATGAAGGCAGTCAAAGAAAAAAAAGTGAACGGAAAAAGCTGGAAAGGAACATGGCTTGCCGAAGAGGCTACTTTTGGGTATTCCGGAAAAAAGGGGCCAACTTTCGGCAGTGGCTTAATGGGAAAAGGACACACATCGTACGGGCGAGGAGGTTGGGGCCTAGGAAAGGGGAAAAAAAACCCCGCCAAAGGCATCATTGGGGTGGCTTCATAGGGGAAGGATAAACCTCGCAGGGGGGGAAAGGCAAAAACCTTGCTGGGTGTGGGCCTCGTATTCTCTTGGAGGGCATTTTCTGTTTTCTCTTTGAGGGGGGGGGAAGTAAACTAAAGGACTTGGGAAATGCAGACAAAAGAATTGGGTTGGTGGTAGAGCAACAAATACCGTGTGGGGGGGGGCGGCTTCGTTCTTCCTTTTGCGGGGTTGTTATCATCTTCAAATCCATCCAGGCATCTGTTCCGTAGACCGGCTGGGGGGGAAAAGGGAAATTGATAGAAGGGGAGGGGAAACGGAGTTCTGAAGAGTGATCTATCTGCAAGAGGAAGGCTGTCGACAATCAGCAGGGGAGGGGGAAAAGGGTCTGCTAATGGGGGGGGGGAAGCGGATAGAGAGAAAAGGGATACATCATCATTGTTAGAAAAAAGCGTGTCACCCGCTTTATCGACGAAGAGAGCGTTATTGTCGCTGAAGCAGGGAAAAAAGAAAAGCACCGTACAGTGCATCTGGCTGAAGGGGAGGGAAGAAGGGGATTGAGTGAGTCCTGCGCCTGCTGCATGTATTGGAAAGTTGGCAGTGGTTCATCGAAGGAATGCGGCAAGTTTGGAGGGGGGATGAGTCGCTGGGGGAGGAGGAAAAACAAAAAAAGAAACGGGGGGGGGCTGATTCGGGAGGATTCAGTTCTGGAGTCTCTCTTTTGGTATAAATGGAGGGAGGAGGAAAATCAGGGGAAGGGTGATCGTCTCCGGAAAAGGTGATGGGCTGGGGGGACCAGCGTCAGTGCTTTGAAGGGTGCGTTCTCCACCGTCCTGGGGGGACTTCTGCAGCGGGAAGTTTGGGCAAGGGAAGCGGGGGGGAAGACTCGCGTCATACCCTCAAAACCCAACCCAAAAAAAGGCATTCATCCTTCTATTCCTGGAGGGGGGATCTAAGGGCAACCTCTTCTATAGAATCTCAAGTAGGAACCAGACTCTAAAGATCAACTTGTCATCGGTCAGAATAGAGGGGAAGGTTAAACCCCTTTGTTGAAAAGGGGAAAAGACTCACATTATGCGCGCGCGTTATGGGGAAGAAAAAAATGCTTCTTCAAAGAAAAGGGTTCACGACAGTGCAGCAGGAGAATGGAAGAAAAGGGGAGGGAACCTCATTAAGCGAGAGAGAACAACAACAACAAAGGGGAAAAGAGAAAAGGGGGAGCCAGGCCATTGCTGAAAGTCTTAGAGGGGAAAAAATTCCCAGGTCTCCTTTCTCGATAAAGTATACTGCTGGCTGATCGAGGAAACGGAGGGAGGATAGGAGGTCTTGTTCCTGTCAGGGGGGTCCATCAAGTAGGGAGGGGGTAAAAGTGCCGATTCTCAATTTAAGACGGGAAAACTCCTTCATGGGAAGGCTCAATGTAGGGATAGAGGAGGTGGAGGGAGACGCAGGAAGGCATCAACTTAAGAAGGGGGGGAGGCTGTTCTCCCCGGGAGGCTGTCGCGATTCAAACTTGCAGGAAAAAGGTCTACTCATAAAGGGGCCGGGGGGGAGAGGCAAGAAGGGGGGGAATTCATCAAAAACGCAATCACCAGGGTACGGGGATAAAAGTTATCATAACCAAGGCACGCTCCATCTCAATAAAAGACGCTTGAATTCCTGGGAGGGTCAGCGAAAAGGAATCAGAAAAAGGGAAGGTTGCTTTGTATATCCAGCGACTCAGCTCAAATAACCCGCTGGATAATACCTGCAAAAAAGAGAAGTAGGGTTAAATCAGGAAGTCTCATATCATGTTAATTCCTTCTAGAAGCAAAAGAAAGAAGTGCTTAAGGGGAGGAGTGGTGTGAGGGGCAATCACGTCTGAAGGGGGGGCGTCTTATAATCTTCTGGAGCGAGGGGGAGGGGAACACTGGGAAAAGGAGGGGGTAGAACCCGAGACGCGTCTATCACATCTTAGACGGCATAAGAAGGAAAGGGTGCAATGGAAAAAAAAAGCGCTTTATGTCGAAAAGATGCCAGATAGCTCCTCGCTTGTTCGTTCAAGAGGCAGCAGCCGGAGGGGAAGATAGAAAGGGGGAGGAAGGCCTGCTTTAAAAAAAAAGGGGGGTAGGAATTTCCAGAAAAAGGAAAGGATGCTACCAGGACGGGAAAAAGCCGCACCCCGCTACCAAAGAGAAACATCTCACCACATCGGTGTTGTGGGGAGGGGGGATGAAAAAGGGCCTTTTCGGTTAGAACGACATAGGGAGGCACAATTTTCAACTCCTAGAAGAAGAAGACAAGCATTGTTTTTGGGAAAAAAATTCATGAAAAAAAAAGATGACGACCAAAGGAACCCATGCTGTCCGGGCGTCCTTTCCGATGTAGCTATTACAAAGTACGATGTGTGAAAGGGGGGGAAAAGGGAAAGGCGCCAGTGGGCACAGAACCAATCTAGAAAAAAGAAAAAAAGTGCCAGCTCTTATTTGTGGAAAAAAATGTAGCTTGTGCGCAGGAGGGGAAATCATTATCGAATTGACAGCGATCGGGGGAAAACAGAGAAGAAAATCCCAAGGGGGACGAAAGGGGGGGTGGGCAAAAAAAATAAGTTCCAGGCAGTCTCATTTCGCAAGACCACCCCATCAGCAGAAAAAATTCTCAAGGAAAAAACTCGTTTACTCTTATTGCTTTGGTAAAGGGGAAAAAGTATTCCGCGAAGAGGAAAAGATAGGAGGTTACTTCCACGAGGCAATAAAGAAACATAGAAAGAGGGGATTGCCTTCCTGGCAATACCATAGAGGGGGGGCCTACAACCATTTCTCAAGACCTATGCAGAGATATCAATGTGTCACAAACAAAGGGAGAGAAGTTAATCTTATGACCACGGTAACCAGGGGGGGGAGGGGGATACTTCTCCTGAAAGGAGACGTTCCTTCCCTTAGGATTTCATACTCAAGAAAAGGGGAAAGGGGAAGAATATCAAAGTGGAAAAAGAAAGAGATTTGAAAAGTATAGAAAGCTTAATTCTTATTCTCCAAAGAAGGGATCTTAATCTGATATTGATGTGTAAAGTAGGGGGGAATAAAACATTGAAATCGAAAAGGTGATCCGGAGAAAGGAAGGATGCGCGTCTAGATCCTGAGTAAAGGAAAAAGGTCCGGAACATCCGCAAAGGACATCAGCTCATCCGGGGAGAGGGAGGGAAGGGAGGGAATATTATCCTCCCTATCCGAAGGCGTTCTGCTTCTCCTCGGGGAGGCGCGCAAAGGAATCCTAGGAGGGAGCTGGCTAGTCATTCCATCGAAAAAGCAAGGGGGTGGGGTCAAGTTTGGGAAGTTGGGGGAAAAAAGAATTTTTCTCCTTCAGATAAGCGGGGGAATGAACTTAAGAACAAAAGGGGGAAACAGCGAGAGGGGAGGGAGAAATTTTTCTTCCTCGACAAAAATCTCCCCTTATTTAATTGTTGCGGGAAAAAACTGTTTCGGCGAGCCTCTCAAGAGGGTGTGAGGGAAAAGGCAGTGTGAATCTCGAGGGGAGAAAAAAGGCCAAGGGGGAATTCGACGCGACAGAAAAAAAGGATCATTCATATTTAACGCAATAGAGTCGATTGGCTGAAGATATAAGAAAAGGGGGGTTACCGGGGGAGGGGGATGGTGGTAACAGGAAAGAGAACGCCAAGGAATTAGACAAAAAAGGGCTACCTCCCTTAAAAGGGTCCTTCCATCGCATGTCAGCGGGAAAGAAAAGGAAGGGGAACCTACTAGAGAAAGCAGGGGGGGGGGAAAAGAGGGGTCTCTTGAAAAAAAGCATCTTCGATTTTCTATTCCGGAAAAGCTTTTTCTTATGAAGAACGGCAGGATGCTCAAAATTGGGTAAATCTAGGGGGGGAGAGTCATCTTTTCAAGAAGTATCTGCTGCTGGGAAAGAATAAAGAGTCCTTTCAAAGAGGAGGGGGAGACTATTGGAACAGAATGCAATAGACTACCTTCAGAGAGTAGCACGCTTACAGTATCTCTCAAAAAAGAGGAAATATTAAAGATGGAATAACATGGAGGGGGGCCTCCCTGTTTTTTCGAAGGGGGAGAAGATGTCTGGGGGGAAAATCCTCTTTGGGGGAGGGTGAATGCCATGCCATTCGTCCCTGGGAGGGGCCCATTTATCGCAGCAAACTGTCGGAAGGAATGGCTTATTTGCATGAGAAGGCCTAAAAAAAACAAAAACCCAACATCTTAGAGGGAACGGATCTCCTTCCCGTGGCTTGGGGGAAAACAGCTGACCTTCCGTTCTCCCACAGCGGCTTTTTCTTGTCGGTCAGGGCTGAAATGGAGAAGGGAAGGGAGGGAAGAAAAAAAAAGAGGTAAGTGATCGCATGAAATCAATTTTCTGTATTACACAGAAATTCGAAAAGGCGAGGGGAAGAAGACCTTCCAACAGCGAAAAGAAAATTTGTTTGGGAATGATCATTCCAACCAGGGGGTTCTCGGGAAGGAATATTTGTCTGGTGTGTACCGAAAAGGAGGGGCCATGCACAAGAAAGGGGATATCAACGTCGAAAAAAGGCAATACGTTGGAAACGGTGGCGGGGAGCCATCTTCGCTATCTGTTTAGGGTCCTTCTCAGGTAATCGTTATCGGAAGGGAAAGAGGCAAAAAGAAATACAAAAAGTCGAACTGGAGGGGGGGAGGGTCGGAGAAATGACTGAAGAGAATAGCAAGATCGTTGCGGCTAGTTGAACGGGTAGAGCAATCTGGGAAGGTTTACCACAGCGGATCAGGGGGAAGAAAAAAGGGAGGCCAAATGGGGGAAGCTGGCTAAGGATTGAAGGGAGGGCACGCGTATTGCTTGGAAAAAAGAAATCGCCGCTGGCATACAGGATAGATCAGGTGGATCAAAGTCAGAGAGGAACCTCTCATTCATGAGCAAAAGGCAGGGATCTTGATAAAGCTTGGTCGCGCCAAGAGGGGAAAAAGCGGTTATTGGGAATAGGGGTCAAAGGCTCATAGGTGGGGATGGGTCTGACCGCTTGGGCGCGGAGGGGGGAAAAAAAATGTCTGTCCGGCTATTTCAGGGGGGAGTTACCGGTGGAAGCATAGGGAGGGGAAAAAAAAGAGGGGGTGTTGGTGGAGGGGAAGAGGATGGAGGGTAAAAAAAGAGGCATCGTCTTGCGGGCTGGGGGGAGATGTTCTTGTCGCCTTCCGAAGGGGATCGCGCAAAAAAAAAAAAAAAAAAAAAAAGAGGGAAGAGGGGGGGGGGGAAGGGATTCCGTAGGAAGAAAGGGAGGGAGGGGAGGCAAGGAGCGACAAAAAGGGAGACAACGTTGTGGTCCTGAGAAGTGCTGATGTGTTTGCTCTATAAAGAGCCATGATTCGGTGGGCGGGGAAGGAAGGGGGAAAAGATTTCTTTTACGAAGGGGGGGAGGGAGCGCGGGAAGGATCGTTATTCTATCATGAGAAAGAAGAAAGTTTCTCCATTAAACCATGGAGAGAGGGGGGGGGGGGGGGGGAGGTTCGTCTGGGGAGGGTGTCAAAGGGTCGTCCGGGGGGAAAGCATCCCTTTCAGCAATCCTCTTCGGTAAGAAGAGCCGGACAATCGCCACGTCCATTATCTAGGCATCCCAAAAAAAACACAAAAAAAAAAAAACCAAAACATGGGGGGTGCTTCATCTGTCATGAGAGAAAAAAAACCGCCGCTTTTCTTTATTTGGAAAGGGGGGGGGCCTCTCGGCGGTTGGCATTGGAGGGGGAGAAGGGATGGCGGTGACTGGTCTAAAAGAAAGAGGGGGGGGAGGGGGGTCAAACCAGGTCAAAGGGGTGGGTATTATCATACCTATTTGGAGGAAGGGGCTTCCGGTTTTCTGGCTAAACTTTCCTTGGAGAATTTGCTAACTCATGTGTGGCAGAAGACGGGGGGGGGGGGGGGCTGGACTACAACGTGAGGGGGAATCCAGAAGATCATGTTCGGCGAAAAAGACCTTCGTCATACATCGAGGATTCTGGGTGCGGATAGAGGGGGGAACGTGGTATAAAAAATTATCCTTTATCCAACTGCTGCGGGATAGGGGGGACGACTCTCACGGGGGGGAAAGATCTCTCGGGCAAGGGGGAAGGGGGGTTAATACAAGGGAAATACCCAAAAGGGAACATCATCTTGCTGAAGGGAGGAAAGAAGAAGGATTCACAGGGGGGAAGGGAGACATAGAAGATTACCTCTGCTTCCTATTTAGAGGGTGTTCACCCTATATTATACAAGGGGAGGGCTTTTCTTCGCTTGGATTAGGGAGAGGGGGGTGAGAAAAGCAACCTCAAAAGTGGAGGGAAGGCGGGTCGAATTCAGGGCGTTTTATTGAAAGTCATACCTTTGCTTCTCTAACGGAGGGAGGACCGTATCCCGGTGAGGGGGGGGAGTTGGGGGGGAAACTTGTCAGGCGGGAAAAAAGACGACCTGTAATGTTTGAGAAAGGGTGCTTGACATGCGTGAAGCGTCGAAGAAAAAACGGCGATGCGGCCATCTCGGCAAAAGATTCTTTTCATGTATGAAGTGATGGCGATTGGGGAAGAAGGAAACCGCCTTCTAGAGATGAGCCGTGAACCTTTGCCTCTCAAACCATTTCTCTATCCCGCTTAGGTCTCTCTCGGGGGGGGGGGGGGGGGTGTTTGGGTGGTGGGGAGCATCGGCAACTCTGGCAAACCGCAAGGGTCAAAAGACGAAAAAAAAGGGGGAAATCGCTCCGATAAACATGATAATTGGGTGGCCAGAAACGCCTGGAATGTGTGCTCACTACCGGTAAGAAAGAGACTCATTATCTATCTCTCAAAGGCTGAGTAGGAAAAAGAGAGAGAGAAAAGGAGTGGGAAATTCTTCGCTGGGAAGCAGTAGCAACTCAAGCTGCCTGAAAAATCCTGGCGGCTCTAAACTGCTTGCAAAGAAAGTTATTCGTGTACAGGCGAAAAAAAAGAAGGGATAAGGGCAGCGGTGCCGAGGGATGCGATAAAGGGATTCTCTTTTAGAGGCAAGGGGCACTGAAAGAGTTGTTGAACGCATGCAGAAGAAGAAAGAAGGCATCGAAGCCTGGGGATAAGGGGGGGGGGGGGCAAACGGCTTGGGGACTCTTATTCAAATGAAAAAAAAGATGTCAATCATCAATTTCTTTTTCGAAAAGCTTCCTTGGGATACAAAGAAAAGTTGTAAAATCTGGATCAACAGGGGGGAAGGGGGGGAATAAAAGACGCCACGAGAAGCCATCTTCATACACTCACTAAAGGTCTATTCAAGCATACAGGTGAGAGGGAGTTTATGACGCCTACATAAACAGAGCGCAGCTCAAAAGTCGTGTCTCATTCGGATCGGCTCAATATTTCCTATTTTAAGAGGGGCATTAGGTATTCGAGAAGAGGATCTCTCTGGCACAAACTTTTCGATGGTATGTAAAGAGTAAGGAAAAGGAAGGCGAAGAGGATCGGGAAGGTGTCGCTATCAAGAAGCACGCGCTCGTTGGAGAAACAATTTATGCGGGAAAAGTTAGGCGATGAAAGCTATCAGGAGGATACAATAGGAACCACTGCGACTCCTCTGAACACTTCTATGGCATTATAGTCCAGAATGAGGGAAGGAAGGTCATTTCGACATTTTCTCGGGGGGGGGGGTGAGGGTCCAGCCGCTTATCGGCCAGCAAAAAAGAATGGAGGTTCTTTAAATCTTCTACAGAAAAGCTCAACGTTAAGCCGAGAAGAAAAAAAAAATGGAAAAAGAGAAACTACAACACCCTCTGGGGGGGGGGGGCATTCCACCATGAAGGAGGGGATCATCATTTATAAAAGAAAAAATCTCAGGCCCACAAAGGAATACGAAAGAAAGAAAAAAAAGAATTTTTTGGGGGGGGGGGGGGGGGAAAGAGGGGTAACTTCGGAGGAAGTCCAGATTAAGACCCCAGATTATCTATTTTGGCGGACACCTGCAGACCGAAGGGTGGGGGAAAAAGAGGAATGATGTTTAAATTAAGCAGGGAGAAAAATTGTTCAAAAAGAAGAAAAGGCACTTCCCAAGGGGAGGTGGCCCCTCCAAAAAAAACAAATCTTTTTTGCACCCGCGTAGGAGGGAGGGGGAAGGTCCCTGCGAAAGAGGGAAAAGGGAGTAATGAAGAAGGGAGAGTTGCACACTCTCGGGCGAAACAGCCAGATGTGTCATAGACCGTCACAAGAGGGTCTCGGGGGAAGAACCAAGGAGAGCCATCATCATTAAGGCCAGCCAAAAGGAAAAAAATTTCGCAGGAGAGGTGTGAAGATGCTGCACCTGTATTGCCGCGGGTCCAGTCGCTGGAGGACCACTCGGCGGAGAAATCCAAGATTCATCAGGGGAAAAATAGGGCAAGAACATCTGCTTCTTCTAACTACATCGTCAAGACCGATGAATAAAGGGAAAGGGGAAAGGCCAACCAAAGAGATCAATTTCCAAACCAACATCTTTTCGAAAGGGGCCAAAGGGAAAAAGCAGAGGTAGACCGGTAGGCTCCATGAACCGGCCCTTCTTACCTGGGAAAGACCAGCAGAGGGAAAAAGGGGATGAGGAAGTAACTTAGAGATTTGAAACCTGAGAGGGGCGTATCTCCCACGATAAGATGATCATTAATAGAGGGCGAGGGGGGGGCATGGGCGGGGGGGAAAGACGCTTTATCCTTCAGAAGGCGGCTTCTGAAACTCTTCCGAAGACATGGGGAATGAAAATCAGCTCAAAGAAGGTGAAAGCAGGGAG
>Ga0179591_1365655_pt1 | contig 13372 bp, 14 predicted proteins | sample CZOMad2_1_08_16f_FD_182891 | JGI IMG/M metagenome (GOLD analysis project Ga0179591, IMG submission 182891) | Vadose zone soil fungal communities from Angelo Coast Range Reserve, California, USA - CZOMad2_1_08_16fungal (PacBio error correction) | ecosystem: Environmental > Terrestrial > Soil >...
TTAGGGGCGAACGGGGCTGGCGCAACCAAGCCCATATCTGGAAGAGCCATCAGGATCACCCAGGCTTAGAAGCGTCAAGGAATTGCATCATAATTTAAGGCATCATGTGGGCAAAACCAAGGGAGAGGCCGGGCAGGACCAAATCCCAACTCAGGATGGGAAGGGGAGGGCGAAGACGGCCGTTTTTGGAGGTACCATTCATTAGCACGAGGACTTGGGGCGCAAAAGTGAAGCGTCGCAGCCGACGGGAAAGTCTGAGGGAACGTCAAAAATGGTGGTGCTTACCGGTTATGGCAGAAACCGGGGGCAGTTCCCTGGCGGGGAGGTAACATGACGTCGTTTTATTAAAAGCAAGAGTAATGCAAGTGATCTTCAGGGAATAACCGGGGGATGGATGATACGGGGGAAAGTCAGGGGGAGAGAGGACACTTCTTTCCTGCGGAAGGTGGACAAGAAAAGGGGGGCAAGCAAGGAGGCGAGCCGCGCAGGAATTCGGACGACCGGCTGGTCAGAAAAACTCAAAGGGCTCAGATCCAGCTGGGAAATAAAAGAAAAGGAGTTCACTCAATACCCCCGCCCCGAAGCCCAGTGGGAACCAGAAGAAGTCCCCTTAATGGGAAGGGGGCTACCCGTGGAGGATCTGAACGAGGTTAACCGATAGCGCTGGAACATCAAGGAAAGGGGATCCCAATTGACTTCACTGGCAGAGAAGGAATAGATTGGAGCTGCCGGGAGTGATCAAGAAAATTTGGAGTGAAACTCTTCACAGTGCCAAAAACGCCGAACTCGGGGGACTACGGCAGAAAAAGCAATATTGCGTATCAAAGGACCAGAAAAGAGCGGCGGAGGGGGAAATTGGGTGGGGAGGCAACGCTTCCCGGCAGGGGGGGGGAGGGGATGGCAGGCAAAGGGAAAATTGTTTCTGGAGTCCGGCTGCACCATACGGGGCAGCAAAATGCGAGGATGTCTCCGGGAGCGGGAAAGTCTGGTCAGAAGAGGTGTGAATGGGTGATATCGAATCAGTGGCGTGCGAGGGAAGGGGAAAACAACTTACCTGTATCGAGTGACGTTGGTTCTCTTGTTCAGGCAATGGGGAAGCGGGGGGGGTGAAGTTTTGCTGCCGTCAGGAAGGTTGTCAAAAGGTGCCATGGGGTAGAAAAGGCGTCCAGCGGCAATCACGGAAGCGAAAGTACGGAAAGCGGAGAGGGGAGGGGGTCAAGTCAAGAAAAATAATTGGTGATATCCGGGCGCGGAGTTGAATCAGCCGTCGAATAAGAAGCGATAGCCTCGCCCACATCGGCAACATAGATCCGTATGATGGGAAGGAAGCAAGCGGGGGAGAGAGCGAAATGATAAAGTAAAAGATGAAGAAAGGCGGAGATAGTCGACTGCTTCGCAGATAAAAGAGGAATCTCTGTTGACAAAGGGGGATCGTACAGCAGGCCAAGGGAAAGATAGAGTGAACTGGGAGAAAAACGTCACCGAAACGTACAACGCCAGGAGCCCTAAAAAAAGCTCTCGCCAAAGCGGGAAAAAGTCAATTTGGTGCCAGGAAAGAGAATGATCAACCTGGACGGAGAAGATCAAAAGGGTAGGAAAGACATAGGGTTGGAAAAAACCGTCAAACAAAGACAGAAGAAAAAAAGCAAAAACGTCGGGTGGCGGTGGGGGTGGGAGGACATCCTCCGGGACTTGTTAAAAGCTATGTTGAGGTTGAGCTCGGAGCTCCAGAAAAATTCTATCTATTGAGCCGGAAAAAAAAGATGGGCGGAAAACCGGTCTGCGGGGGGATAGGGGGAGAGAAGGAGAATCTTGGTTTTTTTGACATGCAATCCAGGCGAACGGAGGTTCCCGAAGAACTAGGGACTAAATATGCAGCTCCTCAGAGCAAAAAGACAATTTTCACACCTATCAGGATCAACAAACTTAAAAAGAAGAGATCAGGGTGCTCAGAGGGAGCTGCAAGCGGCGGCATATGGGGTCAGGCGGGGAATGATATGGATGAAACAAACGAAATCAGAGCGGCAGGGGAAATAAAAACCACAACAAAAAAACGAAAACCTCAGATCCAGGACAGATTCCATGGACTCACTAGATTCCGTGAAAGCACCGAGCCTCAACATCCGCGAGGGCAAACGGCTACCTGGCGGACCACACCAAAAAGCCACCACCGAACCACTTTGTCACAAGGGATGTTATGATGGGGGATGAGTGTTTGTCAACACCACCACGCTGGGAATCCGACGTGGAGTTGAAGAAAAAAAAAGTCAGAGAATCAGGGGAAGGCCAGTAGCCGGCATATGATTTCAAACAAACTTCTGAGATGTAAGGAAGCTTAGCAGGGCAAGAAAACGCGGTGATCAGAGCAAAAACCTCTGGAGAGATCAAGAAGAAGAATCTCCCCTGACCGAGCCAGAGCTCGACGGAGCCTATGCGGCACGACGGCAAAGTGATAACTATGAGAAGATCCCCTAAAATCGCAAAATATCAAAAAAAAACGACCGTCGTGAATATGGGCGCAAAGCCTTCCTAGAAAGCTAGGAAGGGAAGGGAGAGGGAGACCGTTACGAAATATACCGATCCCGCTTGATCAACTGAGAAAGGGCTCAAATTATTGAAAAAAGGACTTAAAATCTTCACAAATCCTAAAGAAAAAAGGACAGCGAACAAAAAACTCCGCCCGTCCAACCGCAGGGGGCACGAAAAGAATCTCGAAGGGGCAATCTGAAACACACAGAATGGAGAGAACAGTGGTCCAACCTCAAAGGAGAGAAGTCAACGGTTTAAGGAAAAAAAAGAAAACAAAGATCAATATACCACCAGGAAAACCCAGAAAAAAAGGACTTTAGAGAAAGGAACACCACAAAAGCCAACATGCAGGTGGGCAACAGTAGGCGCGTAAAGCCAAGAAGTCAATTTGGCACATCGACCAGGATCAGCCAAGGAGCCTTGACTACAAACAAAGAAAAAATCACGCACTACCGTCGGGAGAAGGCACAAGACAAATATTGACGAGTCCGTCTGCCATGGGAGGAGTGTGTCACACTGTGATGACCTCCAACCGACCATTGAAACGGCAGAGAACAATTGCATCAAAAAGTCCAAAAGAAGGATCCGGAAGTCAAGGTCCGCACCAAGCATGGTCGTCCAGCTCTATCGGCAATACATCAAGACCAATACGGAGGTCACCCCACCTCAGGAATACGAACTTCTTAGGCAGGGCGAACCAAAAGGGGACGGAGCAAGGCCGTCCCTTTCTTTAGGCCAACGGGGAGGAGGAGAAAGGCTTTCAATATCGAAAAAGCCAAGACTCGGAGACGCGCAAAGGGGCGAAAGCGGCAGCCAGTGCAAGGTGAGAAGGAGGGCAGAAATGCGATGGCCGCGAGTGCGATTTACCCGAGATCATAGCTTTAAAGTTCCGACCTTGCAGTTGGGAAACTGGCAGAAAAACGCGGAACGGGACAAAATTGAAAAAAAGAGAGCAAAAGGATGAACCTCAGACGGCCCCAATGGTGACTCTAACGGTGTCGTGCGGCGAAGCCACGGCCAGATATCAAAAAAACACAAGCTGACACCGTTGCTGTCGAATATAACAAGATGGGGAAGCCAAACCGGCAGAGCGCTGCTGCGCAACCCCCAATGGTCGGAAGCCTAAAAAGGAAGGGGGAAAAATGCTGATAAATAAGAAGCCCAATGATGGAACGTTCAATCCTCGAACAAGTCCGCAAGTGGGTGACTGATATGGGAGTGGTAGGACAAGAGATCTCAATACAACAAAGGGGGGAGGAGAGCAGGAAGTAACTGTTCACAAAATCAAAAAAAAATCACTGCACCCAGGGGGAGCGGAGAAACAAGACTAGTGGAATGCTTGAAGGAAGACATGCTGGGACAGCAATAAACCTCATCGGTAGTCGGCACGCAAGAACATCCACTATGTGCGGGCCAGACACAGCAAACGGGACGGGTGGGGGGGCTTCTAATTGTTCATTAGGAAGCATTTGGGCGACGAGAACGGGGAAGGAAGGGCCAGAACCGACAGCAACTCCCACGTCACCGGGGTGGTCAACTTGGGTTCATACCCAGTGGGGCAGGACCAATCCGGGGGGGGGGGGTGGGGGGGGACTGGTGTTAATTCTTGTCAATGTCGTTTTGCCGCGAGGCGGGACCAATTCAAGGTCACGGAGAAACGGGATTGCTTAACGGGAAGCCTGTCCGCGAAAAAACGAGGCGCCTGAAAAAGGCGGCAACATGGATAGGGCGAAGAGGAGACGACAGCTCGTCTTCTACATGAAGGCGAGGGCGAGGAACTGGGCTCCTCAAACTCCAATAAAAAGAAAGGGGGCGGGCAAAAAGTCCCCCCAAACCAAGCCCTAGCAAAATCCGAGAAACAATTCGTGATCCTAGTGAGCCGTAGTGGATGAATGCGGGGGTTTGCAAAAACCGAGCGCGCTGGACAAAAGAGGCAAACGAATTTCTGTTTGGGGCTGGTGGGACTTCCGCCGCGTCTTGAATTAAGGCGCGTTGGGAGTAACTTCAAAGCTGTTGCCAACGCCAAAGAAACAGGACAGACGTAGCGAAAGGCTCGAGGTATGGGACGGGGGGGGGGGGGCGCTTGACATTCGGGTTGGACATAAAAGAAAAAGTCAGTGGGGAGGGATGAGGTGGAGAATGCGCCAAAAAATGCAAAACGCGCTGGTTGGATGGGGGTCGACACTGACCCCATAGGTGAGAACATGGGATGGGTGATGTGGAAGCCGGTGACCGGATTCGAGCTTGAAGGGTTACGGGGAGAAGGGGGGGGATAAACAAGTTGCCGGCTGGGCCTTTAAAAAAAACGTTACCTGTATCAAGCGAAAGGAAGTTGGAACCGGGTCGCCAGAATTGAGCTGTGTGGTTGAGAATGTGGCTACGGGGGGGGGGAACGACCACGGGGTTTGTTCCCAGGTACTGGTGCTGGGCGGCCAGCGCCACACGGAAGCAATAGTAGATCTGGATTTGGGGCATTCTTACAGGAAAAGAAAGGGGGTTTAGGAAGAAAAGCAGATTTCAAATCCGGATCGGGGAAGAGGTATAGCCAAAGGTTCTGACCGGCCCGCCATAGGAAGGAAGTCTGATAGGAAAAAACAGAGCACGGTGAATAGGGCAGGAAAAGGTCAACACAACAAAAGGGTATAAGTCGCAGGCGGGAAAAAGGATCGTTCAGGTGACAGGTTGATTGGAGAAGTCCGCGTGAGTGAGGGGTATCTCGCCAAAGGCGCGGTCAATAGACCGCCAAGGGAAAATAGGCGAAAAAGCTTTCGCACCACGCGGAAAAAAAAGAGAGAAAGTGGAACATGAAAGCGGGGGAATATGAGCCTCGGCAGGATGATCTTGCTTTTTGTAGAAAGACAAAGCCAGCTGTGGGGGGAACAAAAAACCCCAATACTCATCACAAGGTTGCCAAAAGGCGGGCGGGGAGGGGGTGCTTGGTCGCCCGGGGGGGCATTATTTTGGGCGATGTTTAAAGGGAAAAGGTGATGCCTCCATATGTTAAATTTCCGGAGCCCGAATTGAGAAAAAAAAGGGTGAGGAGTTCGAATTCTGCGGTTTGGGAGGTACTTAACTACCGGCAAAGAGTGGGGTATTTCATGTTCAGATCGGCGAAGGATAACGACCGCATCGCCCGCCTTGGTGCACGAGGGAAATCGCCAGCAGGCGCAAACGGGGAGAGAGCAGAACACAAGGAGGAACAGAGAAAGAGCAAGGCGCCCGGATGTCGGGGCGATGAAAAACGGGGGGGAGGGAGAGAGGTTCAGGTCGACCCCTCCATCGAAGGATGTAAGTACAACCACAACAAGCCTGATCGGCGAGAACAGAGCCCAACAAGCACGCAAAGACTGCCGGTCTTAAATTCTCCTACTTACGGACGAAAGAAAGGGCTCAACTGAAACATCCAAGCGAAATAACGCAAACGGAGGCGGTACAAACACACCACTCACCTCCGGGGGGACCACAGTGGATTGATCGGGTGGGTGATAATCGGTTTGTCAACAGGAAAAAAAGGAAGACAAACTAAAGCATAGAGGAAACCAGGGTTTCCTAACAGGGGGACATCTTGCATGGGGAAAAAAACGACGATTTCATCTGGTGACGGCGGGGGGGGACACAAAGGCCGTACAGGAAGGGTTGCGTTGATCGAGCGCCAAGAGGAGGAGTATCACAAGAAGATTAATCTCCCCACATGAGGACATCCCTCGAGTTGCCACACTAGGAAAGGCAAATGCGCACGAAGAGAAGGACAGGATTTCGCATTCCAACTATGTCGGCCACGCAAAAGAAGGAAAGAGAAGCAAAGGGCATCTTCTATTTAAAGCTCCTATTAGAGTGAAGATGACGGTCGAGCAGCCCTATAAACGAGCTACTACGATCATCCTTGATGATCCAATCAGAAAAAAGGAGTCAGAAAAAAAAGGGGGGGAAGGAGCATGCCATGAACATCCTACTCGAATAGTACAAGGGCGGGGCTTGCAGCACACCTAAAAACCATGGAACCGGAACAACCCGAACAAACTGCATCAGCATCTCAACACACATATAGGGGCAGAAAACAATGGGTAAAACCTACGTCAACGCTTGCTTAAAGTCGGGGGAGGGGGGGAAAAAACGTGGAAAAAGGCTCAGCCAGCCGGCAACTTGATAAAACCAACACAGGAAATACCCGCCGGACACAAAATGCCAGACAACAAAGACCAGGCACAACATCAAGTGGAAGGTGGATCAGAGGTAGCAGTGTGAGGAATCCAGAAAAAGAGAAGGTGAATATATCGCCCCCTATCCAAGGCACGGATTAACGACCGATGTCACGCCAATATCCCATGTTACGAGCATCCGAAAGAGGAGGGAAAAGGCCGGAGAAAAAAGTTTTAAGATTGGGACATTTGAAGAGGAAGTTCCCCCAATTTGTCAAAATCACGGCCAAACAATTCAGCCACAGCAGACAATTCGATGCATTAATGGAATTGGGGGACAAGCGTCGGAGTTCGTCAAGAATCGTCCAAAGAAAGCAGTGACGGCTCGCACTAGGAGCACGTAATAACTGGGGGATAGTGCTTACGGGCTTGGGAAATGAGGGGGAACGAGCGACCTGATGTACAAACGAGTCTTGGCATGGAAAATGGAGAAGCCTGGCCTATTAGCGACAGAAGAAACTAAGCGCGAAAGGTGTAGAAAAACTTCTTTCGCCATGGTGTAAGAACGTCGCAAGGGATGACGCGATGAAGCCGATTGGACCAATGATCAAAGTCCTTTCCTGCAAAAAAAAAAAAAGGGACAATTAACCGCCGGGTCGCGGCTGTATAAACAAATACCGGACCAGATCACCGCGCAGTGGGAAAAAAAGGGGGAGGACGTGACGCCCACCATGGTGAAGGCTGGACTGTGTCAAAAGACAGATTCATCACGCTCGCGCACAACGAAAAGCACAAGTGTGAACATAATGGAAGCGAAAAGAAAAAACGGAGGCCCGACAATTCTTAGATGTGATCACGCGGGAAAAGGCCGCTGAGGGCACCATGCCGTAGAGGCAAGAATTCGACTGCATTGAGGAACAGCCTCTAAGGAACTCGGGGCGGGGGAACTCAATGTGACGGAATGGCCTTGGTTCTGCAACGAAAGTTACGACAGAAAGAGAAGAGAACAAACGAAGTAGAAGAGAGAGGATGGCGGAAATGGGGAGACTAACGCCCTCCGTCACCCATTGCGCTGGAGAACCAGCTTCGAAAATTCTTGAAACCAAAGCATTGGTCTCAGGAAGGGTGATCAAAGGAACTCATCGGGCGCACTGCCTCTCTAATCCGAAGGAGGGGGAGGGGGGCGGGAGGAGAAACGTCCGTTGGGGGGCGGTCCCATATAGGGATCAGCACGGTGATCAGCTTGGTCGCGAGGCAGTGAATCGGGCCGAAGGCGCCGCCGAAAATCCGCGCAAAACCATGGTGGCCGGACCTAGTGAAAGAAACGGGTGGAGCAGGGAGCGGGGGGGATCTGGATCGGGCGGTTATTAAACAGCGAGCGGGAAAAAAGTGGGGGTGGTCGGCTGTAAGTAACCGAGTTGGGGCTTGGAAAGTGGCGCATTAAGCCATCGCGTCGGCAAGGAAGAAGTGCGGGGACATTGCGAAGGAGAAAGGGCGTTAACAAAGAGCGAAAGGAACGCGAGGGTGAATAGGCAATTGCTCCGCATACTAGCCGATGGGCCATAAAAAGGGAAGGGAAGGAAACGACAGTCCCACCGTAATCAACAGGGTCCAGAGAAGTTAATGCAAACGTGAGTACTAGTCGCGCCGTAGTGGATGAGGCTAGTGGAAATCAATCTGACGAAAAAGACCAAAAAATGCCCAATACAATGAAAGAGGGAAGGGATTGCTGAATTGGTGTAGGCACGCCGTGATCGAAAATTGTGGGCGAGATTCATCTTCAAGAAACTGTGCCCAATAAAACGATGGCGACGGCAACAGGGAAAAGAGGTGCGAGGCGCCTCGAAAGGGGGGAATCTGCGTGGAGTTCACCGACGGACAGAGGTCGGGAGACTGACCGTCTTTGGTGTCTTATTTCAAGAAAGAGGACCCATACGGGGAAAAGAAAAATTTGAGGGGAGAAAGATGGGCCGGGATCGACAAGGAGGGTGGGTGTGAAGGTATTGTTCATTGTGGTGATAGAGAAGAGTGGAGGGCTGCGGCCAACAAAACAAAGGGGGCCGGGAAGCTAAAAATTCGGTTGAGGGTTGCCAAGGGTTTCTCAATTGGGGGGGTGGAGAAGGTGGATATTGTTCCACCAAGTTGGTGGGTTCCAGGTGCCATGGAAATGGAAAGCACCAGACACTGAAGAGAGTAGAAATCCGTCAGGGGAAAGGATACTGGGGGGGGAGAGAAGACGGATAGATTGTGAGGAAAAGGACGGGTATCGATTAACAGATAGGGATCCAATGCAGAAAAGAGATAATCTAGAATATGCGTAGCAGAAAAGGGGCGGGTATCGGAGAAAAGGAGTCCCGCCATAGGCTCCTTGATTAAATCTCTCAAAGAAAAAAAAGAGATCGTCGCTTGTTGGGGGAAAAGAGGGGAGCGTGAACGGAAGAGAAAGCTTCGTGAATCAAAAAAAAAAATGAAGAATCGATTTCCACCGAACCTCAAAGGAACCAGCAAGCGGGAGCTTGAAACGCGTACCGCAGTACATTTTGTAAACAAGACGATAAGCGGGAACAAAACCGATTACTTCGGTGGGAGGAAAGTCCGGTTCACAGAAGGTGGTAAAAAAATATCAAAACCCACATTCATAAGAGGGGAACAACAGGGGAGTTGGTGGGGTCGCCGCCGGCCGTGGCAAATTTGGGTCGTTGGATGGGAGGTGAAGAAGAGGGTGCTCACGGGTATAAAGCCAGGATGGAGCCAGGCTCTTGGCGGAAGGATGCGGTGGATGCTGGTATCGCGATACAGATTTTTTTGTCGTATGAAATTGAAGAGGGAGGCACGGGGTGTCGAGCGCGCACATATTCAACGAAAAAGGGGGCACATCGAAGAAAGAGGGAGCAACACCTTACTCAAAAACAACACAAACGGAGATAGGCCGGGGGCTATGACTAAACTTAAAGGAGAAGACATATGGAGAGCGGGGCTGGTCGACACCTCCATCCGAGATGGAAGGGAAAAAAAGACCAACAAACTGACTTCGAACCCAACGGCGACCGCGACTTCCGCCTCCGACGTCGACAAGTATTACTCTTGGGCGCAAACACCGATCTAAAAAAGAAACCGAAAAAAGTGCCACAAAGCACCAAAGGCGGTTACCGAACAAGGAAAAAAACAGAAAGCAGGGCTCAACCTTAAGGGAGAATGTCGGGTTTGGAGAAGAGGGTTTCACAACTGAGTGTCAAACGGGATCAAAAGCACATCGCGCCAGTTGTAAAAAATATAAGGACTTGGCAAACAATCTCGTGTCCTAGGGTGAGAAAAAGATTTGACGATAGGGAGCTCGTTCGGTGCGAGCGCGGCTCAAAGGGGAGAGAACTATTAGAAATATACAACAGAATATAGCTCCTTGCAAGAATGCTAATCAAATTGGCAACAACGATCCGCTGCAGGTCGCCCTGGACTCAGATCCAGGGAAAACTAAATATAAAACCTTCCAAAAAAAAAGGCTTAAGCCGCTTCCTATATACGGGAGATATGGAGAATAAATGAAACGGAGCCCATCGAGCTACTCGATCCAGGGTCCGGGCGGTCTGCTAGGGGGGTGTCTGAACCCAATTTCTGGGTGGCAAGGAGCATGAAGAAGGAAAATAGCCAGAGAAACGTCTTGACAGTGAGGGTCTGCCGTCCACGCCAGGGGAGCCGGCCTTCACCTGAACAACCCTCCCTCGGACTTGAGTTCAGCACGCTAACACAAAGACGTTCATTTGCATAAGAAGGGGTAAACTCAAAAAGGGGCACCGCGATAAAAAGGAGGCTGTAACTTTGTACAAGAGACAGACGATTGAGATATCACCACCATGAAAACCCCTTAACCAAAGTGCTCCCGGCGCCACCATCGGGCTACCAAAAGTGAGCACGTATGGGGTAGGGAAGGAAGAAGGAAGCAGGCAATGGTGCCATTAACAAGGAAAGACAGGAAGAGGAACTCCAACCAGAATGTAACGCAGCCGACAACATGGGTCGAATGAGAATGGGCACCAGCCTCGCAATATTAGTCGTTCCGGGGCGGGGTTGGCAACAATTAAGTCACGGAACCGAGCACAAGGGTCCGTCAGACTCGTCAGATGAACATAAAAATCTCCAACGTCATGCCCGTGCCGTCAAGGGCAAAGTCGGAAAACGCCGATCGGAAGAAACTCGCATCAGAGAAACTAGCGTAACACTAGGCAAGGATTAAACAATGCTTCTTAGGGGCAATGTCGAATTTGAGGGGGGAAAGGAGTGCCACTAGCCCTTTCCTTGTTAAAAAGGGGGGGCCAGAGGTATAGGCGACCGAATGAGCGCCTTGCAAAGCGAATCGAGCCTTCTGAAGCCGCAAGCCCTTAAGAAGAAGGGAACTTGGCCATGGTGCAAAACTTCGTCAGGACATAATTTGTCAGCGAGCAAAGGGGGGCCGTACCTCCTGATCAACCTAACAACGTTGCTTGCCGACCTGCAGTGGGGGGGGTCGTCCTTCGGAAAACACTAAAAGGACCAAAACACCGCTGAGGGGCAAAGGGTAGAAACGAAAAGGGAGAAAAAAAGGGGGGGCTACCGGGCGGAATCGACTAGGAAAACTGACTAAGCGCCAAGCTGATCACCGGCTGGGGATAGAATGCAATGAATTACCAACAGAGAAGGAGGGGGGGATAGGGGGCTGAAAGAAAAAGAACCATAGGTGGGGGTATCGTGGGGAAGGGCCGGGGGAAAGATAGGCACCAAGGGATATTCAATCATAGTGCAGGGCATTTAAAAAAAAAAGAAGGTCGAAAACGGGTTATCCATCTCAGGGAGTGGGGCGGATAAAAGCAGACAGAGATCACACAAAGAAGGGAAAAGAGTTTCTGTCGGCACTGTCACAGCTCACAAAGAAAATGACGGGACCGCACGAGGGGAAGTCTTTTCTTCGCATTGGGGAAAAAGTCCTTGAAGATCACCATTCCATCAATAAAAGCGGCGAAAAAAGGCCATCATATGTTTGAAAGGCCAGCCAGGCGCAGACGCCTGGTTTGCTGCCAAATAATAAAATATCTCGAAGGTTATCATTCTGGTGGGGAATCGGAAAGAGCTCACGCAGACACCGAAAAAAGTCACCATGGGGGCACTGCCCGTGAGTGCAATAAAACAGGGGGAGGTCGAGACTTCTCGATCTGGTCCCTGTAGCTCTTCTGAAAAAAAAGGACGATAAGGTGACCAATTGCAAGGGAGGCAATGAACCCTATGAAGGAAGCGTGTTAAAAGGAGACCATAAACGGAAGGGGAAGAAAAAAAATCGAAACCAGCTAAAAAGAGTTCAACAAAACGGTCGCGAGCTTACCACGAAGGGAGGAGAGGGGGTCTAAAGGCGGCTCAGCTAAGACAGAATACTACCGGCTGGCAAAGAAGGAAAATGGAGTTAGAAAGCCTTCCCCCCCCCTTCCAAGGGGGGCCGAGAATTCCAGAAGAAGGTCTCCAAGTAGAAAAAAATGGGGGATCTAGAGTTATATATAGCAGCTGGAGAAAGCCAACTTCCTACACATCAAAGGATCGACATTTGGAGATTGGGGCATCAACAGTCGTGATCTGAATGGTCGGAGTTGGAAGAGCAAAAGTGTTGGAAACAAAAACAGAACTCAATACTTCATAAACCGGGATTAGGCGGTTAACCAATTCTCATGGATAGGGGCTGTACTTCAGGGGGGGGTTTCAGAGACGTCGAAGACGGGGATCGTGGGATGCAAGACCATTGCACGGCTGGGTGAGGATGACAACTGACTTAGGAAACTGCATGTTGATGTTGGGGAGCGCGTGAGAATTCCGGTCATTGGTCGGGGGAGGGGGGTGGGAAATCAAGTTGGCGCGGGGCGGCAGACAATTGGTACACCTTTAAGCAAAGGGATAGCGTGAGAATGTGCCAATGTGGCCGCAAAATTGATCTGTGTTGAAGGGTGAGGGGGGGCAGGGGTCTTCGCAGAGGGGGGATGTTACCAGGAAAGTCTGGCCGTCGATGAAGGGCGCCAACAAAAGACACGGAAGAGAGTGGCGGAATGGGGGAGAAATGAAAATAAATTGGTGTCGAGAAGGCGCAGATTGAGTCAAAAGGAGGGCGGGCGGTTAGGCTCCAGCAACACCAGTCTCAAAGAATTAGTAAGGCGGCGGCATAGAAGAAGGGGGAGGAGGGAAGAGAGAATAGGGGGGCCTTCGCGGGGATTGATAGTCTTCGCGCAGCGGATCGAGGCGGTTGAAAAAGAGAGAAGCACCTGGCCCGAAGAGGAGAAAGTTATCAGAAGAAAAATGTCGCAAAAAGTAAAAAAAGGGGAAAGGACCGACCAATACTAGCGAAAAGTATCAACGAACATCAAGTTGGTGCCGGGCGGAAACCTGGCGGAAATTTTGAGGGGGAACGTGGAACTAACCTGTTGGTGTACCAACGAGGAAAAAAAGAAAGGCAAAACAGAGCGGTGCCGTGGGGTTTGTGCCGGAACTTGGCATTTTTCCGCTGCGGATGCAACAGCCACGATTATCGTAGAAAAAAAGGCCACCAGGATAGAGGGAAGTCGCCGTCTCATTGGGAGCAGGTAAGAGGCCACTTTGGGGGGGGACGGGGGTCAATTCTAGACGAAGTCAGAAGCGCCTCGACCACTATGCAAGAAAAAGGTTCTCGCTCAGCATCAGGGGAAGAAGAATTGGAG
>Ga0179591_1383396_pt1 | contig 13372 bp, 23 predicted proteins | sample CZOMad2_1_08_16f_FD_182891 | JGI IMG/M metagenome (GOLD analysis project Ga0179591, IMG submission 182891) | Vadose zone soil fungal communities from Angelo Coast Range Reserve, California, USA - CZOMad2_1_08_16fungal (PacBio error correction) | ecosystem: Environmental > Terrestrial > Soil >...
ACGGAACCGTTGGGTCGAGCGGTAGCGGTATGGGGTCATGAATTGGGGGGGGGAATAGGGCCGCACGGCCCCCCGCGCCAAATCCGACGTAACAAAGAGGGAATCGCGAAAACAACTAAGCAAGGAAACACGCACCTGGGTTACCTTTTGCCAATGCGCCTTCGAAGGCAAGGGCGGGGGAGAGGGGGCTGAGCTACTACTAGTTTATTTCAGGAAAAGGGCCTATCTGAACGGAGGAGTAGTGGACCCCGGGTCCGGTGTTCTGCTTGTGGACCTGAGGGTACCAAAAAATCCGAGACGTGGTTAAAAAGCCAAAAGTGGACGGTCCGCCAAAGCACGCTCGGACAGGCCCATCTCGAAAGTGCCAATAAAAAGGAAAAGAAGTGTGGAGGGCGGCTAAGAGGGGCCGTTGAAAGGGGCCGTTGGGGGATTGCCAGAGGGGTTGCGCGTAATGCTGGGTCCAGGTAAAAAAAAAAAAAAGCTGGGGAGTGAGAGGAAGAAGATGGATTCCGGCGCCCTTAAAGACGCAAGTTAGAAAGAAGAAACACACCCCGAAAGATTACTGGAGGCGGCTGCCCAGATTGAAAAATGATTGGGAAAACTATCTCAAGTCCGAAACAAAACGGAGATTAGAGAATGACTATATCCGGAATCAGTAAAGGAGGCATATCGCAATGGACGGGGGGGATAATCTATGACAAGCTAGAAGGGCCGAAAGAAAGGGATTCTTCTTGAGAAACCTAAAGTTCCAAAGAAAACATTTTCAAACAAGAAAGGCATAAACAGCGGCAACGAAACATGAAAAGGGTTGAAGGCGCAGCACATCAGATCGTTCATAAATCTGGGGGGGGAAATTGGGGGGGAGGAGCTTGAAAAAAAGGGTGGAAGGGGGGGGGCCTGTAAAAAAAACGTCTCGCATGTCAACCGATAAGAAACCGCCTCGGCCGGGGGTGTAAGACGGGGAGCCGCTAACGTCGCATGAGAAGCAATCCAAAAACGTGGATCTCGGGGCTTCGAAGAGAAAATCAGGAAACGCCCAAAAGGGGGGTCATCAAAGGGGGCGGAAGAATCGTAAAGGGGGGATTCACAATTCCCTTGGAGGGGGGGCGGAACGTCGGGAGGGGGGGACCTAGTTGGGGAACCCGACAGGTAATGAACCAGCCGCAAGAATACGCGTAAGGAGGGAAAGGTCATCGAGGAAAAAGGGAAGAAAACCAGGGGAGAAAGAATGAGGTTTTGGTGAGCGAGCCCGCTGCCGACAGGGGGAGAGAAGCTGAAAAAAGGGGGGAGAAGGGCAAAAAAAACGAAAACGGGGGGGGGGGGGGGGGTCGAGGGGCTTCGAAGCAAAGAACAGCCGGAGGGCGGGACCGTTGTCAGAATAGAAAAGAAGAGAAAAGACGTACGGGAGTTAGGAAAAAGGACAATTCCTTGAAGAAACGAAGCTTGTCCGAATCTGAAAGCTGGCACTTGACGGCATGGCCCTGGGACGAAGGAGCGAAAAAGAAAAGAACAGGACAACGACCTTGAAAACGAGCGTCGGGTGGCGGTTCAAAAGGAGTCAGGAGAGGGTTGAGACCGACGAAACGAGGGCCCGTGAAAGGGTAACAAAGTTCGCCAACTGAAAACATAATCCCCATTGGGAAAAGCCAAGGCCGCAGAAGATGTGAGAGAATGATGGGACGCGGGAAAAGGAAACGGTTTCCGCAAACCAGAGGGTAAGCGTCAAGACAGGTTAAGTTTTCAACTAAAGGGGAAGGACCAATAGCGCCAGGAAAGGGAGGAGAACCTTCAAAACGCCGTCCCAAGGAAATACAACAATACGGAATCCCCAGAAACGTGTAAAATCTGGCCGCCAGCCACGCGAGGAGGGAAGCCAAAAGGGAGAGTCTTAGGGGGGAGTGCAGGGTGATTGGGCCGCGGTCTGAAAAAGGGTACCAGCCCTGAGCATTCTAAAGAGGAAAAAAAAATCCAAAGGGGGAGACGGGCATAGGGGAAATGAGGCCGTCCGCGGCAGGGCCTAAAAGGACGTCCAGCGTCAAGTAAGGACTAGAAAAAAAAAAAACGCAAAAGGAGGAGATTAAGTCGCGCAAGGACGCCAAGGGAGGAATCGGCGCAAGTGTCCAATGACGGGAACGCGGGCCGGCAGATCTACTGGTGCAATGGGGGGCGAAAAAGACTCGCGGTTTGGAAAAAGCGCTAAAAAACCAACAAAACGTTAGGAACTAGAGGGAAAGATCCTTCAACACAAAAGGACGGAGCAGCCGGCCCCCCAAGACACCCTTAATTCGCGGGAACGTGGACACACAAAAAAGGGGGAAATGACAAGAAAAAAAAAGAAAGGGGGACAAGGAGCCCTTGAGGGGGGGATGCTGGGGAGGAAAGCGTCATCGGGCCCTCGCGCTCGAGAGCCTGTGACGACGATGAGGCAAGGGGGGGCGAGGCTTAATAGTCGGGGCAAAGGGGAGAAAGCGAAATTGGGGAAGTGAGTGGCAAGGGATGGCGCAAAGCAAACTAACCAGCCACAATCGCAACATCGAACTTCCCCAACTTCAGAGAATGGTAAGAGAGACACTCAAAAGACGATGGATGGGGGGGGCGATCAATTTCACAGTTCTCTAGGTGGTAGTAGGCCATCGCCTATGGTGGTATTCAAGGCCAGGGGGAAACAACCGAGAGAAGAGGGGGCATTGGGGGTAGGACCTTCACTAAATTTCCTGAAGGCTCTTGAGACCTATCTCTGGACAACAAATAAAAAAGCTGGAACAGCCGCAGGTGCGAGAAAATTCCTCACGTTGGGCAAATACCGAATCATCAGGGAAGGAAAGCAGTTTGAAAAGAGCCCCGTTCACAAAAAGGGTGGTCAACCATGAGTAATGGGTTGGCGGGGGGGGGGACCTTCAAAAGGAAAACGGAGAACGGGGGTTTTGGGGGAAAAAACGGCGAGCGAAGGTTTTTGACGTTGAACAACTTTCAGGCAGCGCTATAATAGAGGGGCACGCCAGATCCGCTGGCAAGAAAAAGTGAGACAGGGCGCAAAAACGCGGCGAGGTATGGCATACAAGGTGTCGCCACGTGACAAAAGGGGATAGCCTGCAGAAAGGGTCAGACACGCTTTATGATGAAGGGTCGGGGGACAAGACGAGCCTTCCCTTGGAAAAAAAAAAAAAAAAACCCAAAGGAAAGAAAAAAGACACCCTTGAAGTCGCGGAAAAACACTCCGAAGTGGAAGGGGCTAAAGCCAGGGGAGGCTTTCTACCAAGACCAGTTGTGGTCCGGGGGAAAGCCCCAGGCCTTGGCGAAATCCAATAAAAGTTGGAGGCGCGTCAAGGAGAGGATCACAGGTAGCACAAGGCGCGCGGCCTGTACAAGATTTGCCTCAAAATCAGCAGGGGGGAAGGGGAAACGTTCGGAAGAGGTCATGACATTGGCGGAAACGAGGGAAAGCAAGCCAGAAGGGGGGGGGAAAATAAGAAATCCGTTTGGAAAAGAGCCCAATCCAGACTGGATGACGGGGAAAAAAGGGGGGACGAGTAACTGGAGCCATGAGAAAAAAGGAACCGGGGGGGCGGAAAAGTCGATAGAACGACGCCTTCTGGGATCCACGATCCCTGTAAACACAGGACCAAGGGGACGGGAACTTTATCAGACCAGGTCGAGGGGGGAAAGGGAAACGGGAAGAAAAGAGGCACGGCTGGACAAGAAGGGAAAGGTCCCCCGAGGGAAAACCAAGGAACACCGTTATAAAAAAGCCAATGAATAGAGGGGGACATGGCCGTTCGTGACCTGATGTGCCGAATTGAATGGTGCCCAAAGGACTTAGGGGAAAAAGAAACAGGGAAATATTTGAGCCACGAATCCCTACGGCAAAGAAAATCAAAACCGAAGTTGGGCAGAATGGGAACTGATGGGTTTATGGGCCAAGTCCCTTAAGGACAAACCCTCTCCAAAACAACTAGGTTATTAACCAGATAGAAAGGGGGCCATGGAAAAGTACCAGGTGGGAGTTTGATTTAATGGGCGCAAGCGGGGGGGTGGAGAAAAAAAAGGGGGGACAACGGGGAAAAAGAAGGAAAAGGTGGTTCGAACAAAGGAAAAAAAATTAGTTAAAAAAAAAAAAAAAAAAAAAGAACAAGAAAAAAGGCAGGCCAAGAACAGGCGGCGCTCGGCGGAAAAAAAGGAGGGGGAGAGGGTGGCGTGGAAACGGTCCCTTGGCCCGAGGACGAAAAGAAAATCGAGGAGGGGGGACTAGTAGTCCCACCCGACAGGCCTGGGTTAAGGTCACAGATGCTAATAGAATCCGCTAAAGAAAATAGAAAAGTCTTGAAAAGGGCTCCGAAGCAAAGACGAAGAGGACAAAGCCCCAGGTTCGGATGGCTGGCAAGAAAGGAAAAGGAAGGATATGGAGGAGGCGGAGGCGTCCGTGGGACTCCCACATTTATGGGGGAGCGCGCAACCGGAGGACCAGCGAAGGATGGCCGTTGGCCTAAAGTTGAAGCTCAGCAACGCCAGGAATGGAAAGTTCTTGGGGGGGGGGTATGGTGGTTTTTGTTTTGTTTTTCGAGGAAACGCGGATCATCAAGGGAGGTGAAAAGGAGGGGTTCAGGAACGGGTTAAAAGGAGAAAGCTGAGAAGCGCATTGAAAAAACCTGCAAAATGGGAGGAAAGATTTAAATTAACTACCAGGGGAAGAAGAGGGTATTCGGAAATCGGAAACACTCGTCCGCGCGTCACTTCCTTCAAATTCAAGAACTTGTGAAGGGAAAGAGGGGTCCGGCCAAGACCGGAAATTGCCAGAACCCCCGCGATAAACCAGTGGGAACGAAAAGCAGCGTAAGGGGCGGGCAATACTGACTCGGGCTGGGAAGAAAAGGCCTACAGAAAAAACCGCTCGGCACAGGGAAAGCCCCGAAAAAACGTAAAGGAGAACTAAAAGAACATGGCAAACGCAGGAACGCCAGCAAAGCTTGATTCTTATGATGGATGCGGGAAATAAAAGGGGGCCTCAAAAAAAAATCCAAGCCCAAAAACAAAAAGTTCGTATGAGCCTGACCCACGCGTAAGTCGGTATGAAAAAATGGAAAGATCCGGAAAAAAAAGAAGGGAACCTGTAGGAATAAACAAGGAGCGAAAGCAAAAGACGTTAACTGCTACTGACCCGCCATACAAAAGCAAATTGAAAGGAGTCTAAAAAGAGACAGCCGGGGGGAGGATTTAATGGAGGCTGCAGTTTCGGTACAAACACCGGCCTGCAAGAAAAGATCAAGCTGCAAAGGGGACTGAGGGAAAACACAGGTCAGGGGAGAAAAAACCGGTCCTATAACAAAAGAGGGAAGAAAAAGAAAAAAACCGAAAAGTCCAAAATAAAAGGGTGCAGAAGGGGGACCAAGAACAGGGAAAAAGGAAGAAGGGAGGAAGACGGGGAAGTGTCATTGAAAAAAAGGTGGGAACTCGGCGAAAGATCCGGAAACTGAAGAGATCAAACAAGGGGGAAAGGATGACAGGAAAAAGGAGATTCTGCAAAAAACACTCCGAGTTCGCGCCACAGAAAGATCCGTTGGGAAAGGACATGAAGGGAAAGGGTCACAAATGCCCAGACCCCGTAAAAGAAGGGGGGGAAAAAGGATGGCTCGGCTAATTAAAGCGGGTGGAAAAAAAAAAGGGATTCACTCCGAAGGTAACCGGTACGACAGGGGGGGGGAAAAGGCCGAGGGGGGGGAGGAGAAAAAAGGGATGGGTACACAAAAGGTCAGAATGACGCATAAGGTTCTGTGCACGCAAGTCTGTGCGCGAGGGGCTTGGGGCAGCGAAAAAAAAGGGGAGAAAACAAAAGGATCACACCCCCGGTTGCTAATAATAACTAACTCGACGGAAAAAGGCCTTTAAGATCGAATTGGGGGGGGGGGGAGGAAGAGGGGGAACGGGGTCTGGATAAAGGAGAAGAGGGGGAGTTGAAAAAAGGGACGAAGGCGGGACCTCGAAACCGGGGGCTGGAAAGGCCAGGAAGGATCGGGGGGGAAAAGGGGAAGGCCAAAACCGGTAACGGCTTTGGCGCCCAGGAGTTGAAAGGAGGAGAAAGTGAAAAGACAGACGAAAACTCCAAATCATGAAAAAAATCAGCTTTGGCCAACGTGACAGGCCACAAAAAAGGGGGCGGTTGGGGGAAATGGTGATGTCGAGTGAGAACCGCGAAACCGAAGTTCGAAGGAAACTGGAAGGACCGGGGAAAAACCTTTGGGAAACTATCGATAAAGCTTATTGCCAAACGCCAATGGTTACAGGGAGAGAAAAGAGGAATGTGAAAAAAAAAACGGACCAGGCTGTATACGTAAAAAATTACGTGACAACGCGCCTGACAAAAGAGTCTGGAATCCAAAAAAAAAAAGAAAGAAAGTTTTATGTTACAAGAAGGAACAGAGCTGCGCTCAGCACAACTCGCGTTGGGGAGATAGAGGCCAAGGCCCCAAAAAGGTGCTTCATGTAACGCTGGGAGAGGGGGGGAAAAAAAAACGTGGGGGAAGGAAACGGGGGCCTTCAACAGCCCGCGAAGCGTGACAAAAGGGGTCAAAAAGCAATAAAAAAAAAAAATTCACTGAACAAATCACTGAAAAAAAAAGCCGATGAAGCCGACAGTTGGAGGGAGGAGTTTGGGGGGGAGAGAACGGAAAGTGTCGAAAAAAAGAAAAGTCCCAAAAAAAGACACGGAGGTAAAAGAAGTGTAAAAAGCCGACAATTGGGAGAGAATCAAAGGACGGGGGGGTGGGGGACGATAGAGAAAAAGGACAGAGGTCCAGGTGAGATCAACCGGGGAAAAAACTAGCGAAGGGAGAAGGGAAGGTAAAAAAAACGGAAACGGAAAAAGGGGGAATCACAACGAACAACGATGCCGGGGAAATCAAAACGAATCCAGAGGTGTTGAAAGGGGGCCGGCCGGCCCAAACGGCCAAAGGTCAAAATTTTAGAAAAAAGGACGAGCAGGAGCAAAAGCCTCGCAGAGTGAAGCTTTTTCAGTGAGGGAAAAAAAAATACAAGGGGAAATAAGACCTGGGGCGAAACCAGGGGAAGGAGGGGGACATCCGAAAGCCGAAAGTTAAAGGAGAAAAACAAAATTGCGCAGTGGAGAATCTCCAACTAAAAAATAGAGGCAGGGGGCGCTACCGATATTAAACACCACCCTACTTAGTGAAAAATATGAAAACAGTAAGAGGAAAATTACTAAGACAAGGAACCCGCCTGTCACTGTGCTAAATGTTTGCAAAGAGAGCGAATGGAAGAAAAAGGCTTCCTGAAGCCTTCAGGAAAGAAATCTGGGGGAAGGAAAGAACAAAGGACGACGGAAGCGTCACTAACTGAAGGACACAAAAGCTCACTCAACAATAAACATCGGGTCTCGGGGAAGATAAAATAAGCGTCAGGGGGCGGGTTGGCTTCAGACCGGGGGGGCTTGAACCGTTTCTCGAAATGCTTACATAAGGGACAAACAGGAGGGAAGGGGGGGGGGGAGGTAAAAAGATGAAAAAAGAAGTGCAATCGCCAGGCCGGCCAAACCCCAAGCGGAATCGACATAGGGGGAACAAGGGATACACCATTGTGATTTGAGCCAAAAAAGATTCTGAAGAAATTGGGTGTAAGAAAATCGGGGAGGGGGGAACGGGACGAAGACAATGGTGTGCAACGAACACCCCAACAAACCAAAGAAAAGGGAAAAAGAAAAAGGAAAGTTTAGAAAGGGTGAAGGAGAAAACGAAAATGGTCGTGGTTTGTTTTTGGTTCCAAAGGAACAAGGGTCACATACATCTACTAGGGGTTCTAGGTCCCCGGAAGGGAGAAGAAAAAAATTAAGAGAAGAACTCCAAGGGGGGAAAAAATTCAAGAATTCACAGAAACCTGGTCAAAGAAAAGAGAAAACATGGCATGGATTAGAGAAAAGAAAAAGAACAATCAAGAATGCCCCAGGGCAAGGGCTTGCGAGACAAGACCGGACAGAGGGTCCATCTAAAAGAATATCAAAGGGGGTGGACCAGGGCGAGAATAAGAGCGAAATTTTAGTAAAGTGAACGAGAGACGCCGCCTATCAAAGGTAAAGTCGTGCCCGGTCGAGGGAAGAAAATCAGAGAAAAAAAAGGGAAAAGGCCGGTTAAGGGACGAGGGGAGCAAAACGGAGTGCTGGTAGTGATGAGGGCGGAGGGAAGAATAGTAAGGAGAAAAAAAAAGGGGGAAATGCAAAAAAGGGCGGTCGCAGCAACCAAAACAAAAAAAACCACAACCATAAATTCTGAGTCAAGAGCCCACCCGACTCGGGGGGAAAAAAAGAAGTGAGGAAAGGGGGGGGGAGGAATAGGTCAAGGGAAGGGAATCAACCCAGAAAACAGTGAGGCTCGTTCCACAGCAGATCTAGAATGTCGTGAAGTAAAGTAAATGGGAAGGAAAGTGCGACGGCGGGGCGACGTTGGGGTGAGGGGCCAGCAGCAGTTCAAACATAGGGCTTCCAGCGGGAGGGAACTCGGCAAAAGCTTGGAAGGAATTGCAAAAATCGGAGAAAAAGGGGGAACTCAAAAAAAGGTCCAGCGTCACCGGACGGGACCACGATACGAGGACCTGAGGGAAGACCTTTGGGACGGGAAAAAAAAGGGAAGGACAAAAAGATGGCGAGGGGGGTCAAGGGGGGGGGGGGGGAAGAAAAGAAGTTGGGGGACCGAACCCTCGGTCGGTGGGGAATCACACAGTAGGAGAGTTCATGAAAAAAAGGGGGACTTATCCAAGACAAACCAGTGGAGAGAAAAAAAGGAAAACCTTCGGCCCTTGGTGAAACTTGTTGCCAGAAAGGAGGGGGAGGAAGAAAAGTCCAATAACGTTTTTGGACTATGCGAAGCGCATACTGGGGGGGGCATGAATACCGGAAATGGGGGGGATCAACGATAAGGAGGAAAAGAAGAGAAAAAAGGAGGGAAAAGGGGCCCAGTTTGTGTCGAATGGGGGGATAGACAAAGGGGGGACCGAATAGAAAGAATCAAACTCAAAAAGAACCCCCATTTGCGCCTAAGTCCCCACGAAATAAATACGACTTGGGAAATCATAGGGGAATGCGGAATAAGCGTGGCAATTCTTGGAAAAGGGGGGTATTCACAAAAAGGGGGAAAAGTCAAGAAAAGTCCAGCGGGGGGAGCGCGTGGGCCTTTGTTGGCTACCTGAGACCATAAGGCGTGGTTCAGGACAACAAACCGAGGGCCCCCAGACGCCGCGGTGGGCAAGGGTACAAAGAACTCGAAAAAAAGCCCAGAAAAAAAAGCAGAATCAGCAGGGAGATAAAAAGAAGGGGTGCCCTGGGGAAGGGGTGAGTGAGGGGATTACGAAGAAAATTGAAAACGACAGGGAAATTGGGGGACCCGGCGATCGTCTGTTGGGAGGGGAGAATTTGGGGAAACCCAAAAGTAAATGGGCCATTATAGCAGGGACCACACCATATCCGCTGCCGGCCGCGCAAGAAGAAGCCGGGCTCAAAACGAGAAGGGGAGGAAAAGCAAACTGGACATGGCGGATGAAAAAAAGTTCTTGACAAAGGGGGAGCCAAAGGGGGGACAAAAAAAAAGAGAGTCCCGAAAAGGCGCGCCATCTTGATCCGGGAACAACGGGACGACAGGAGAGGGGGTTTTCCAAAAGGAGAAAAAGGGGGGTCGACAAAGAAAAAAAGGTCACCGGGCAGTCGAGCCGAAAAATCCCGCGACTTTACAAAGGGGGGGGGGGGGACTTCCAGAAGGAACAAAAGACAACACGCCCTGGCGAATACGAGGAAAAGAACATGAGGAAAGGGAAGCACGGGGCGATAGTTCACAAGTTGTTCGGGGGGGAGCCCAAAAAACGAAAACCGTAGGAAAAAAATGGAAAATGACCGAAATAGACTTCCCCAACTAAGACGGAGTTTGACGAGGCAAAAGGGGGAAGCGCGGAACTTAATGGGAGATCGAAAAAAAAACGAGATAGGCGAATTAATTTACAAAAAGAGTTTATAAAGGGGGGCAGAGTAAACCGAGGTCCCTTAAACCGACCCGGTGGGACAGAGACAGAAAAAAACCCGCCAAGTCAGGACAAGAAGAGAAAAAGGAAAGCCCTCTCATCCACGACAAGGGGGTCAAAATGAGGCGAAAGTGATGCGCGAGAAGGAAAGATTTTGAGGGCAATGGGCCTTCGTGCCACTTGGGGTCCCGTATGAGCTGAAGACGACCGAAATGATGGGCGGCCCAAGCTACCGAGATAGAGACTACGTAAAAAAAGGAGAACACCAGAAAAAAGTGGCAGGGGCAGAAATTTTATGGTTCCCTGAAGGGAAAAAAAATGAGGCATAAAACCCAACTTCACTATGGAGATCAGAAGCTGTAGCGGCAGCGGAGTCAAGGACGGGGGGTGGGCAATTATGCAGGGAAATGCCAAAAAAACATGAAAATTCAGGAAGACTCCGAAGCTTAGAAAGATTTTCGAACGGTTCAAGATGAGGGGCACTTACAAGGCACAGAAAGCATAAAAACTTCAAAAAGAAAGGGCCAGAAGGGAGGAGGGAGTTGCCGGGTTCCGAGGGCCCTTTGGGTTGGTCAACAACACCTGTTTCGGTAAGAAACAAGAAATTCACAGGGAAAGGGGAATGCAACGGGCGAATATCACAGTCCGAGGGGAAAAAAAAAATTCGAGGAGATACCCCCTGAAAGAATAGTAAAAAAAAAATAGACCGAGGATGGACTGGGAAAGTTCGTATATCAATGCATTACGTCCGGGGCGGGGAAAAAAAGGGGAACAGGGGGTGCAAAAACCGCAACAAACGCCGAGCACTCACAGCGTCAAAAGCACAGGAAAAGCCGACCGGAGAAACAGGGAATTGGTCGTGGTGAGTTATGAGCCCGCCGCGGGGGACCGCACCGGAGTGAGGAGCCACAGAGACTGGAAGAAAATCAGAAAGAAAGCACAGAGGGGGGGGGAACGTTTTCCGAGGAAAAAAAAAAAAAAAAATGAAAAAACTAGCAAAAAACGGAAAAGGACTTCGGGCGTTGATGAGGCCGCGCGAAAAGGGAGAACAATGCTGCAGAGGAAGGCGCGTTCAATGGGGCATTGAGTCGCACCTTAAAAATAGAAAAGAAAAAAGGGGGGGAGTCACGCCGGGGAAGAAGGGGCAGGGGGGGACAATACGGGCGCGAGGGTACAGACTAAACGCCGAGAAAAAGGAAAAAAAACCGTTCAAAGGGAGAACATAATCGGAAAAACCTGCTTTGACGCCAAAAAAAAAGGGACTTAGTAGGCGAGGGATGAGGGGCACGGGCAAGTTAGAGGGTGGAAGGGGTAAAGAAATCGTGTGAAAAAAAAGAAACAAAGGAGGAGTAGAACCCCTCAGCCCCTCCGGAACAACGGTTGAGGCCGTGAAAGAAGAAAAAAAAGGAAAAAAGGGAGAACAAGAAAACGTAGACAATTCAAAAAGGAAAGGGGGTTGAGAGATTCGAGCCAAAAGAGGATTGCCGGAATGCGGGAGAAGGGTGGGGACCACAGCCGCCTGCAGGAAATCTGAGTTCCCCAATCAAAACAAAAAGAAAAAAGTGGAAAGAAGGGGGGGGTATCAAAAGGCAGAAAAAATCCAAGCAAGCCGCGTCAAGAACCCTTCCGGAGCGATACAAAACGAGGAAGGAAACCTTCGCAGAAAAACAAGGAAAAGAGGGGGGACATCAGAGAAAATGAAAGGAAAAGAGGAACGAAACAGGGGAACTTGGGAAGACTCGGCGGGTCAGTAGGGCTCAATCACCAAACAAGGAGGGGGGAAGTAGCCGAAAAGAGGGGACGCGAAAAAGAGCAGAAAGCGGCCGCTTTACCCCCTCATGAAAGATCCTCAAAAAACCTTGTGGAGGGAGGCCAAGCGGAAATAGGGATAGGCTCACCCTAAGGATAGGGAGGAAGGGGGATGAGAAATGAAGCAAAGGGTATAAGAGGAGGTGGTAAAGGGCGGGAAGACTTGGGCGATTGGACAGCGGGGAAAGCGAAAAAAAAAAAAAAGAACAAAATCCACACGCGAGGGAAAGTCGAACTCTATGAAGAGACAGAGAAAAATTTCGAAGTGGAAAAGAACGAAAGGTGAAAAGGGTTGGGATGGGGGATGGCCACCGAATATGTTAGGAAGAAAAACTATCGAAAAAAAAAAAAAAAAAAAGGAAGGGACGGCACGGGTGGCAAACCCGAAGTGTCGACGTGTCAGAGGAAGACAGAAACTGGGAAGAAAGGCCAGAGGGCGCTATCGACTCACTTTGCGCAGAAAATAAAATACAAAAAAGAAGTGTGCGCAGGCCCTTTCACACCACGGGAGGAAAAGGGTCTAGAATTGGGTCGGACGGGTACCTAAGCAAAGGGGATAGCAGGCTGTCGAGGGGCAAAAAGATCAAAGGACTAGAGGGATTGCCCACAAAACATAGGTTCCGCGTGCAGAAAAGATCATCAGGGAAGGGGGGGAAAAGCGAAAAAGGGAACTTGACGGAAATACGACAAAGTGAGGCGAGGCGCTGGACAAAGTTTTCTTTAGAAAGCGGCTGAACGAGGGGAAAAAGTTTAACAAATCCTCAACGTGGCTCGCCATCGTACAGTCTACGGACACACCGAAAAGGGGGGGGGAGGGGCACAACTGAAAGACGTTCGACAAACAAAGGTTTAAAAACAAAGGACAAGAAGAAATCACAAAGCACGAAAAAAGCGGGCGCGGAGCGACGAAAAAAAAAATCACAAAAGACTGTTCGCAAAAAAAAAATGCAAAAAAAAAAAAGAATAAGAAGAGGGAGTAAATTGGGTGAAAAGCTGGGGGGGTTCAACTGGGGGCATTACATTGTGCGCACGAGGGCCTCCTGCGAGAAAGATAGGGTCTCACGCCTACCATGAAAAGTAACAATAGAAGACTTAAAAAAGGCAAATACAGACTCAAGGGATGACGGGCTTCTTGCCGTATGGGTGAGGGGGTAAAGAAAAAAGGGAAACACCCGGGGATTTGGGACGACCTATATTCTGCACTCTCGGGGAAAACAGAAAAGCTAGAAGTGTGGACACCCACCCAGGGAAAAAAAAATGTCACGAAAAAGAAAAGGCTCGATACTTGGGGGGAATCAAACGTGAAAAAACGTCAAAGGAGCAACACCGCCCCCATGTGTCCGGAAGGACGAGATGAATGGTAGCTGGGGGGGGGGAGACAGAGCTTTTCAGAATAATTGTAAAAAGAAAAAGGTAAGTAGACTGCGGGACAGGGGGGGGAGAAAATCTGGGAAGTGAATCACGAAGATGCCGGTAAAAGCAGAAAAAAGGGGGAAAACGCATGCAAACCAGAACCCAAGGGTTTAACGAAGGTGCATAATTTTGAATAAAA
>Ga0179591_1276352_pt1 | contig 13371 bp, 19 predicted proteins | sample CZOMad2_1_08_16f_FD_182891 | JGI IMG/M metagenome (GOLD analysis project Ga0179591, IMG submission 182891) | Vadose zone soil fungal communities from Angelo Coast Range Reserve, California, USA - CZOMad2_1_08_16fungal (PacBio error correction) | ecosystem: Environmental > Terrestrial > Soil >...
CCAAGAGGGGAGGAAAAGCCACTTGACCGCTCACCTGGGAAGTCTTTAATGATAGAAGGTAGTCCTGCGGGGTCTGTCTTTCCAAATCAAGAAAGTCTCGGGGGAAACTAATAGTGGATTACTTCGAGGGGATATAAGAGAAAGGGAGGTCTCCATTGAATGAGTGGGAGGTCGTGAAAGGGTCTTCAGGGGGGGGGGGCAGGGGGAGGGGGTTGGGATTTTAGGACTAGTCTCAGGTGAATAAAGGGGAATCTTGGGAAAATATGGAGGGACCGGGGTATTGTCACCATTCCACTTCTAACGCTGAAAAGAAGGGAGACCGCTTGGGGGGAGGAAAAGAGGGGAAAAAAAGTTGGGGCGCCATCGCGGAGAAGGAAGCAAAAAGTTTTCGTTAGGGATGTTTTCAAGGAACCTTTTGCCGAGAAACAGGGGGGGAGACCAAGAAAAAGTCGGAGCGGTACTGAAAGGAGTAAGAGGAACCATTCATAAGTGATTTAGAGGGGGGCTCCTCAAAAATAAATCAGGGGGTTCAGATCTTAAAAGGGGGAAATCTCCAAGGGGGGAAGAGGTCGGATCTTGAGCTCGAGGTACGTCCATGACCTATAATGAGTACTTAAAAGTGGAAGGAGGATAACCCAAATCGCTCTCCGAGCAGCGTAAGTGCTGATTCAGAGAAAGGATCTTGGGGAAGTCGGGGAAACTGTTCGATCATCGGACAGCGGACAAAGACAAACACGCAAGAGGGAGAGGCTTTTCATTCGCAAGGAGAGACTGGGGAGGAAGGATCATATAATTATAGCCTACACAATCACAGAAGTAAAATACGGGAATAAAGAGAGATTTCCTGTATTAGAAGGACGAATTCAGACTCGGCAGTCTTGGGGGTGAATGATCATTTCCATGACTGGTAAAGGGTCTCGGGGGGGGGGCGGAGCGGAAAAAAAAATTAGAAGGTTGATGGAGGGACTAAGCGAGGAAGTGAAACCGAACAAAAGGAAGACTGATTAGAAGGTATCGCAAAGTTAGAGAGAGAAAACTGTGAAGCGTGCTGGGAATTAATTCAAGGTCCGGGGGGGGAGAATCGCCGTACATAATGCCTGAGAGTCCGTTCCCGGTGAAAGGAAGGGCGCACCCAATAAGAGTGAGTGCCGAGTAATAAGAAAGCCGAGCATTAATCCTCTCGCGGTTGGTCATGGGGGCAGGGGGAAAGAAGTCTTTAACAATCTTGGTTTGGAATACGTTGATTATCGAGACTAACTTAATTGGGTCGGGGGGAAAATTTGGGGTCGTTCTTCTTCGAAATTGCCTAGTAGCAGACGCCCAAGCCGGACATCATAGCTATTGTGAATCAAATCTCCTAGTCCTGGCGCGAATTGAGTCAAAAAAAAGCCGTCAATAAAAGATTACCGGGGACGTTTCAGCACCGGTACGTGACGCTAAAGATAACACCCGAGTGACAAGGGAAATGAAGGTCAGGAAGAAACAAAGCTACCGTGGGGGTATAAGGTACGCAATATCTGGGGGGGGGACGGGGGTTCCGGGGGGTCAGACAAAAAGGAGGGGCTCGGACTGACTGGTAGCGGAAAAGCATCAAGACGTAAAAGGTCCGTAGATGAAGCTTCGGGTAAATGAAACCGGGACGCTAAAGAAGGCTAGACTGGGAAACGGTGAGAAAGGAAATGAAAGAACGAGGGTGTCTGAGGGGAGATCATCTAGGGAGGGGAAAAAATATCAAAAGTTGGAAGGGTGTAGTCGAGCTCAGCCGAGGAAAATGTACCTACTTCAATTATGTACGGGAGGGTCTTGTAAGCCTCAAAGGAACGAACACGGGGGGTGAAAGAAGGTACGAAGAAGGGAGTGGGACTGAATGGTTGTACCTCCTTAAGGAAGGAAGACATGCCTACCCAATCAGCTGCTCCCAGGGGCTCCTTCAGGTTTCGTGCTTTGTGAGAGGAAAGCCTGCTGGAAAGAAAGTATGGCATCTCTATGGGTTGAAATGTTTGGACCACGGCGGATTTGGGGTGGACTTAGAGGAGGGACCAGCGAAGAGTAAGGGTTTCCCGGAGTCGGGCATCCGGAGTCATTAAGAGACGACCAAAGGATAGGATGTTTACCGGAGGGTCCAGGCCTTCTCTCTATTTCTGGGGAACATCTTCCGCCCTAAAGAGAAAAAGAACTCTAGAACTATGTAGTAAATCAAGAAGTCATATGTTCTTTTTCCTCAAGACAAGGAACCGCCTGGTAACGTCGGGTTCGGATTAAGGGGGGGTGGGGGGGTGTGAAAGACGTTGTTACGTGTGCGGTGGTTGAAAAAGCGTCCCTCTTAACTGGTTCCTTGGCCTAGTCCCGCCGGGCGTCACCGCCATTCATTAATCAGGTAGTGAGATCCTAAAGGTAGAGGAACATTTTGGACGTTGGGCTGTGGAAGAGAGAATAGGGAGCATGAGAGAGGACCGACATACAAGACCGCAAAAGTCCAGTGGTTCCTCGGAGAATTTCTCACGGTAGGGTGCGTAGAGGATTTCCAACAACCGGGATGTTTGTCTCTCTCAAGAATGGAGTCTCACAATAGTGACGACTTTCATTGGGGGGGTATGTTTTGGGCTCTTTGAAGAACCTTATGTCAGACACTCTTCCTAAAAAGGCCTTAAGGAGGAAGTGTCGTTGGGAAAGATGACTACGATTTGGGCTTGTTTTCTATGAGCAACACTGAGAGGGAGCTCATGATGTCTGAGGAAATGCATTTTTGATAGGCATTATAATAAAAGAAGCTAATTGATACGAAAGAAGTCTGGGGTTGGGGATTAGGAAAAGATAGAGGGGACTTATGGGACAAAAATCTATCCTTATCATTATATTAAATCAAACTAAGGTATGGAAAATCGCTTCTAGATCCTGGGTTTATTTCCGTAAAAAGCCCCAAGACGGCATCAGATTCGCAAACCCAGGTCTACTATTCGTGAGGAAAGAGGGGACTGGCTACTGCATAAAAATTTAGCCAAAACAGGTTAAGGATAGGGGCTTTTCTCAGGCTGTCGTACGCGCGAGACAAGCTCGTAAGAAAGGGCTGGTTTCTAGACTTAGGGAGCAACCAAAGAAAATTTTCGGCTTACCTGGCGGAGAAGTTTGAAAGGGCGTTGCGGCTAAAGGTTACTCTAAATGTACCCAAGGATAGAGAGCAAACGAAAACAAAAAAAACAGCAACAGACAACCATGATTCGACCGGAGACTGTGAGCGTGAGGGAGATGTCTAACTGCCAGAAAAGGGGGTGTTTTTTTGTGGGGGAAGGTCTTCCACTAAAAACGGACAAGCGTAAAAACGAACCCAAAGTTGGCTAACCCCTATAACGGTTGGGGGAGGCGCACGCGGCAGATGGAGGGGGAGGCTCCGTTAGCTTCTGGCTCGAAGAGTTCGAAACAAGAGAGCAAGGCTCTGAGCTCTACCCGGTCACGGGCCCGAGCTCGAGAAGAAGGAAGGGGTGTGGCTGGTGAACGCTATTATGATTGGAATGCCTGCGGGGGTGGACTTCTGGGGTCGTCGACGAGGAATTTCACCAATAAGACTTTTGTACATACTCACGAAAAAGAGAGGGGCTCAAAGAGTTCTTTAAAACTTCTGAGGGAGGTGAAGAGAAAACACGTCCAGGCAAGAGGAAAATAGACGCTACCTCCAAGCTTGATTTGACCTGCTTGCAAGCGAAACCCTACTAAAGTGTAAAACCCCACTTCTCTCAAAAAGACATCTGAATGGGCAAAACCTTTTGATTGGGAGAGGGGGCATTCGATAGGCAACGCATACAACCCACACCGGGGGAGAAATTTTTCCTTAAGAGGCTCGTATCATCAACGACAAGTGACATAGGGTGGCTAGGAACCCTACGAGCTTAGAGTGAGAATGATCATAGAACGACATGGGGGAAAGTGCCGGGCCTACTTAAGCCTAGGAGCACCACCTTCCCGCGAAAAAGGATCCACAGCGGGGGTATTAACGCTAGGGGACGAAAGAAGGGTCGCCTACAAGGGGTGTTTCTGGGGAAGAAAAGTTTAGCGGGCGGAAACTTCGTCCGCTGTTCTGTACACCCTTACGGAAAAAAAAGAGATTTGTTGGAGAGTTGTACGTTCCTTCGCCAAAAATGGTTCAGCAACGGAAGGTTTCCCTCAGACAGGACGGGTTGGAGAGGGTGACCGAGGACGTCTGAGCACAAGAAGAAGTCTTCTTTGAGAAGTCATATTTAATCCGCGCAATTAATTCAGTGATGGAAGGCATCGCCTAGGCTGTCCGGCTTGATTAGAAAAAAGGATTGGGGAAGGATTTGGTCGGTACAGCAGGCAATAAAGGAGCTAGGGGGTAGAAAAAACTCTCAATCACACTCTATAAAAGGATGTCAAACAAGGGGGGGGAGTGTTCACGCCTGGTTTTGGGGGGGGGGAAAGGACCCTCCCGGATGATCAAAGCGTAGGGGAAGGAAGGATTATGGGTGAGGAAAAAAAAAGTGAACTCGATATCAGCGATGAGGAAAGATACCTGCGAGGCTTGGAGAGAGGCTCGACAGACGAAATGAAGGAGAACGGTCGCCTGAAAGAGGATTGCCTTCTTAATATCGTACCGGGATTGGGGGGTCAGGAGCCGAAAATTCGTTATGGTCTCGGCAATGGAAACTAATGCGTTCGAAACACAAGGAGGAGGTTCGCGACGTCATCAGAGAAGAAGGAGATTTCTATCGGCGAAAAACCTGTGTTGACCCATCTCAGACATTTCCTCAATAACTTGAACGAAGGGGCGTGAAGTCAGGGACTTTTCAGCTCCTAATATAAAGAAAGACTTCTTCAAAAATTTTCCTTCCGTTGTATTGGTCTCTAGACCCAAGGGGGGGATCGCGTATACTGAAAAAAAACAACGCGTCTCTGGCTGAGATCATCTCCTCAGATGTACTGGTTCTTTAGACGCGGGTCGTCACCTCATCTGACAATATGTACGCTCTTCACTACAATCTTGTAACGGGCTCTAAAGGGGGGCCGTGGGTTATCCTCGGAACTGAGAAGGGGAGCAAAAAGGAAGGCATGGACCGCAACGACATCAGTCGAAGGTAATCATGGAGGAAAGAGGTCGCATCGTCTTTCACAAAACGGGCTTTCGGAAGGTCGGAGAAGGGGTGCTAGGCTGCTGGGGGACTAAAGACAGGTAAAAGAGCTCTCTCACGAGTTTAGGGTCCCCACCAGGGGAAATTTCCCAAAGTAAATTGCAATGACTCCATCAATCCGAAGCCATCGATGGAGAAAAAAGTTCAAAAAAAAGAGGATCGGGGATACCAACTCTGGTATAAGGCGCCTTAACACAGTTCCGCTGACTGAAGGAGAATTAAATTGTGCCAGAGTAGCTGCCCTTAAAGCATAGGAGACCTAAAGCACCGGCATCGTACTCGTCTCAAAGAAAAGTCAAAAGGAAAGAGGCGCGGAGAAATGTGACACTCACAGAAGCAGCAGCCAAATCGCAACAAAGAAATCTCAATAAAGAGTACGGAATAACGCCACCCTACTTCCAGGGAGCCCGCTGGGACATTATGGGGAGGGTAATACCCGAGCAGAGAGGGGAACTCTCAAAGAAACAACAAAGGAGGATTAGAAAAAAAAAGAAACATTATCGGGTATAACAAGGACAGGGACTTCTGTTCTAAAGGGAATGCTTGACAAGGACGTGTTATTGAGAGAAAGTTTTCTTTCAGAAAGGATTCTATCCCTTGATTGGGCTGTCTGTAGAGGAGTTAAGAAAAAAGACCCTTTATAGGATGAGAGAAAGGAGGTGGACCGCTTCCTAAACGAGTAGAGGGTGAGTGGGGGGTAACGTACTCTAGGGGGGGGGGGAACCTTGCAGGGGAAACGAGGGTTCAGGTATGGTCCAGCAGTCGGGCGGGGAAGAACTTCAATACTGTATCAGAGGTGGGGCGACATACCTTGTTAGGCAGGATGAAGAGGGGCAGAAATGGAAGGATTACTAGGGGGAGTTCAGGTTGGACCGACAAGGGGAAAAACTAAAAACGTCAGTATCAATCCCAAAGAGTTCGCTTTTACCGGAAGTAGTGGCTGAAGGTCCAGCCTGGAGTGAGATCTAAAAGGCCTCCAATGAGCCATTTGGGAAGGAATATTTTGGTAGCGTGGCCTCGCAATCGTCTTCGTATATGTAGAGAGATGTGAGAATGACCTCGAGAGAGGGGGAAAGGGGAAGAGGATAACAGTAAGGAGAAAAAGAGAAAGTTCCCATGTAGGTTTAGCAGACTTTCTCCTCGGTGCGAGGAAAGGAAGGGGAGTGCACACTCCGTACTCACGCTTCTATGGCTCTAGGGAACTAACGGGTGGCAAGAGAGGAGAGGAGAAATGTGCTAGCACTCATGAGGCAAAAGGCACGCTGGGGTATATAAAAGGATATGGCTCGTCCAGGACCTAAATCAAGAACAGGGGAACAAAAAAGCGTGGGTTCAGTGATGAAAAGGGAAGTTAGCTGGTTAACATGTGCCTCGGGAGAACTTACTTCCTCAAACTCGATCGGGGCGTTCGCTGCTGAGGCTCGACAAAGCGAGGGGGGTTAGAACCGCAGAGATCACCATGAAACGGCCCCGATGGGGAGATTTACTGGCAAAAAAAATACGGAGGTTGTAGAGGCACCGGGTTGACCAGGGAGGAACTGGGGGGGACTCACGATTAGCCCTTAGGGGGACGTAGGAGTACTGCGCCTTCTTCATACTTTTCGTAGAGGGGAGTACTCCTCAAAGCTTTATTTGAAGGACTTAAAAAATCAGCCTCTCATGACGGCACTCAACTAGGCTTGTCAGATACATCATAAGGCGCCAAAAGGTAACCATCCCCCCTTTACATGTGGGGAATATCGCGGGGAGTTGAGATGTTGAAAAAAAAATAGCCTGAAGGTCTTGACTGTAGGCAGTCAGGAGATGTGGCAACTAAAAGGACAAGACAGAATTATGAAGAAAAAAAGTGGCATCACGCGCTAGAGAGGCCGCGCGTACATCGATAAGCCGTCAAAGAGGGGGGGGGGCCGGCAAGGGTTTTCGTCACGTCGATCGGGAATTGAAAGCGCACCGCAACCTCGATTCAGAAACGTAAGTCCGAGGGAAAGGGGGCATTCCTAAAGTAACTGGGTAAATCAGTCCAAATATAGGGGGTTTGAACTTTTTTAAGTGGTAGACCCAGCAAAACTGAGGGGGGAGGGCGAGGCCTGCAAATCGGACGGGAGAGGATGATCTATCCCGAGCTTCGAACGTAAGGAAAAATCATTTTTGAACGAGTCAGTCTATCAGGGGGAAAAGGTTCGGAAGCAGGTCTCTGTATTAGACAGAACGCAAGGTTCAAGTCGGGAGACAAAAGAACGGACCTGGTGCTTTATTGTGCGACGCCACCTCAGTTCGCCGTTTGTCTTCTGGGGGGGAGATATCCAAGGGGGGGCGGGGACATGGGGGACCTCCTTGGGCGAGGGTGTTAGAAGTGTCTGCGGTAAAGAGGGGGACAACTTCCAGAAAAAAAACAAAAGATCGCCTAAGAGGAGGGGGAAGCATTGGGGGGACACACGTCTTCGCGTACAGGGACAATTTGCCGCTCAACTCAACTTACACGGGTACGGGATGGGAGGAAAGGGGGGAATCCAAGGTGCTTACTCCGCTTCCCGAATTTTGAAGAATCGCTACTATCTATTTTGGCTTCATTGTGAAAACAGAGGAGACTACAAAACAACTACCTAATAAATTCTTGAAAGGTTGGCAAAGCGCAAAACGGTCTCTCTTTACATGAAGCCGAACCACCGTTCGAGAGAACGGTCGGGCCGCAAGTTCCAGATCTCCTAACGTAGTAGAAGGGAACAGGCCCCTCATAAGACCCATCATCGACTCCACCTGGAATAGTTGCTAAAAGGAAAGAGGAGAAGAAGAAAGGAGTGTAATGGGAAGGGAGAGGCACACCGGCGGTTTGTTCTGCTGAATAACGATGACGAAATGGTTTCAATTAAGCAAAAGCTGAAGAAATCCTGAAATCGCCTGATTAGAGTCTGGGGCGCCTCGGGAAAAGTTGGGGGGCCGGTTGGCTGTTTGTCCGGGGAGCAGAGTCATAGTCGCACTTTAAAAAAAGAGCCGCAGCGACCCTACACGTTCGGGTCGATCTAATCCGAAAAGGGTCCTAGTTTTCTATCTACGTGACCGATCGTACCAAAGAAGCGAGGGGAGCTTTTTCTCGGGGAGGGAAGAATACATAAGAATCGGAAAAGCGGTAAACAGGATCGGTGATTGGGGGGCTCGGGATTTCTAGCCCGACCTCGTACAAAAAGTCGAGATAGCGGTTAAGGATAAAAGCTGGGTTATTAATCACAGCACCAGGCTCCCCATGTAATCCGATCATGAAGGTGATATTCCCAAAAGCGTCATTTCTACAAATAGGGAGGAAGAGATCGGGTGGGAGGAATAAGGGGGGGGGGGGGCACCCGCAGCTGGCCGCTTTATGCTTATGTGTCTCCTTGCGTACGTCTGTGTTCAGCACAGTTTAGTAGAATTCTCAGTCTGGTATAGAAGGGGGGGGATTGCTCTCTCGGGGAAGTACTCGTGCTCCTTTGGGAGGCATCTCAGTTACGGGACCCAATGGCATCAGGGGAGGCCGCTCTCGTCGCGGGTTTCCGGAGGGGGTTCTGAGAGAGGCGTTGTATTGGGGGAGTCCGTTGGTCCAGCTGACCGTCACTAGGGGAGCTCTCGGCGGTGGCGGTGCTCGGGGCGTGGGGGGACATAGAGGTGTTATAGAGTTTGTAGTCTGGGGTGAGGCTAGGTACAATGGGGGGGGGGCTCTTTTTGTAGAGATTGGACTCCTGCACAAAGATATCCTGGCGCAGGGGTGGCCTTCTGGGCCTAGTGGCGTTGTCGAAGGGGGGTTCTGCGGGGGGCTTAACCTCTTCAATCTAGAAGTCTCCTGGGAACATCAAAGAAAAGGCCAACGGGTGAGAAAGAGGTTAGACAAGATTATATGTAGAAAAAGAAGACAGTCCTTAGGGCTAGTCTTCAATACGAAGTTATGCCGGATCACTCTAGCCACCGAGGTGTGGAGACTAGAAAAGCTATAACCCTTTTTGAGGCTAACTTTAAATGGAGTCGGACGGGGGAAATGCGAAGGAAGGATGTCGGGGCAAGATAGGCCGGATCAAGAGATCTCAAAATGAAGACGCACCGTGTTCCATTGTGGGAGGATCTGTGAACAAAAAAAGCTATTAGGCTTTCGAAACCGCCACAGCAAATTTTCAAGGAAAACATTTGTCTCTCCGTCCTTGAATAGAGTAGATCTCGAAGAAAAAAAAAAGGGATGCAAAGAAGAAGGTCAAGACGGCGGGAGGGGGAGATAAAGAAAAAATCCGGTCGACAATTAAAAAGACTACAGAGGAGGGAAAGGAGCGTCAAATTGGTACGAAAACTAAAAATTAACGTAAAAAAAGAAGGCTCAAAAACGAAAGGATAACTTCGCATTCGGGATGGAGTGAAGTTAAGGCTTCCTCTGAAATACGAAAGGTCGCCAACTTTTGTGGCAGGGTTCCAATTATCTATGCTCTCGAATCCGGCCCCGGCAGGGCGCTCTTTTGCGGAGGTTCACAAAAGTAACCCAGGGTTATATAAATACGCCGGATGACTATTGTCAATTGTGAGTAGAGGGGTTCAGAAAGGTTTCGAACCGATCATACCAACAGGCGTTTAGAGGGAACGACCGCCTAGAAGATCATTCTGGTGTCGGTCGTTGAACAAATCTGTCGGTGGAAAGCTTCGACGTTGTCGTTCAGGCCCGCCGGCCTACCTCGTCCCGGGTCCCCCGGATCGATCTTTCCTGCTGAAGAATTTAATGCTCCCTCGAATTCTCCTTACCGAGGGTGATAAATAGGGACTATTACTGGCTCTTTGGTAGAGGATAGTGGACTCTGTGCGAAAAAAGAGACCCTTTCTGGGCAGGTGGCCTCATTCGGGGATTCCTCAGCGCGGGGGCCATCGTGTCATGCTCGGCGGGAGGTTGTTGGGCGCGGCAGAGGCGGGGGTGCATGGGGGGACGCATCCGTGGGTGCTGAGTAGTGGGGTGCGCTGGGGCGAGGGGTTGGGGCGGGATTCGACAAGGGGGGGGATGGGTTGATGCCTGTGACGGAGGGGTTATATAGCTGCAGGTTCTGCCGGTCTGAGAAGGTTGGGGGGCCCTGGGTGTATGTCCGGGTCTTTTATGTGTGTGTTCGAGCAGGGTAGAGGGGCGGTCATGAAAAGTGGTACGCGTGGGTGATTTTCATGTATGGGCTGGGCCGCCGCCCTCTGCTTCGAGAGGTCCTTGTTTATCGCGAATGGCCCAGTGGTGTGGAAGGAGTGTGGTGTGCGGATCCGCAAAAGTGAGGGCCGTGTGTGGTTTGTTTGGGGCCTCTCCTACGATCGTTACTTTGCTTTGGAGATGGACGCGGGTTCTATGACGCTGGTGGACGTGCTGCTCGTCGGTTGGGTGGGGTTGAAGGGTTTGGGGTGGCGGCGGTGGCGTAGGGTTAAGTAGTGCTATGGGGGGGTAGATTCGACTGTTGGGGGTCGAGCGGGGGTCGGGAGTGGGGTGGGTTCCGGCAGTGGGGGGAAAAGAGTGGGAGTAATTAAGTGGGGGAGTAATGGGGCGGCGGGGGAGGCGGGGGGGGGGAGTGGGGGGGGTTAGGTGAATGTTGTGGGGGGGGAGGGGGGGGGGGATTGGGGGTTGGGGGGGGTGGGGGAGGAAGGGGGTGGGGGCGAGAGGTAATGGGCGGGTTGGTAATTGTGGGGCTGAGGCGTTGGAGTGGGGGTGGCGGAGGGTTTGCATAGGGTGGTGGTGGGGGAAATGTTGGGGGTAGTGGGAGGGATGGGGAGAGGGGGGTGAAGAAAGTGGGGGGGTGGGGGCGTTGCTGTAGGCAGGGGGTGCTATACTTTGGCGGATGGGGAGGCAGTGGGGGGTTGGGACGGCTGCAGCGGAGGCTCGCTCGGGGGATGTTTGTTCTTCGGATGTGGGGTTTGGGAGCCGTTTCCGGGGAGAGGGGAGCGGGGGATGGGTGATGGGAGGAGGGTCGTGCTGGAGGTGACGGACGGATCCTCAGAAAGATGGGCGAGAGTGAAGTCTCTAGCGAGTAGGGGATAGGTGAGCGGGCGTTCCGCACGGGGGAGTGCGCTTGATTCGGTGTGTGTAGGGGGTGGGGCAGCGGGGGGTGGAGGGGGAAGAGGGCGTGGGTGGGGGGGGGGAGAGGGGGGGTGGATTGAGAGGGCTAGTCTGGGGCTGCTCGGGTTTGTGTGGGGGGCCTTGCGAGGTTTCTTCGTGTGGGACACAGCCGTCCCTGGGTGGGGTGGTATTTGATTGGAGGGAGTGTAGGGGTGGGCTCTCTGCTGGACAAGGGGGTAGGTCTCAGGGGCCCTTGGGGGGTCAGGACCCGGGGTTTGTGGCTCTGTTGGTGCGGTTTGTCGTGGGACCGGTTGTAGGTTGGTTAGTGGCAAGATGAGGGAGATGCTGGGGGTGTTGGTGATGCAGGTAGGAGGGGTGAATAAGTTGGAGCAGAGATGGAAGGATGGGGTGGGGTTGATGAGGGGGAGGAGGGGGGGAGAGACAAGAGGGGCCGGATCGGGTGGACTTCAGGGATGGTACGATGCTGCGGGGGGGGGTGGACGAGAGAGGGTAGAGGATTTCCGGCGTCTAATAAGAAGAGTAATGGTGGGGGGGTGGTGTGTAGGACTAGGGTTCCGCGATAAGCTGAAAGACAATTCTCTGTTTTCGACTAGTACTCCGATGCAACGTGTTCAACTAAGGGAAAGGGGGCTCATTCCCCCAGAAGGCCTCTTCAATGAAGAGAGCCCCGAGACTTACTGATGTATCTCAGGCCAAGACCAAAGAATTTTGCCTTGTGGACAAGTTTAGGGGTTTCTGGGAGTTGATCGCGCAAACGCCGCGACATCTCCTATTGAGAAAAGATTATAGATCATGATACTTTTGGACTTGATAGGAACTGGAATCTGAAAGTGGAGACAAGACAGACTCCTTCTAGACGCAACAAAACCCATTGAGCTGTGAAGGTTGGGGACATTCTTCACGTAATAAGTAAGCGTATTGACCTTAACATAGGAGCTCACAAACGATTTGAGAAGGGAGATTGCCCCATCGTTACTAGTGAGAGGGAAAAAACGAAAGATGCCTCTTTGGGAGGAGTAATAGATGGACTCAGTTACAGAATAGGGGAGACCGCCGCTTTTTCAAAGATGCGAAAACCCTTGCCCGAACACACACCCCTTCCTCCAGAAAAGCTTGGGGGGCCCTTGTCATCAATGAGGAGAGGTAGGTCTAGACTTTCTACCGGGAGCTGTCGCTGTGCGCCTTTAAAAGGGGTCTAAGGAAACAAGTACCTAGATAGGGTTTCCATAAGCAGTCCTGCAAGGAAGGGTCAACTCACAGCACCTTCATCTGGATAGGTCTTCCTACCAGGAAATACAGGCCTGAGGTGGGGTGGGGGGGGTAAAGGCAGGGAGAGCTTCATAGGAAGAGGACAGAAAAAAGAAAGGGGGAGAGACCGTATCGGGCATAAATAGTACACATGAAAAAGGAAAATTCTACGTCCCTACCCAGGAGAAAAGATGGCAGTACCTTTTTAATAAAAACCTATCTCGAATTGAAGTAGAACCAACCACGGAGGAGGGTGGGAGGAAAGGGAGGAGAGGGGATTACCACAGGCCAGGACCATCAAGAAAGAGGGTAGGATTTAATTCTTGAGTAGAAAGTCCTTTGGGGTGCCGGTACTATTTCTGGAGAAGATCCCGGGCGAGATTTGAGAGGGAAAGCTGAGAAAAGGAGAAGATATTCAGGAGAGATTGACTGTTTCGGAAAGAGTATTCCGGTTCAGTTATTTGTGAGGGCGACGAGGCCTGACATGGAAATTTTACGAGGGGGGACGCAAAGAGGGGGGATTAAAAAGGAATGGAAGGGGGGAGAAGTTGAAACACATCACAGAAGCGACGAACTAGACCTTTGTTCTGAAGTGAAGGAGACCTCCTGACTTGGAGACGAGGGGTGCAATGGATGGGGATTGGGGTGGGTAATACTCTAAAAAGGAGGGATCAAGCAAAGAGGGATTTACTTAGTAAGTGGTCAAGTAACATCACCAGTGAGCTCTAAAGGAAATCCCCGAAAAAGGATCCATCGTTTTTGTAAAAGGGGAGGTAGGATTACTATTGTGCAATGGAATCTCTGGCTTTTCTGGAGAAAAATAGGAGAAACTCTCCTGAACGGATTACTTAATAAAATTGACCCAAAAAGATTGCTCCCATCAATAACTGGAGGTAAGTGCCGATGCTTCTGAAAAAAGGGGGAAAGGGG
>Ga0179591_1285672_pt1 | contig 13370 bp, 13 predicted proteins | sample CZOMad2_1_08_16f_FD_182891 | JGI IMG/M metagenome (GOLD analysis project Ga0179591, IMG submission 182891) | Vadose zone soil fungal communities from Angelo Coast Range Reserve, California, USA - CZOMad2_1_08_16fungal (PacBio error correction) | ecosystem: Environmental > Terrestrial > Soil >...
GGGGGGGGCAGGTCATTACTCTCACTTTCGGAAACGAGGAAACGAGCAATGCAGTCGTGCCTTTCTTGTCGGGAGGGGAAAAACAGCGATAAGGATACCCCGACGTTAGAGCGAAGAATCAGACCTTCGGGATATGGATTGCAATTCCAAAGTTCTTCCTCTACAGGAACGTTTGAGAAAAGAGAGAGTCAGGGGTTTTAGGGTGAGCAGGAGACCCTTCAAAGGGAAAGGTTCCTTGGGCCGAAAGGGACCGTGGATGCTAGGGACCCCTGATCAAAACATTAAAGCCTGCTTCTTCTAGCAGGAGAAACTTCGCAGGTTTTCAGAGATACGGAAGGTGATCAACCTACTACCTGCGCACCACTGGAAGCACGGCTGTCGGAGAGCCAGATCCGGTGGGTCGCAGACAATTGAAGAGACTGCAAGGAAGGGGGGGGGTTATACGGGATTCCGGGAAAACCAGACCTTGACCACCAGCAAAAATCAAGATGGGAAGAAGGGAAATGATGGGGGGTTATCCAAGAGGATACATCACTTCTGCGGGAGGGCTAGAAAGAAGGGTCGTTTCATTCGTACTTGTGAGAAGTGCGTCATTGACTTCTATGCGGAGGAGAAGCGACAAAGAGCAAGGAAGACTGAAGGCAATCACATACCGGAAAATCGGGGACTGTAAAATGCGCACGGTGGGTTTCAAAAATTGGAGAAGCCGGGAGGGGGCTCTTTAGTCTAGTGAAGAAACGGTACGAAACAAAAGAATAGAGGGAGAGGACGCCGCTGTGTTTCGCAATGAGCGCGAAAAGGGGGGGGAAATTCTTTCGGGGAAAGTCGCGATCCCGAGAGCTCTGGAAGCCTTCGTTTCAATTTAGTGGGTAGATAGGGCGCCGACCATCGAGCCTGATGAAATAGACGTCACGCCGCAGGCCAAGAAGAATATCTACGCCGCAATTCTAACGCAAAGCCGGATCCAGGAATCAAGGGTCGGGCATCTAAAACGGGCGGGCGCTATGAGGTAGGGGGGTTCATAAGGCCTGAAGCATCAAGGAAGGCCGTAGATCTGGGAACTGTAACTGTCACTCAGAGGGAAGGGACTGCAAAATAAAAGAGAGGAGATAGACTTGGGAAGTGGGGGGGGTATACTAGTCGGCGGCGGAGGACAAATTCTCCTGGATCCGGGATAAAGAAAAACAAGAAGAGGGGTAGGGATCACAAACTACGGACATACGAAGAAAAAGGGCATCTAAAACCTTCTATGGCTCATCTGGCCTCTCTGCAGTATTGGGCGGCCTTCAAAGTAAAAGAGAAAATCATGGGGTGGATGCTTTGCACCCAGAGTTACTAAGACGAGAATCTAATGGGAGAAAAGGTGGGACAGGGCGGGGGCGGGGAATAATTAAATTGAAAAAGAGAAAGTTGGGTGAGGGAGGACCCTCCCACAAAAGAGGCCGAAACGATTTGAAAGCCTCCCGAATATTGCACAATGTGTCAAAGAAAAGGAGGGGGGGAATAAAAATAGGAGTTCTGGGGGGATAGGGCGGCAAGGATCCGCCCAGATTGGGATAAGAGCGGTCAGGTACGACATAAACCGGAAAGATCGCAAGCGGGGGCCATCTGCGCCGGGGAGGATTAACTTTTTAGGGCCTCTTCAGGAAGTCTTAGAATGAAATCCTCCATCAGACGGAAGACCGCGGAGTCAATTTGCCTTGGCTGCTTTGAAAATGGCGAGGTTGGGGAAGAGTACGACAACATCAAAACAAGGATATTTGGGACTTCCCCGGCAATATGTGTTCACGTTAGATAGGGGGGGCAGAACTTAATTAGAGAGACGGGGTCGTTGAAGCCGGGGATCCAGGAGATCAAGCTGGGGGGTCTGGTTCCTTACTCGTAGGGGTAGATGGGATGCAGGTATCTCAGAATTTTCAGACTCGGAAATTGTAGAAGATGATCGGCTGACAGGACGAAGGATAAGATCTCAGGCATGATTGGAAAGGATGAAGAAGCGAATGTTCGGATTGCACGCGGAGAAGAGGGGGTAAGACCGTTAACGGGCCGTTTGGGAAATTAGAGTACGGCCTCGGGTCGAGGGGTCGGGAACGGGGAGCGACATTCGTGGGTTACCATTACGAAAGATGACTGGTAATCGTAAGGGGGCAGGGAAGACGAGTCTCACTTAAGTCGAACGGAGGGAAAAGGCAAAATTCCGGACGGGGGAGGGGAACGGGGACGGGGCCTGGGGAAAGTTATCTTTCCATCAAAATCCCTTGACTGGTATATAGAGAACTTGCAATGGGGGACCCTTTTCTTAGAAAAAAGGTCGAAGAAGGGACGGCTCAGGAGAAGAAAGAGTACAGTTGGGATCTTTGATAAAGGTCGTAGGGGCAGTAGAGTTGTCAGTTAGGCAAAGAGCTGGAGGACACAGATTTCGATAAATGTGGGATTGAATGGAGATATACCGGGGAGCAATGCCCACCAGATTCAGGAAGAGAGTTGAAAACAGGGGGGCAACTATTTTGACAGCAAAGTCACTCTTGGGGAGAAATGAGGGAGGTCTTTTTTGATGTTTGGTGAAGGGTGCAGATATCGCCTCCGGCCACTGCCTGGCTGCGGGCCAAGGGCCAACAAACACCGATGGAGGGAGAAGGGGATGATCGAGTGGTAAAAGTAGCCATTGCGGCATTGACTTGACAACTGATGACGCAACTCCCGAGAGGGGTCATAGAGACAAAAAAAAAAAAACCTAGGGGATGAAACTATATGGCCAGCGCTGTTCTTGGCGGGTTGTCGATAGAGAAGAAAGGCTGGGTAGAAGAAGTACTATGGATTTTTCCAGAGGGGTTTGTCCCATTTCACGTGAAGAGAAAGAAATTGCCGGCGAAATGGTGGGATCGACATATCACCGGCGCCGAAGCAACACAAAAAATGCAAAAGGAGCGGATTGGCCGTTATCTTGGCGGCAAAAGAAGTTGACAGGGAGGCCCGGGAGGATGGAAGTTCGTGGGCGGTATATTGGGCGTATAACAAGACGATCCGAACGTGGACGAACTAGCGGGGAGAAGGAAGTGAATGGAGCGGTCTCACCGACCGGAGAACGGTGGGGGTCTCAAAGAAATAAAAAACTCGGGTTCAGAGGAGAACTTGAGGCCGCATTTCAAGGGAGGCAGACCGGGGAAGAAAGGAAAGACAAGGTTGTGAAAGGGGGACTCTGGGGAAACTCGATAAAAGAAAATCGTGTCCTCGGGGGAACTGAACAGGGCGCCGAATTCCCTACTTCAGAACGGATTGAAGAGGGAAGATTATGTGCTGTCAACCTACGGGAACACGGTGAGAAAACTACTAGTTTCGTCAAGGGTTACAACCGCTGGACGGAGGAGGGAGACTGGAGCCCGATCGTCTCGAAGGCCGGCGGAAAAAGAAAGGGCGCACATCGTAAGAGATTGGGGGGCAGGACTATCATAAGGTAGAGAAAATTAATAGGAAACCAGCTTATTAATCGTGTTATGAGAAAGGTCATACCGAAGAGAAGAGAGGAAGTGACGGGGGGGGGATTACCGATATAAATCTCTTAAGAGAGTAATCTCCGGCAACCCGGAATCTTGGTAGTTGCAAAGAAAACAACGTCAGCCTCGGCCTCATTCGGAACTGCAGGAGAAAATCTCTGGGGTTCATTAGATCGGCAAATTGGGGAGAGCCCTGAGTTCCCCCAGGTTTGTGAGTATACTTGAGCTTTTTATGCTGGACCTTAAATGAGTTGCAGCTCTTGGAAGAAAACGCAAAAAGGGACTTCTCCCTTGAGCAAAAACTTTGACGGATCAGTAGAGAGCACAAAGGAAGCGAGCAAAACGGCGCAGATGGCGAAATCTTCATTTCCTTGATTAGTGGTAGGGGAGGACCTCTTCGAAGCTCAGGGGAGTACGCCAATGATGGAGGCGGGGGTCAGAGACTATATCCCTTTGTGGAGTGATCTGACAACCTCATAGCTTGACATTAAATTAATCTCGAGCGTTCCTTGCCGGCCTCAATTGGGGTAGGGGGGGGGAAACCCTCACAATCAGGGGATCCTTAGACAATTGGCCGATCCCAATAATTCTTGATCGGTAATCTCTGCATGGTATGGGGTCAAGAACAGAACGAAAAACATGGAATTTGGGTCGGTTGAAATTCGATAGAGAGAAAAAATAAAGCCAGGCTCAATTAAAAAACCACCGCTGCGAGAACCGTTTGACAAGGTGGAAACGTTGAATCGCTAGAGATCGAGAGAAGGGGTTTTGATTAAACGTATAACTGAAGAGTTTGCCTGTTCGAAATAGCAAAGACTCAGTCCGATTTCGCTTGGGAGGAAAAGGCAGTCGGGGGGGAAAGGGCTCACCTCTTCAGGGAGGCGCAGTTAAATGTTTAATAAAACCGAGAACTCTCTCGTAAGCTGCAAGGGGAAAATAGAGAGGCTATCCAGGATGTGGGCATATAGGGCTTAGTACCTCTTAAAACGGTCGACATTTATAGGAAGCTTAGTTTGGACAGAATGGATGGAAAGTATGCGGAACGCGCTATAAGGAACCAGAAAAGCTGCCGCTCAAGAGCGCTAATGCTAAGAGAATCCGGACCAAAGAAGAAATTCGCACATCTCCGGCGGAATGAAAAAGCGGCACAAAGCCAAGGGTATATCTAAGGTCACGAGGCTCACGAAGCGCGTCCCTTTATGTTTAAAGGAGGCGGAAAAAAAGGGGCGGGAGTTAGGGGGGTACCGGAAAGATGTGGGTGCAATTTGGTCATGCTAAATCCGGGGGCTATGGAGGTGTACGGTTCGCAGCAGCGGAGGGGGAGGAAGCAGGACGGACACAATTGTATAAAAGTGTATCGTACTATCCGGAGAATGGGTGGCTGGGTCTTTAGCCAGACACCGGCACGGGCCTTTGTTGGTCGGGGGCAAGGTGTGGGGGAGAAAGGTCAGCTTAGCAATCACACACGAGGGAACAAGTTGAGTCTCTGGACGTAGATATTGGAAGAATCGGCTCGTAGCTTTAGAAGAGGTCGAAAAGGGAAGGTCAACAGGGTGGGGAAGGGGGCAGGAGAAGGGGGTGGTTGGTCAAAAGCTCTTTCGCAGAAGACATCAGGGTCTCAAGGGTGTCTAAAGGATAAGCCGAGAGGTGACGGTCACCAGGAATCTTTAAAAAAACGCTGGAAAAAGAGGAAGCACTCTACCAGAACAACTAAAAAACCAGAAATTATACTCGCATTCAAAAACGGGACGGAGAGAGACTTAGTTTAGCAATAAAGAAGTCGCAACAGAAGGGAGAGGGAAGGGAGCACTACTATCAATCCTTATGTCCGGGGACCCCATCTCTTGCACTTGCACAGATGCAGCCGTAGTGTCTGATCTTGCCTAACTTTAGCGGGGGAGAACTGCGGAAGAAAATCTCTATAAAAAGACACTGGGAAAGAGAGATTTGCTTGCCTCAGTGAAGAAAGGGTTTCTGGGCTGATCAAGGGAGGGGGCCGTGAACGTGGCGGCGAGAAGGTAGAGACGAAAGGGGGGATGGCCCGATGAGGAGAGACGAACAAAAAGGTAATTTATTGTCCAACGTAAAGACTTCGTCTCTCAGTCCAGGGGAGAGGGGGAAAAGGGGAAGGGTTGAGAGTGGTGTTGAGCGGTGAAACAAGGTAGATGTTAATTCTGGTGATCCTAAAAAAGGAGTTTTAGGATTCATCCACGTCGCAAAACAGCTGCTTCTTCTATGGAAGAGAAGAACGGAGAATTGTTGTGAATCTCGCTGAAGGGTTGGCTCCTGTGAAGCCCAAGCTTCGAATCCGATTCAGTCCATCCATCCTCTTAACTTCAGGGAGAGAAAAAATTTATCTGGGGGGGGAGAAAAATGGTGGAGGAGGTATAAAAGGAAGAATGGGCGCGACTTTTACAAAGACCAGCTCGGGACGGGTGGGAAAGAGATCAAGACCCCCTGGTGTCGGGTACAGGTAAAAGGTGGGGTCAATGTGAAAAGATACTGGAGTTCATTTACTAAGTTACTACAAAAATAGCACAAACTCCAGACAAACAGAAGATGACGTATCACGAGAGGGAAAAAGAAGATGAACGGGGGACCTAAATTCAATTGGCATCGAGGGTGTCCCGTGAGGGCCTAACACAAGTATAGAGATACCTTTGATCGTGAAAGGGAGAGATCAATGGTAAATTACTTTGCAAGGAGGTTGGACTTCCAAGTTAAGGGGGGGGTTGAATGGGTCTGGTCAGAGGACTGCGGGAGGGACGGAGGCAGACATTAGGGAGAGGCAATCTTTGTCCGTAAGGCCGTAACGCATCTGGCGTGAGAGGTCACAATCTCAACTCGCCAGCTGGGGTACATTCTACCCCGCCAGGCAGAGTTCTTAGAGCCTTCCCTCCTGCTCAAGTGAAGAACGATCGGTGCAGGCTAAGTAGGTTTCTCTCATTTAATCTTCATAAAGAGACAGTTACTAGGGGAAAGGGAGGACGTCACTGTCAGTATTGGCGCGAGAGGAAAAATCAGGTAACAGGAGTTGGTGAAAAAGGATCCCCTTTGGGCGGTTCAAAGAAGAGCCAGGGGGCACTTAATAAAACAAAGGCCTCTAAGGCGGGAAGCAAGCGGAAAACTTTTGGAACGCTTTTCGCAGATTGTTTCAACGAAATTGCGCGGGCGGGAGTATCTTGGGTAGAGAGATCAGGAACGAAATGTGGGTTTTTAGTGATTTGGGGTTGCCCAGGTATGGAGAAGAGTTAACCGTGAAGAAGGGGAAGGTGGCAGAGATGGGCCGATATGGGGTGCTACGAATTAACTCCATTGGGGTAGGGGAAGGGGAACGCGAAACTTAGCCGGCAACGAAAGAGAAAGGAAGGAATATTGGCTGTCCTTGTCCAGCTATGAGGTTGAAAAGGCAAAACAAAGGGGGTTCTGGTTAAAATTGGCGAGAAAAAGGGGCGGACGTCCAGACATCTAAACGATGCTTCGACGAAAAAAAAAACGGGAAATAGGAAGAGGGTTCCAGAGGGAGTTAAAAGGTCCGTCCCAGAGGGACTCGGCCGGCCGGGTTATAAACCAGACATCAACGAGAAGTAGGCTCTTAGGGGGAATTGGGGGGGCCTTAAAAAGTCGGGTGGAATCGTCAGGGACCGGCCTCCAAAAGGAAGAATTGTTGAAGGGCACCGAAAGGTGGGTTCAAAACGGATGTCGGGAGATGGAGGGTGGGCTAACGGACTCTTGTGAAGAATTACTCATTAGACGAGGCAGGCTTTTCAGACGCAGCTGAGGTGGCCGGGCGGATGACGAGGCAGAAATTCTTCAAATCCGAGCGGGGAGAAGAGGTAAGTAACATCCGAAGGGAGCGGGAAAGAGGGGAACGACAAATAACACTGCAGAGGGCAGCATATCAGGACACAGCACGAATTGTATTATATGCACGAAAGAAAGTGTAGCGTGAGTTACGGGTCTGGTGGAATGTCTACGGACTCGTGGCGCAGGGGAGCGACTGTCGCCATGCGGAGGGGATAAACAAGGAAAAGAGTATGGTCAATAAGACCATGGAAACGCAGACGGGAAGGGCCACATACGGCGCAAGGGAAATTGAGGCAGGGATTACGGAGGTCGAGGAGGTAACGAGCAGGGGTGGTTGCTCAACAGACGTGGATAGCGTATCCTTCAAGGAAAGTGAGAGATACCTTGAAGGAGAAAAAGGTGGTCTTCAATTGACCGCGAAGAAGGAGACCTTGTTAGATTTAGGGGCAACACAGATACTTTCATGAAGACCAGAGGCGTTGAAAGGATGGAGTGCCCTAGAGATGTGAGGTTTACCGTTTATCTGAGTATGGCCAGGGGATTCTATCAAGATCTGGAAGAAGAAGAAGTAAACGAAGAGCGGGTTCCGCATTATTTGGAATCTGGCAACTATAGTGTCCAACTTCAAGTCTTTATCGGTGTGTTGGGGGGGGACGTGGGGAGGGATGAAAGATGTTCCCTAGACGGGGAGGGAGGGGTCTTGCAGAATATGGCCACAGAAAGTGGCCAACTAAATAAATGTAAGGTAGTTAAATTAAAGGTTCAGATTGCGAGGCAACGATGGACTACTCCCGATATGGTTAGGCGGTCACAAAACGAGGAGTGAAGAAGAATAGAGATGGCACATTCTGTCTTTTCTGATGGTTAAGAGGGAAAAAGACACATTGAGAAAGGGGACCGACTTAGAATAACGCTTGGGTAGTTTGATCCATCCTTTGCTTTTTGGTGGCTTTACCCCCTGAATGAGTTTTCCTCTCCGTCTTTCATTCAAACCCGGAAAGAAGCACAGACCGAGAAAGGCAGGCGAAAGTTCTTAAGGGCTCTTAGGGTCCCCAATAATTGTACATTCCGCAACTGAGTAGTCGGAATAGTGTTTGCTTCAAGATGAGAGTGAAGCTCGATAAGAAGGGTAAAAGGTGTACAACCAGGCAGTCAATGCCGCGGGATACTTACTAGACTTTTGGTGTGCCGAAAGAGAAAAACTGGGAGGAAGGTGCGCGATCTTCTCAAGGGTCAAGCAGGGCAACTTTTAGACTCAAGGGTGGGAAGGGAGCTAGATCCCACTTCTTAAACAATCTCTGAGAAACCGAGAGGGGGACTCTAACCGGATGCTGAAAACAGGGAGGGATGGGTACGGAGCAAGTTGAATGTCACTTCGGGTCCTACTTCACGGCGTAAGGAGGTGAACTAGATGGTTGCACAGTCAGCCAATCTTAGTAAAGAAGTCTACCTCGCCCTCCTGCCGAGGTACGCCCTAAAATGAAAACGCCGCGTACAGAGCCTCAAAGATCTGTCAGGGCATAGCAGGAAATTCGTTATTAATCTAGTAAGTGGGGATCGCGGTAACATTGCCTCAGAGAGGTTCGGTCTTACCGAAGAGAGCTAGGGTGAGCACAGGAACCCAGAGGTTCGGCAATACACAGTCAAAGACCGGAATCAAGGCGAACAGGGACAACGTCTTTAAAGGGAAGACAGGAGCCGTTTAACAGCTTGGGCACCAAAATGTTGCCGGGTGGCCGTCATACAATCTTTACGAGGAAGAGTACTCGCCGAGATTTGTAAAAAAGAACACAACGCAGGCTGAGGGGGAGGTTTGGGGCTTGAGAGGGGACGGCACAGAAGTAATCATCACTGCGCAGAGATCGAGGAGGGCCGGGGTTTTTATCGGGGGGGGCGTGCAGGAATTTCTCGCAGTGCGAAGGAAAGGAATTAACTATTGGTGAAAAATTTCAGCCTAAAGGCCCCTTGAGGGGCGTGGTTAACTCATAAGTGAAAAAGAAGGGCAATATATCATGTATTCTTGGAAAGAGTGGAAAAATCAAGTTTGTGAGAGTAAGCAAAACAATAAAGTAGAAGAAACTTATCTGCAAATCTCGAGGGAAACCGGAAAAAAAAGATTGACTAGGGAAAAGATTTTAGTCAATCGGTTGGCACATCAAAGGAAAAAGAAGGGAGAGTGTTATTTGTAAAATGTGCAAGTCTCAACAAATATTCTGGTGGAGATGGGGGGAACTGCTCTAAGAAAAGACCGAAGGATTAAAGGGGATAGATTGAGGATGACTAGGCAATGCCGGGGTGGGGGTTTATGAAGGAACTGGGGGAAGGCCTTTTAAACTCCTAAAATACTTGAAGTAAGTGATCGATTGGCACTTCCTTCCGGAAGTCTACACTTTAGCATAGACTTGGGGGCCATAGAACGAGGAAATCTAAAGTGATAGCGGCCCTTTATGTTCAAGAGGAGGGAAGTTGGACTCAGAATTGAATCTCATGGGTAGATGCACCTGGTTTTACAGACGGGGGCATAACTGAGAGGGGGCTGCGCATCATTCAATACAAGAAGCGGGAAGGAGATACCGCTACAGATAGAATGAAACTTACCAGAGAGAGAAGTAAAAATTCTCTCATGGGCGCCGGTAAAAATACTCGTCCGAAGGTTTAAAAGTTGCAAGGAGCTACGGGGGAAAACGAGAGAGAGGAAATACGGGCTTATTGTTAAAGGCACAAGGGAACTGCCCCAGTTCGTTAGCAGGAATGTTTTCCGGGGGTAGGTGAAAGGTGGGCACTCGATAACAAGAAAAGAGTGGGAGAAGGGTTATTTCCGATGTCGATCTGTCTGGAAGAATCACTTCAGGTCCCAAAGGACCGACATTTTATCTTTCGCGACTAGAGGTGGAGGGGGAATAAGGTGAGCTTCCAGGACCACAAAAGGGACTTGAGTGCGTTGTCAACGAGGTGTGTGCAGGGACGCGGAGCAAGTCACTCAAGGCAAGAGCCAATGGTGTCTCCGAAACCGGAGGCGTTAGTAGAATAGGAGGAGGGAAACTGGCTTACAAGTCACGGAAGATGTGCCACAGAGGAACAAGAGAAAAAAGGGTTTGTCTCTATGGACGCAAGAAGGGTGGTCGACCGGGGTCTTAACAAAGCTGGAGGTAATTGAACAGCATCTGTCAAAGAAGGGAAAAAGATGTCAAGGCAGCTCCGCACCAGCAAAGTAAACTCAAAGGGGGGAAATGTAAGGAGAAGACGCCGGGAAGCATCCAGAGTCTCAAAGTGCTCGTGCGCTACTAAGAAAAGAGGGACAGGGGAATGAACTATGAAATCTCGACGAAAAGGGGCCCTGCATTGCTCTCTAGAGGTGAAGGGAACTTGGGAAATCCGGGACAAAGAGACTCCAACACAACGGGGAGGGAGAGAAGAGATCTTGGGCCGAAGGAAGAAGTCGAGAAGTGCGGCACAGAGAGAAAAGGAAGGGCAGTACGTTTAACGTGAAAAGAGGGCGATAAATGTTAACAGAAATGCCATTCTTTCGTAGAGCCCCGCAGCTCCCTTCTGGTGCGGCTTGAGGGAGGCAATAGCTGAGTCAAAGCGCATAAAGTGTAGATCTATCATGTTTTGGGTGGGGGGCTGGGTTCAAACTGTTTCCGTGGAGATGAAATGGGTCCGATGCGTTTCTGTCAACCCAAGGGTCGAAAAAAAAAGGTACGGGGCTGCTGGCTTCCTGCAAAGAGCGTCTATTTTTTGACCTACGGGGATGGGGGCCATCCTACCTTACTTGAAGAAAAACAGGGGACAGAGGGGAGTAAAGAAATCTCTCCAAGTTCTGAAAATCCAGGTATCGCCTCATTGGTGATTGGTCTTTAAAGCGTCCGACAAAAACATCTTGAGAGAAGAAGCAAAGGAGCCTTTTAAATCCAAGATCAAACAGAATCAAATACGTTTCTGGAAAAGGGGGTCTTAATGTTCGAGTTCGGGCAGTGAATTCATACTCGCGGCACAGGCGTACAACGGGAAGACTCCTAGAGATAAGGTTGGAAGCCTAATTTCAATGCCCAAAAAAGAAAAACTCAGAAGGCAAGACTGCGCACGGTTGTCAGCCCGTTCAGGGACCAAGTAAAAGTACGATCTTCAAGGAGACTAAAACTCCAGATGGGGAACGTGGTTTGGGAATCGTATTTGGGTCGCACCTTCTCTGAAAGGGTTGAGGGGGGGGGGCTGTTAAGGGAAAAAGGTCGAATATCCAGACTCTCTTAACGGCGGCATTTCTTTCTTGGGAAGTGGATAGGCCTGCAAGAGACCATCGCAAGAAAAAAGAGGACATTCAGGTAAAGACCGAGAGAATATACAAGGGGGAGGGGGCAGAACTCAGCTAAACCCTTCCCGCCGCTTCAATTAAAATAAATGGTAGAAGAATCAGCAAGTTTCTCGCATCTCTGGAAAAACGAGTTATACCCTGGGCCGAGTGATGCCTTGTCGCTACAAGAAGGAAGAAGGGATAGAAAGAGTAATTAGGAAGTAGAGTTTGGGTATCTGAGGGGGGGAGAAAAACTACCGTTCTCAGGAATAAAAACAAAAGTCTTGATAAAGAGGACGACGGGAAAAGAGGCACCCGGCTGCTTTCGCATCTTTTTGCAAGACCGGAGGAAGGTGGTCGGGCATACGAAAAAGTAAAAGATCCACCTCGAGAATTTTGTCGATGAAGGGGGCCCAAACCGATTGACGAATAGGGGAAAACCGTGGGCTTCATGGGTCAGGCAACGGGGAGTTCGCTGCTTAATTCTCACTTATTGTTGAGGGGGTTGCCGCCGAAGAAAACTTGAGGAAGAAAGTGTGAGCCGCCTAAGGGATTGGACAGAGAGGGAATTTTTAGATAGGTGAAGAGGACTCCAATCATTTGAGATTTAGGGGAGGAGCAGAAACGGAGAGAAGAGGACCGCACTTCAAAAAGGAACAGCTCGAACAGATAAAAAGGCATGCGCATTTTTCTTTACATATGAGAATTCTGAGGAGAGCTGTGCAGACTCCTCTAGGAAGCCTCATAAAAGTCCACAAAAACGACGTACGGAGGGGGAGGTTGGCCTTGCGTGGTTCTGAAACTTCTATTTTAATCTACGAAGAAACCGCAGAAGGAGGGGGGTTTATGAATTTTCACAGTTGGGTCTTGGCAAGCTGAATGTTCCAGGGAGAGGGGGGGCTGGAACTTTCAATCCTTTTCCTCATTGGGTCCGCAGATGATAGGGTATGGGACGGTGGGTACCAACCTTCATAGGGTGACTGCAGACGAATGCAGAATAGCAGAGAAGTCGGGGTCAGGCAGCCGCACTCGGAAAGTACAGAGGACACTAACCAGACAGGGGGTCTATTCTCTTCTTAGATGCAATAAAGAGTCGAGGCGCGGAAGTTAAACGGGGGGTCATTATACGTAAGAGGACGCGGGCGTCTGACTACGGGCTCGAGAGGCCCGACGCGTAGGGGGGTTATAGGCCTTTAGGGGGGGGCCCAGAAGACCGCACATTCACACGGCGGACCAGGAGTAACAATTAAACGCGTCTTTTCCGATCACCTTGCGGGCGTACGTTTAGGGACCAAATGTTTCGTAGAGCGTTACAAACAAGGGATCTAGGAGAGTTATTTCTTACTTAAATTATCGAAGGTTTGGTTCAGAAGGTCCGAAAGGGAACCGTCTCACAGTGGTTGGCTGGTAGAGGTACCAAGTTTTACTGGGGAGGGGGAAAGAACAGAGGCAGTTTTACTGAACCGGGCGGCAAAGAGAGTTTAGGATACAGGGCAGAATCGAGAAGTTTTCGTACTCTGGAAGCCACAATCGATGAAGAGAAGCGGGAAACGGAAGGGGGGAAGGGGCAAGCTCCCAACAACCGCTACGTGGAACTCAAGGACGGTGAGTTTTGCTTTTGCCGGGGAGGAAGAATAACATAAAAGGAGGAGCAGCCGAGGGGTCGGCTGGGACACTTAAATAGCTAAGAACACTGCTGGCTCCCAAAAAAGAGGGGAGGAGAATTAGGTAAATAATTGCTAAATTCTGAGACAAAGATTCGACTGCGACCCGAGAGG
>Ga0179591_1326511_pt1 | contig 13370 bp, 10 predicted proteins | sample CZOMad2_1_08_16f_FD_182891 | JGI IMG/M metagenome (GOLD analysis project Ga0179591, IMG submission 182891) | Vadose zone soil fungal communities from Angelo Coast Range Reserve, California, USA - CZOMad2_1_08_16fungal (PacBio error correction) | ecosystem: Environmental > Terrestrial > Soil >...
GCCGATTGGAAAAACGTAAACGCTAAGGCGGGGGACCGAAGGAAAAAACAATAGATAGCAACAAACCACAGGGGAGAAGATGAGTGGCAGTGGGAAAGCTAGCGGAACCGAGGGTAAGAGGAGGGAATGCACTCAATCGGCACGCAGACGACCAAAAGTTCGAGCACAAGAGAGGGAAAGGAAAATGAGTAAAGAAAGGCGGCTAGGGGGGGGTGGAATAAACGGAGCCGACAATTGCGGACGAATCCGTGGGATTCCGTCTTCAAATTTGTAAGAGAGGAAAGAAAGCAGAGGAGAGGGCAGGGAAGTCATATTGTAGGGGTCACCTATCAGCAGGGGGGTGGGTCCTCCGGAAGACAGTGTAATCAGGGGGAAAAGATACCAATCGTCTTTGTTAGAGCTCCGCGAGGGGGGAAAGAAGAGTGAGGAAGGACTTAGAGAGAACGCTCGATTCTCGAGCCCTGCCTTTTAAAGTAGGGGAAACTGGTTAAGATAAAGGATATCGTCAAGAAAAGTCCGTTAAAAAAATGATTTGGTGAATTATGACCGGGGTCATTGGTGATCAACCACTCAGCACAGCGCCCTTTTTCGATTCGACTGTTGGGGTTGGCCAAGGGGGAAGGCAGGACACCCAGACGGTTGTAAACCGAGCTCGAAAAGAAAGGCAGAAGACACCAAAGGAAGACTATGAAACCTGAACTTGGGGGTACGGTTTTCCGAGGCGATCTCGAGCTTTAAAACGGGGAAGCAACTCTAACGGGGGAAAAAAAGGGTTTGCTAGGCAAAGCCAGTTCTCGAGGGGTGAACGAGAATACTGGGAGTATCCAGTAAAAAAATTTCCTAGTGCAGAACCAGACTGGGAAGGGGGGGCCTATAACATATGAACAATTTTATAACGTCAGAAAACAACGACTTTTCAGGAAAAAAAATTTCACGGGCTTTTTCTTCGAGGGGAAGAAAGGAATAACGAAATCATCCGTAAAAGAACTTAACCCTGTAAAGCAAAAAGACTTGCTACGGAAAGTATATTCTTTCAAGGGCATTGGGGGAAAGTTGATATAGAAACCGGGGTTGGGTGGACGATTCTTCTGAAGGCTCCGTTTTCACACCGCCAAACCAAAAAAAAGACCTGTGAAAGACATAAGCGGAGCTCAGAGCGCGCTTGGGGGCAGAGAGCAGGAAAGGGGGGGGGGGTATAGAAAAGCAATAACACTTGCGAATCCTTGGAACTTCTGCGTGAAGGGAAGGAGTTGCCTCGGGGGATACTATAGAAGGGGAGGTCAGGCGGTTTGACCCACACAACAACGTCCGCCGGACCAGACATACAGAAATGGCACACTCTTAGCGTCCAGAAGTTGAGAATCAGAAGCCACGGGCTTCAATTTCCAGCAAAGCATAGAAGCGGTGGCGGCGCGGGGCCAATCGAGAAATCTCGTAATGGGGGAGGATCACACTCTTGAGACCACCCTGCGACGTGCGGGGGAAGTCGGTCGGCAAGGGGCTTACTTCTCTTTGAATTTGGAGAGGGAAGAAGACGCTCCTCAGGAAATCTTCGTACATACCTTCTGCAAATAAAAAAGGTTGGAAGCTTGCGGAAGAGAAGTGAAGGAAAAGAACGCCTTCGGAGGCAAGGAGAAAACATCCTTTTTCCAAAAAGCTTGAGGTTCGAAGTAACCAAAGTCGACATGGGATAGAAACCTAAGGTTGTAGTATATGGATCCTGCAGTAACTAGCGGCAGGGTCTCCTGAATCTGAGCCGCTAGACCAGGGGGAAAGAACGGCGTATAAAGGTAAAGGGCCCTTTGATGAGGAAAAAGAAGTAAAAAAGGGTCGCGCCAAAAACACGGCAGTACGAACTCCATCGTAAAGGGTAGATCGACGGGGCCTTTCATATAGGAGGGCCAGCGCACGCAAGGCTATTGTGAAACTCAGGAGGAGGATGTCAGGGTCTACTCGGCTTGGGGGTTCTGTGGGGGAAAATGGAACAGACCTAAAATAGGGTGGGGGGTCCCTAAGATGGCAGGGAGAGAGGTCGTCTGGACGGTTAGGCCGGGATTGGCAGGGACTTAGGATGGGGGGGGGGGGATGGTTTGTGGGGGGAAAAAAAAACTCAAAAGGGGACAAAGTCGGAAGGTTTGTTGTTCGATCACTTGAAGGACTACGGGCAGAAGAGAAATAAAAAGACATTTGAAAACAAAAATTCTAGACTAAAAAAGGAGCGAGTCGAAACACACAAAGGGAAAGACTCATGGGTAGCCTAAATGACTCCCTTCGACGAGGACGGCGCTCGGGGATGTCAAAAAAATTAAAGAGAATGGAAATGACCAACATACTGTAAATGGAAAGGGGCAGTCTTCGCGAAAAAACCCATCATGGATTACAAGCCCCCTCGCGAAAAATGGAAAAAAAAACTACAGAGAAAAAAACAAAAAACACGAAACATAAAGGGTCTAAGACATTAGTGCAAAGTCCAGCAAAAAGGGCGGAAACGCTACCTCGACCTGCCGATCAGGGGAAAACCACGATACTAACCGCCTAGATGCAGAAAGGTAAAGAATAACGGGCACTCGAAGGTCAAAAAAAAACGCAGCTTGTGCGCGAAAAGGGGGGACTGCTTTTTCAACGGAAAAGCACAGGACTGATAGCCATTTAGAAAGTGGGTGTCGAGACGGGAGGACCGATTAAGAGAAAACCGGAAAAGTATCGTTGAGAAAAAAGAGCAGCGTCTAAACGGAAACGAACCAACCAGAAGGGGGGGGGTGAGAAGGTGTCACAGGTGAAGGTATCTCGCTGGACGGGACAGAGGGAAGAGGAGGTAAAGACATTACCGAGATCGCTGGAACTAATCTGTCACATGTACGAGGAGAAAAACTTCCTGTCAAAGATAGATGCTGTCCTCAAGAAGAAAAATGAAGGACAATACAGAGAGGACGAAAGACTGAAGATCACAACGTCACGAACGAGAAAAGCAAGGAACGGGGGACGGAATTAAGGACGCCTCCCGATCCGCAACCGCATGCCTCTATCTGGGCAAGAAGGAAAAAAAACATTATAAAAAGCCGGGCCTATGGGAAAAGGGAAAGAAAAAAGAATAGTTGGGTGCAAAAAAGCGTTCTCCATGGGATCATGTCCGGCGGGAGGGGGCTTAGTGGGGAGTTGACACCGAATTCAGCGACGTAAGAGCGACAACCGAGCAAAACCGGATCAAGGCCCCGCAAGTCAAGGGCGACGAAAGGGGTCGATGCGCATTAGGCCATCGAAAACACGGTAAGAAAGACTTCCAAATTAAGGAAGATTTTCCTGCCAAAATCTCGTTGACAAAGGGAAAAGGTAAGGGTGGGGGGACTGTGGTGAAAAAAACAAACAATCGGAGAGAAGAAGTTAGTCGGCACAAAAAGTTGAGGAGCTCACGCGGGGGAAACGAATTGGAAATAGCGAACTAAAGCTCGTAAACGAGGGGAGAGTGGGTGAGTGTTTAACACAGACAGGGTCAGGCTACCTCTAAATGCTGAATGGTTAGTCGGGCAAAGTTCTGGAAAAACCTTTCTCAAGCCAAAAAAACGGGGTTAATGGACGAAAAAGGGGGACATGGAAATCATTTGCAGTTCGTGTAGCTGGAAGGGCCAAGGTGGAAAAATGGGAAGGCGATTCCAATCGGGGCCCTGAGGAAAGTATTCTAAGAGGCCATTGGTATCTCGATTCGACCCTCTCTGAAAAAGCTGGGTTGCGGATCGGGGGGCAAGGAGTCTTTGGGTAGACGGAACAAGCCGTCATTTCGGCAAAAACAACAGGGATTTATAATCAAGGGACTGACCGCCTGTTGGGTGACTAGGGCGACAACTCTTCTGGGGAAGGGGAAGGCCAAATGGCCAAGACTGTAGGAAAAAGCGAAGAAAGGCGGATGATAGAGTTTGTTAAAGCACGGACATTAAGTACAAGCCAAGAAAAAGTCCCGGAAGAACAACCGTTCGCTTCGAAGACGGTGAGATGCCCAAGGGGAATCGGCCAATTAAGGGAAAAACCGGTCAAAAAGCGAGACGGGAAAGCTGATCGAGTGCTATCATCGCGTGATGGAGCCCGGGAATTGACAAAAGATATCCACGGGGTGAACAAGAGGAAACAAATATGAAGATGCTTAGTCGTCAACGAAAGTCTGCTCGGGTGACCAACAAAGGAGGGGGGCTTCCGACAAATAACTTATGTCTGATGGAAAAACTGAACCAAATGGGAAAGAGAAAAAAAATGCTCGAAAAAATTCTCTCAGTAGAGATCAAGCAAGCAGGGGAGGAAGGGAACGCTGCAACGGAGCCAGACATTTTGGAAGGTAGGGGGAAAGTGAAGGGGTTGGAAAAACCTAGAAGAGCAAAGAAAATTCCGCGAGCGTCAACTCTCAACAACCAGGAAAAGTTGGCAGGAAAGCAAAAAAGACGGGTGAGGTAAAGAGATAGCACATCAATCTCAAGAAGGGTCGCCAATATACGCACCCTCGTCGTGAGAAAAGTCAGGGCAATGGGGAGAGAGAGACTAACAGAAAAACTTGGCACTGACTTTACGGATCAGGAAGTCCAAAATAGTATCGAAGCTCAACATTACAGGGAAAGAAAGGGATGGGTCAAAAAAAGAAAAAATGACGGGGGGGAGGAAATCCTTACTAAGTTTAATCATTTGGGCAAACCAGACAAAGAGCAATGTGGGTGTCCAAGACGAGCTCAAGAGTGCTAGCCATCGGAGAAAGAGAGGATAGGAAGGAGTCGAGAAATCAAATTCTTGTGCATCGAGTCGGCACTCAATCCGTACAGCCGACCGGCCAAGGTAATAAGAAAACGCCATGGGGGAGGTGTATCTCTTTCAGGACCACAAAAAGAAAAACACGAAGGGAAGCGTCAGACCCGAAAGGAGATGATTTTGGCCCAAGGAAAGACACCCGAAGGTGGGTCGAAGAGAGAAGAAAACAAAGAGAGAACAAAAGTATCGATAGAAATCCAGTTACTGGGGGGAAACAAGGTTAGGGTCATCTGTCCCCACTACGTGAGAAATAAATAATCTATTGGGGGGAGAAAATACGAAATGGCGAGCGGGGACTAATAGAAAAAGACACAGGGCTGAGGGGACTTTAAGAAGGCAAAAGAAAGGGGGACCGAGAATAGCTCCACTCTGGTGGCGACTGAAGCTAAACGACGAACACAGATACAAGGGAAATTTGAACCAGAATATTGACTCTTGTGGAGAGAAAATGGGGAAAAAGAAAGAGCATAACACTACTGGACCCGGAAAAACCAGATGCTCTTACCCTTTGTAAAAATCACAAAAAGAAAAAGAAAAGAAGAATTATATAAGACCAAGGTGGAAGTCCACCTTTTATCGCGGTTTGGACACGTACTGCGGAGAGATAGATGAGCTAGGAAGGGGGGCACTAAGCCCAATACAAAACACTAAGCATTTCAGAGAGATAGACATCAACGAGGAGAAAGAAACTGGAGAGTTGCAGGAAGTCTCATACAAGGAAGTATTGCAGAAAGAGGGAGAGGGGCGACCTTGACATGTAGGATCCGTCTTCGGTTTCTAAAGGCGGTCCGGAGGGGAGTGGGTGCGAAATGAAAACAAAATAAGGGACCGAACACGCAGCAGGCTCAACCAGCGAGGCAACACCTGCTTACTATTTCTTTCAAATAGGAATCGAAAAAAGGTCAGCGGCGGTAAAGTGCTCTCAAGATAGGAGTTCGCTTTCCTGGGAGGAGGGTTATGCCAAAAAGAGGAGGTCTAAAAGGGTATCTTCCGGGGTTACGAGAGGGAAGGGCAGAGAGGGTAGGGGGTTCCATAGGGAGAGGGACCGGGCAGATATCTAATGACGGAAGGAAGCACATCGGAGTAGATCGCACGATTTTTTTCCTCCGATGCTAGGAATAGAAAGGAAGGAAAACATACTACAGGGGAGAGAGAACTACATGGATGGCACAAAAACTGGAGAAGGAAACAACAAGGCTAGTCTCCGGCACCTAGAAAGGATGAAAGGAATGTAGATGAACTGGCAGAACAGAAGACTGGTGAAAAGTTATAGGAGGCCCTCGTATCACCAACGCTACAGCGATCGGAGGACGAGCAGAGTATGGTCCGAGTAACAGTAGCGGCAAAACAAGCAAGGGATTCTCAGAAAAGCCGTGAGGAACAGGTCCCCGTAATATACCCCTTTCAAAAAAACAAAGCGAATCTATACCAACAAGGGGGGGGTTGAAAACCGGTCACTTTCGGCAGTGGAGTTCTCTCGTTTTGAGAAATTTCTGCGGAAACGAGAAAGGATTGAGACCTTAGAAGTTTCATTCCTCCGGCACTTAATCTGGGGTCAATCTCGTGACTTAGGGAAGGATGGGCGAGGGAGACAGTGGTCACCTGATCATTTTTTTAAACTAACACCAAAGGATAAAGGGAAGGATGTAGGATGGCCAGAAAGTTTGAAGGGACCGTTCTCCTGGCTACTTGCTCCGCTCCCGAGCAAGCGATTGCGACGGAGAACTTCGGGGGGACAAGGATCCACCATAAGACAACTCAAAAACCAACAAAGGATGCGGGAAGAAGAGATCCTCTAGGGGGGGAGAAGAATAGACCGCCCGGGAGAGACAGTCTTCGATGAAGAAGAGAGAAAAAACTCAAAGGAAAAGACAGAATCTGAAAAAAGAATTGCCACGTTGAAAGTCCATCCTAGGTGACAGCCCGCGCTAAAGAAGTTCCAAAGGAAAGGAGCAACTTACGCTCGGGGAAAAAACTGAACCTAGAGAAAGACGTGGGCCAGCCACATTCTACCAGATACCTCTCACTGAAGACCGCGAACCAACCATTGACCCGCAGCTTGGGCTTCATTGGAAAGGACTGCAGATATGAAAGGAAAAAGGGAAGACGTCGGAGGGAGGAGAGGAAATCTATTTTGCTATGAACAGGGGTGCTGGCTGGGCCGCTAAAAGACTCTGCGATTATGCGTACCATGGAAAAAAGTGGGGGGTTATCGGAGAAAAGACGGAAGGGGAGACCGGCACAAACGTGAGCTGTTCTCCCTAACATCGGATCAAAAGTCAAGGTGAGAGGAACCATAGAGACGGTTCGGCGAAGCGCCAGATCTATCTGCCGCATAAGAAATATGAGAGAAAGGGAGTTCCGAAATAGGAGGCAAACACTTTAGGAGAATTTATGCGATCTACACCTCTTTCAATCTGATAAGCGGAGAGGGCACTAAGAAGCAGAGCCTAAACAGAACCGCCCTGATAGCACCTACAGAGGAAAAGAGGAAGATGGAATTACTCCTGTTCGCGCATGACACAGGACAAGAGCAATGATAATATAGGGAAGTCCCAAAAAAACCCGCAATCGCCGGGAGGAAGGGGGAACCTGTACTTAACTAACTGACGTGTTTTCCTCAATTGATCAAGGGCATGTATGGGGGCGGTTTCAGGAGAGGTGGGTACTTGCGGGACACAAGCACGCAGTGAAGCAGGGAAAAAAAAAAAGAGGGGAGAAGGAACGCCGAGGGTTCTACTATCTCTGATTCAAAATACGCATCTAAACCGGTCCAATGAGACTGATGGAGTTCGAGCTATGTCTCTTACAGATCGCCAATGGGCTAATGAATGTCCTTTGGGGGGAGGGGAGGGTGAAAAAAAAAAAAGAGTCGGCTGAATAATCAATTTATGGAGGCAAACCGTTGCATGGGCGATCAACGCCGCGGAGGGAATTGAGCACTGCAAGAATATCAGGCGTCAACGGTGCGTGGTTGCGATTTGGGAAGGTTTTTGAAAACAACAGAAGGGGGGGGAAAAGACGCCCGGAGGACGGTCAGATTCCTGGACGCGGGCTGGCAAACCGAAAAAACCCCCTACGAGGGGGAATGCGGGAGGAAGGGGAGTTCAGTGGGCTTACTATAAAAACTTTGCAATGCTTGCGAAAGAGCAAAGGACAGTCGGTCCCTTAGTTCCACCGAAAGGATGGGGATGCTAGTCCACCCCCTTTCTTTTTGGGGGGCGGAGAGCAAATGAACTTCGTTGGGGTCGCCCGTTGGGACTAGTATACAGAGGAGTGACCTTAAAAAAAGCCAAAGGAAAGGGAGGAAGATGCAAGGGGGGAGCTTCTTCGCGTTTTCTCTACCACCTTAGGGGGGGCAATTGCCTCAACCTGTGCCAAAGAACGAAAGTTTTAGACTAGGTTGAAAAAGGGGTGGTTTTTTTTAAAGGAACGGAAAATGCTGATAAAAAATAAAGGAAAAAAGCACCCTTTCTCCGGCCGGTCGTTACTGAATTGGGGGGGAGAGAAGAACCCGTGATGCACCACGGTAGAGCCATCACCCTAGAAACGGGATCGATCTATGAGAGAGGGGAGCTAAAAGGAAGACAGTTTCTGGAGCACCCGCGCGCTTGGGGACAACTATAATGGAGATTTGGACACCTGATTCAACCAGTCTAAGTCGACTCAGAGAAAGGCGAAGGACCCCATCTAGCTTCAACCTGAACACTGGGAAGGGAGAAGCTCTGAAATTGAGCAACTTCAACGTTGATATATCGCTCAAGGCGGTCGCAAGTGGGCGGCGAGTGCGAAGAATAGCCTAAATGGGCACCGATCACGAAAAGATGGGCGCGGAGAAGTTGGCGAGGAGGGGGAAAAAGGGGGGCTTGAGGGAAGGTAACTCCTCTGTAACGGACATCGTTCGCTAGAAGTCAACAATCTCTCTGACACAACGGTGAGGAAGAGACTCTTTTCATGAAGGCGAATGAAAAAGTTCCAGAGGAGGGTTACGAATCAAAAGAAGGAAAAGGAGAAAGATCCAACTTCTTGGCCGCGCACCCTCTACTTTCCCCGAAAAGAAGGGCGAAAATGCGCTATGCGATAAACAAAAATTGCGGAAAAGGATGGAAGGGGAGGAGGGAGGGACAAAGGGGGTTCATATCCTCACTTCGATGCTGGCAGGAGCTCAGATGGGGATTGGGACACGCCTAAGGGGGGCATGACAGACGGGTGATGGAAAAGGGAGAAACCATCGAAAGGAAAAGGGGGGAACACTCGCGCTTCTTGCGCCAAAGAAAAGCTTAGTATCACCATCTTCGAGAATAGAGAGACCCGCAAAACCGGACCTGGGAAGACACTAAGGTCTATAACTGGGGGGGGAATAAAAGAGAGAGGATCAAAATCAGATCGAAACCGTTCGGGCGGTTGAAAAGAAGATCTGGCGGTGCCTGGAAGTGGGGTAGTTTTTCGAAAAGGGGAAGACCCATCGAAAAAACTTGAGGGAAGGGAAGAACAGTACGGGATGTTTTTCCAATTCAGTCAATTACAACCAAGACGGGGTGTAGCCCGCGCTCAAGAGGATAGATTCTAAACAACATCGTAATCGCTGACTGGGTTACGGTTCAAGAAGAGATTATCACAGAGGAGAGGGAATCTCTCAACCTATTTTTGCGATAAGCAAGACCGTGGAAAAAGGCGATTCGAAAAATAACAGGTGCGACCTAAGGGGGGAAAGGACCTTGAGGGGAAAAGGAAGGAGGAAAAGAAATCTATGGGGCTGCTCGCTGAGACATTGCAAATTGGAAACCAGTGAATGTACAGCGGGGGTCTCGACCGTTAGCCATCAAGGTGAAAAACAATCAGAAGGGGGGGAAAGAAAGGGGAAAGTTGTACCTTGCTTGGTAGAAACAAACTAAACCAAGAAGAATGAATGTCAGGGTTCGTCCTATCCGTGCGCTTTTAGACAGGGTTTTGGGAAAGGAAAAAGAAAGGATGAACTAAGCTATTGATAACTTCATCTTTTCACCCAGCCATAAAAAGACCTGTCCATCAGGAGAAATGAGATGCAGAAAACATCTCGCAACGAGCGGTGAAAAGGACATGCCAGGAAGGGGGGGGGGGATATCCGAAAGGACTCATCATAATTAGCCCCTTTAAACGACGTGGAGGTGCAGGGTGTTTAAATAGGTTAAAGTCAACGTCATGTTTGAAGCGGGAAAAAAGAAACGTCACCATCCACCTCTAATTGACGGCAACAAAGAGTAGGGAGCAGCATCAAAAGAAAAGGGGCAGGAAAGGAGATGGAAGATTTCTTAAAGGGGTCCCCATATTAAAGGCGATTGCGTAGGCAAAACAATCGATGTGGGAAAGAAGAGCACGTGAGGTAGGCGGTCGGTTGTACGGCAAGGAGGGAACGGGACCCCAAGATTTTTCGCAGGAGTGGGAGAGGGGCTACGACTCCGACTTGCCAGAGGAGGGAGAAAAGAAGTAAATGAGGAGAGAGGTGTTGGTCAGACGCGGGAAGAGGAATCTCAAGGGGGAGGAAGATACTGCGGCGATGAGATACGACAGCGGGGGGAAACAACCGACGGGGCAGACACCCATGCTCCTTTGAAGAACTGTCACCTTCGTTGGGAAAGAAAAAAAAAGGAAGGGAAATGTGTGGAAGATCACTATACTTCGGACCTGGAATCCTTAATCGTATGCCAGAGATCCAACAACCGAAAAGACAGGGACTAATGCTATCAGGTCATGGTCAGCTCATCGTTTTCGGCGGAAAAAAAAGATGAGAAAAAGAGAATGATGGGAGGAAACGCGACGTCTTCGGATAATATCTACAACAAGTTGTAAATCGCGCAGCGCTGAAGAAGGTAGGTAAAGACGTGTCCGCCAGGAGGCAGTCGAGGGACTCTGGGAGGGGGAGAAGGGGCTGGCAGGGGAAAGATCTGGATAACACTTATCATGTTTAAGGGGGTCCCGAGATTGGGAGAAAGGAGACTAGGGGCGGCGGAAACTTAGATTTCGTATGAGGATGTACTTTTGTTAGAAAGGCAGCAATGCGAAAGGGAAGAGACGTAGGACGTAGATAGATGTTAATCATTTCGAAGACAAGGTGCGATCCCCAGGAACGGCAGCAGGTGGAGAGTCTTAGAGCCAAGAAAAAGGAAAAAAAAGGAAAATCTCTATCAAAAACAACAACGGCTTAGATCTACTCGATCTAATGTGGGATACAGAACGACCCACAACACAACCCCCACCCCACCCCTAAAAACCAAAAAACAAAACCAACCCACACACCTAAAAGACCCACCCCCCCAACACCCCCCCCCCACAACACCCCCCCCCCAACAACCCACAACCCCCACACCACCCCCCACCACCCCCCCAACACCCACCAAAAAAAAAAACAACCCCCACCCCCAACCTCATCAGTACGGAAATAGAGGAGGGATCGTATCACATTATCATAGGACAAGATCCACTCCTGCATAACCCGGTTGTGATTAGGGAGAAAAAAAACAGTCAATCCGTGAAGCAATGAGTTCCCTACTCCTAGATCCTGCAATCTCGGACAGAAAAGGAAATGTTCTTTGTCGAGCCAAGGGAGACAGTAAAAAATCAGAAAGATATACCTCTGACCTGCAGATCCGAGGTCACCTTTGGGGCTGCCACACAAGTTTCCTAAGGCCCAGCTACGGGGGAGAGAGTGGAAAAGGAGTAGGGATCGTAGACTTGAAGCAGCGCATCATGCCTTCTTGGTGATTCGGTACTGCTGGTTTAAGCAAAACCCAAAAAAAAACCGACCAAAATGAGCCCACTGAAAGGCATTCAGGCTGGGGATCTCATAGGCGTATCATGAGACCGGCCGCGGATCGTTAGGCCTGAAAAAAGAGAATAGGTATCAACGAAGGGACCTTTGCCAATAAGTCATTGGTCTAGCAGCCACCCCGGACGGTCGTGAAAAAAACTGACACAGTCCGCTTTCCGAAATTGAGGTGTCAGAGAAGGAGGGCAAAGCACGGTTTGCAGCATGCGTCTACCCCAGCGCGCTTAAGGCAGCTTAGAGGGAATTCAACATTAAAGCCAATCAGCTGCTGGAGTCAAGCCGTAAAAAAGACAAGACAAGCCCCGCAAGTCTCGCCGTACATCCGCGTGAAGCATACCCGAGACAACGCACGCGCTGCTCGATCTGGGTCCGCACTCGATGAACTGTCGGGAAAGGAAGGTCCGGGAGGTTAAACTTCTAACTAAAGAGGACGCGGGTTGGCAAGAAATCCAGAAAAAACAGGAGGAGGGGGTGCTAGTGCTGGTTTGACCACCGCTGAGAAATTCCTTACGCGGTCGACAAACGAAAAAGAAGCCGCACAAAAAATTTCCAAGCGACTGCCGTAAGCCGTCAGCGCAATTAAGCGATCCAACACGTCCTGACCTTCAGTCAACTCTCTTTGGAAATGACATGCTCCCTCGCCAGCTCATGATTGGGAACAAAGTTTGGGGTTCGGGCCTGTGGAACTCTAAATCAAAGACGCGATATAAAGGGATTCAAAAAAAAACGTACAAAACGTTTACAGGAGATCACCTCGAACACAAATTGATCGTAACGAAAATTCAATTCTAAACGAGTGAGTTTTGGAGGGAAAAAGGGGTTGGCACAAAGTCCACATTGAACTTAAGGCGTTTATGTGGGCAACAGAGGTGGGCGGGACTCAACAGTGTAAAACAACAAAATAGGGAAATCTCCGCAGGTGTTTTCCAATGACAGGTCTCAATGGGGGGGAGGGGGACTTGGGCTGAAGAGCACTTTGTCCAGGGTTGCGAATGCTCGAGTCGGTCAGGAGGAAAGTACTAAGCAGAAAGGTCCATTTATTCACCGTTAAAACCACGCGAAAAGGGGGGGAGTGGGAGGAGTCGAAAAGACGTCGAGTTTTGGTCGCCACGAAGCATGGAGACCGTACTTCAAACCAGTGCAGGAAGGGGGAGGTGAGAGAATAGAGGCTTGCCTGTGGATAGCGGCGGGACAACAGGAGGTGTCCGTCCTGCCACCATTGGGCCACATAACGTAAAGGGGGAAGTGAAGGGGGATCGACAGAAAAATTGTAGAGGGAGCCGGACCTATTAATACCACTAACAGGCCCCAGCCCGAGAGGTCAAACCACGTCTACAACTCTATCCTTGTATCCAAATTATCGCCATTCGGTCACCAGAACGGGGAGCAAAAAGGAGGATACTCTAGGAGGAGGGGAAATGCAAAAACTATTAGTGAGCACGACTCTCTCTTGGATCAAAAGATTCTGACGGAGATCGGGACACAGACCCTTCCTGGACAGATTCTCTCACCACCGGGCCCCCCCCAATATAGGAGACGGGTGACCAATACAATAGGAGCTGAAATTAAGGCATTCCGAAGCGGCGATTGTCGCTAACTGAAAGCACTTGGGGGACTAGACGAGACCAGTCATTCAAAAGGCGTTTCCCCCCGGCCATCACTCGGAGGGAGCATGGCCGCTTGCGAAGACATTCCAGTCGTTCTCCCAACATTGTGGGGCTCGACCGTTCCGATTGAATGTGACCAACGCAATCTGGGAAAAGACAAGAGCTAAGAGTCG
>Ga0179591_1394123_pt1 | contig 13369 bp, 18 predicted proteins | sample CZOMad2_1_08_16f_FD_182891 | JGI IMG/M metagenome (GOLD analysis project Ga0179591, IMG submission 182891) | Vadose zone soil fungal communities from Angelo Coast Range Reserve, California, USA - CZOMad2_1_08_16fungal (PacBio error correction) | ecosystem: Environmental > Terrestrial > Soil >...
ACGGTCGCTTCAGAAAAAAAAAGAAAAGTGAAGTGTTTCTGGGGAGGGAAAAGAGGAAAATGTGCGGGGGCGGCACGAGAGAAAAAGGAGCCTTTCACATTAATATGGTAAAAAAAAAAAATTACGTTTTCTTTTCAAGAAAAAAAAAAAAACTTCACCAAAGGGAGCCAACTCCGGAAAGGGAAAGGAACTGAACCCAAAAAAGAAAAGCGTTCGTCGAAAAAAATGCATCGGCTGGGGTGAAAAAAAAAAAGGGGGGATCAGAGCTTGGAGGACCGATCGATGGGTCGAAAAAGAAGGCCCTACTCTGAGCAAAGACAAGGGACCGGCCTATGGATGTCTACCCAGTCAAAAAAAAAAAGGGAAAACTGCTGATTTCTGGGGGGAAAAGGGAGTTACATTGAAGGCTGGTTGAAGAAAAAAAATCTAGTCGGTTCATAGGGAAAAGGGGGAAGGTCGTTCGGCCGGAGGAATGAAAAAAGAGGAGAGATAGACGAGATGCCCCCCGTCGGGGGAAGTAAAACGTGTAAACTATTGCGGGAAAAGAATATCTCGACGGTAAGAAAAGGAGCGGGGGCGCAGGGGTTTTACGTTATACTAGAGACTCAAAACGCCAATCAGGGGCTTTCCCGGAAGCGAATTCAAGACTGGGAAAAGCACAAATACAAGGTTGAGTAATATGCTTCGGGGCCAAAATCGACCAAGAAACAAGAAAAAAGTTCCAAAAAGAGAAAGCGACCCCGATTGAAGGGAAAAGACCCGAAAAAAAAAAAGGGCATCTCGGTCGCAAAAAAAAGAAAAAGGGAAGTTGGGAGTGGCAATCCAAGAGTGGGGTTGCAGCAACGTCCAAACCAAGAAAGGAAGAAAAGAAAAAGAACAAATTCTGAGAGGGAAGAAACTTGCTGGGGGAGTCAAAAAGAAAAGTAGACCGTAAAAGAAAGAGAAGAGGAGCCGATTCGGACTCCCAAAGCCGGAAAAAGGCAAAAAAAACAACGAGTTATGAGGAAAAGAAAAAAAAGAAGTCCTTTCACTTGGGCGGGGGAGAGGAGAGCGCCTCTGAGCACCATCGGAAAGTCGATTTGAGAGAAGGGGAAGAAAACAAAAACGTAGGGGCAAAAAATACAGACTGCTGGTCCATTTCTCGCCGGGGGAAAGCCAACAAAAAAAAAGGAAGTAATTGGAGACAGCGACAACGCCCGAAAAAGGAAAGTCCATGGATGCAGAAGGAGCTTCGCTTTCTGGGGAACGGGTCGCTCAATAGGAGGATTGGGGTTTTCGGAAAAAAAAAAAACCCTCAAAAAACACGCAGCAAGGGGAGGAAGGACCCATGTCTCGCGTTTTGGGGAAAAAAAAACGAAAATCCAAGCCAAGGAGAAAAAAAAAGAAATTAGTACAGGGATAGCGAAAAAGAGTGGAAAGTAGCCGTTCATAGGAGAAAAAGTACCTCAAATAGAAGAAGAAGGAAGATTCAAAAGGGAGAAAGAAGAAAAGTCTCCTGCCCTCACCGAACGGGGGGAAAGAACCCACATATGAACCCGAAAAGAAAGGCCAGTACAACCCTGAAAAAAAAGGATCAAAGAGGGGACCAAGGAGAGAAGCAGCACCCCTTTTGTTAAAAAAAACGAAGCAGACTCCCTTAGCCCAGAAAAAAAAAGATAAACTCCGAAAAAAGTTTGCGCCAAAAATTCTGGGAAAAAGCGGTAATCCACGCGAGAGAAAACTTTTGTTGGGAAAGAAAAAAATTGTTGAACGGTGTACGTTGGGAATGGACGAGAGGGGACGCAGGAGGAAAACAAAGCTCCTTGTTGGTGGAAAAAAAAAGGTCCCGAGTTGGCTAAAATGGAGAATGGTTTTCTTGTGGGGAAAAAGAGCGGAAAAACGAAACTTCCACTGGGGGCGAAAGAGCAAAAGGGGGGAAAGCTTCCTTCCCACGTTTGGGTCGACAATTCCGTGAAGAAAGGGAGGAAGAAGTTCGCTCACAAAAAAAAACAAGAAGTTTTCAGGGGGGAAAAAAAAAAAAAAAATTGGGAGGAGGTGTTCGACGCAAAGGGAGGAAAAAAAGAGGGCGGGGTCCGGGTAAAAAACAGAAAAAAGGAATTGGGCAAAGTCGGGGGGAGGGGAGCGCCCGACGAGAGGCAGAAAAGAGAAAGGAGTCCCCCCCCTTCCAGGGGAGAAGTCCGTTGATAGAGCAAACTAGAAAAAACAAAGAAATAGAATGGTCTGCGCGTCGGAAAAAGGAGACACCATTGCCAGGGACTAGCGGGAGAAGGCTGGGGGTCAGATTCTTTGTCAGAAAAAAATCAAGGGGGAAGCACCACATCGGGAAGGGAATGAGCCCAGAGGAAGCCTCTTTTGAAGGGAAGAAGGACACCCTAGCTTGTTTACAAGACAACCGACAGGCCGAAGGGGCCCTGCTCCAAGAGTTTCTTCCTCATGGGGGAAGCGGGAATCGGATGCGGGGAATCGTCTTGCTCGAAAAAAGGGATTAGGGAATTCCAGGAGAGCGGCTTGAAGAGGAAAACGTAAAAGCAAAAGGCTCTATTTTCAGGGGGAAAAAAGAGGCGCAACGCAAAAAAAAGAAAAGAAAGGGGGCTGCGAGAAGAGAAAGGTGCGAAAACGGTACGAAAAAAGGAGGGGGGAATTAGAGCCTCTCGTCAGAAGGAAAGAGTTCTCCGCGCGAAAAGGAAGAGGCACACGTTTCAAAAAGGGATCAGGGGACATCGACAAAGGGGGGGGGGAAAGAAACGAAAAGAAGTGGGATTTTTGGACGCGCCCAACAAGGGGGGACAAAGCCTTCGCATGAAGAAAAAGAAGAAAAAGACGCAAAAGAAGGGGCCCTTCGGCGGAAGGACGCCGATAAAAGAGGGGGACTGCGGCCCGGGGAGGAATGGAATATACGGCAAAAGGGACCACCTCGCAGGGAAAAGAGGGGAAACAACCAAAGCAGAGGAAAAGGCGCCCAACTCGCCGGTGAAAGAGGTTGCGCCGCAGAGGGAAAGAAAAAGGACGCGAGAGGACTTTACAAAAAAGCCAGAAAAAAGAATCCGGTGCAATTGGGGGGGAAAGGGGACTACTTCGGCGGCGGAAAAAAAGAAAAAGGTGGGAATGTTTTTCCGAAAAAAGTAGGAAATCCTATGCGGGAAAGAGGAGGGGGGGGGGCCCTGAAGAGGGAGCTCTGCTTCATGGAGGGCCATATTGAAAGAAGTGGAGTCTCGTGGGAGGGAAAGAAGGAGGGGTCAAGAATCAATTTTCGGGGGGGAATAAAAAAAGCTAAAAAAAAATCCCGACCTTCGACTGCGAAGGCGGGAGTAGCGTGGCCAGAGGGGGGAACGGCCTCCCAAGGTATCTGCAGGAAGAAAAAGGCAGTTTCCCTTTGGGAAGGAGGGGGGGGTGTGGAAGGTCAACGAAAAAAAGACGGACAGACAGCGGGAACATTTCGCGGAAAGGAGGGAGACAAACTTAAGAAACAACGGGATACCATTCTCCCTAATTTGCCGGAAAAAAGAAGGAAAGCGGAAAAGCTTTTGCAAAAAAAAAGGGAACGCCCGGCTTCCAGCCGGGACGGAGGAAAATCAATTGATGGTAGGAGGGAGAGAGAGACGCCAGTATCTTCTGGGGAAAAAAAGGGGACAGTCGACGGCCCTGAAGTGAAAGAGAGAGAAAAAAACAAGAGTTCGGCCCCTTAACAATTGGGGGTCAAGGAAGACAAGTTCTCGTCCAGGGGAGGGAAAAGGAAAAAAGGGGAATGAAGAATCCTCAAGCAAAGGGGGAAGATCATGAAAAACAGTCGTGGTGAGGAAGCCGTTCGGCGTCCAAAAAAAAAAAAAAAAAAAGAAGGTAAAACCTCCCCAAGAGGAAGCCAATCGCCCGAAGTAGGGAAGAGAGAGGAAAAAAGGATGGTCTTGATAGACAAAAAGGGGTTTAAACAAAAGGGAAGGCGAAAGGGGGGCGCCGACTTGCGAAAAAAAAAAAAAGGGAAAACGATGGCGTCGAGGGGAAAAAAAAAGAGAACGGAAGTCCAACGTCTCCGCCAGACCAAGAAAAAAGTATTTGAAGATTCGGAAAAATCCCACATCTAAGGGAAAAGGGACCCTCATGGCCGCATCTTAGGACAAGAAAAAAAAAAGAACGTAACGCGGTGTGCTGGGAAAAGAATACATGACGAACGGATAAAGGAAAAAAGCAAAATCTCTCCGAAGGAAAGAACGCTCAGAGAGAGAAGCCCTAACCGAAATTCTTCATTGCAGAGGGCAAAATCCGGAAGAATGTTGAAGAAAGCCTCTTTCACAGGAGAGACGGTTTGGTCGTGGAAAGAAAGCGTAAAAAAAATTACAGAAAGATAGGAAAAAGGAACATCACTCAAAGAGAGGGCGACCAACTGCGCAGAACCGAGAAAAATTTGGCCGGCTGTAGGCGGTAAAAGGAAGAGTTGGGGCAGCCGAATAGAGACGCTCTCTAAGGGGGAGGTGGGACTTCCCATTTCGGCAGGAAAGCGAACAATGCCATCAGGGGGGGTCTGGGACCGAGGGCGGGAATTCCCCTCCTGCAGTGGGAAAAAAAGAGGGGGCGCAAGCCCAGGAAGGCTCTCTAATCAAGGGGGAAGGGAGGAGAAACTCATGGGGGATACCTAAAGAACCCTATACCCGACCTATGGACACTAACCCTCGGGGGGTTGAACGAACGCCAGCAAAACAGAGGAGTGGGAAACGTACAGGTTTCCGCTTTCCTAAAAGGGGAAAAGTGTTCGTGGGCTTGAGAAGGGGAAAAAAGTGGTCCGCACGAATGCAGAGGTCCCAAGGAATGAAAAAAATTAATGATTACTCTGGGGAAAGAAGGCACAGTGACGTTGAGGTCCGAAGCAAAAAACAGAAGAAACGGTCCAAGAGAAAAAGCACTTATGTTAAGGAAGAGGAGCACTTGCCAGGGGGGGGGGAGGAGTCCCGGAAACGTGGAAAAAAACTGAATCTGAGGTGGGTACAGGGAGAGCCGCGTTGCTTCTCGGGGGGAAGAGGGGGGGGGGCGCAAGAATGCCGCCTCCGGAGCGGGGAGGGAAGGGAAAGGTGGACGGGCTATGGAATGTCTCCAGTGAGGAGGGAGTGGAAAAGAAACGGATTGTCTGCAGTCTTTCATTTTAATGAAAAGTCGGTTTTCCTATTTGGGGCAAGAGATGGGCAGGAGAATTCCCGTGTGAAAAAAAAAGAGGACCCAGGCAGAGGGATAAAAAAAAAGATGCCGTCTACAGAAACCAGCCGACTCGCGTATCCCGCCGAAAAAAGGGAAATTTTTCGTTATACGATCGCAGGGAAAAAAAGACAATTGGAGATCGTTCCCGAGAAAAAGGGGAGACCGTGAGTTTAGCAGGGAGGACCAACAAGTCCATCGAACCCGAGGGGGGAAAAAGGGCAGACCGCGCCGGGCAACAAAGAAAAAAAAACACACTGGGGGAAGCGGTGCCAAAAAAGGGGAACACGAGCGCTGGTTTTGGCGAAAAAAAAAAAGAGCCGGTCACTGGACCAGCAAGGAAAAGGTTCGCCCGGTGTTCGGACAAGGGGAGCTCAAAAGAATGATGGAGGGGGAACGCCAATCCCTTAAACGTCATCGCAAAAAAAAAAAAAAACACCGGTAGTAGGAAAAGGGAGGAAGCTTGGCCGTCAAATCGGCGTAAAGCAAAATGGACGAAACCGACGTCGAAATTTGCCGAACACCGTGAAGAAGGAAGACTGCGGTCCATTGCGCGCGGGGGACCGCTTCGTGTTTCCGGAAAAGAAAACGGAAACGGAAAGAAGAAAAGCCCGAAACGCCTCCCAAAAAAGAAGTGTCTGCCTCGGCGGAAATCGGGTCCGATGCCTGGGGGGGGTAGTTGAAGGCACTTAACAGGCGCCCCAAAAGGGAACGAGCCGTAGCCATGGGTAAAAGCCCTATCTTATAACGAAAACAAAAATCTGACCCCAAAGCACCCAAAAGGCTCCACTTAAAAAGAGACCGTCATCTATATATCAGAACCGAACGCCTATCTGCAGAGAAGAAGAAAAGGGGGCACCAAGGGAATTCCTCAGAAAAAAAAATAACCCATTGGTTGGAAACCGACCTCTATTTGGAAGGTACCCCTGAAAAAGGTGGGAAACAGAAATTCCCCCAGAAGAAAAAAGGTGGTGAAAAAAAACAACAAGAAAAGAAAAGGACCGAATGGCCGCCTGATAAAGAACTTTCCTTGTCAAGGAAAAGAGAAAACGCGAAAGGAAGGGAAATTTTTTTGTTGTACCAAAGAAGACCCGATTTTCCGTGGGAGAAAGAACGCTGAAAAAAAAATGCTCCTTGTTTTTTTCCGGGGGAAAATAGTTAACGTTTTTTTCTGTGAAAAAGGGGAAACGAAACGTCACTTGGGAGGGAAAAATGAAAATCATTAATGTGAAGCGTAAGCAACGGGGGGGACCGAAAAAAGGCGGGGAAAGGAGAGCTCATCCCAAAAAATAAAAAGCAACCGTTCGGAAGCAAAGCTTTTTTTCTGACCGCAAGAGGAAAGTTGTGTCTAGTCCGGGGGATTGACCACCAAAAAGGGAAAACGCTCCAAAGAGAGGGGGCATCCTCTATCCAAGATTGAAAAAAAACAAAAAGAAATCCGTAAAGACAAGTCAGGGCTTCGCCGGGAAAAAGATCGGATCAGACCTAAAAAAAAACAGCGACGGCTTGAAAAAGATTGGGCGTATGGGAAAAAATTTAGGCTGACCAATGTTCAGAACAGAAATCGCTCTCAAAAGATTGCCGATATCGGGGGGGACCAGAAGCTTGGTGGTCCTCAGCAAGGACATACCGGCCGATGTTCGGGATTTCTCGGGGGAAAGTGGAGAAATTCTGGGGGAAAAATAAAGAGTCCCGCAGCTCAAGGACGGGATTCGAACCAACACGATTTGGAGAACTCAATGGAGGGGGCTCGGAGAACAATGCAGAGACCTCCCTACTAATCTAAGGGATGAGGGCCTCGAAAGGGGAAAGGAGGACAGGGGGGCGCAGCAGGCAAATCTGGCTTCGTTAGGGGTTTCCTCCGGAGAAAAGCGCGGCTTGGCCAACAGAACCAGATGGCGTTTCATGAGAGGGTGTTGAACGCAGGCAACCCCTAAAGCTTGGAGGAAAGAACAGTAAGGAGGGCTTCCTCCCAGGGAACGAGAATGTCACGTGGCTGAAAGGCACGCTTCTAGAAAAAAGGAGGCTCCCACCAAGGCAAACGTGGTTTCTAAAGGAAAAAAATAGAAAACAAAACAGCGAAAAAGAGGGGGGCATCTCAATTCGGAGGAAGGACAAAGGGGGTCTCCAAGTTCTGGGAATAAAATCCACCGAAGAAGAGGGGCAGCCATCTTGGGGCAGGAAACCACATTTAGAGGAAGGTGGTGGATGTCCCGCTCGATAGAAACACGAGAGGGTTCCGCAACCGCTGTTTCAAGGGGAAAATTTACAGCTTCGTCTTCTTAGAGAGGAATCAACACTATAAAGGGCGAAAAAAGTCGGGTTTCTTCTCGTGGGAGATGTTCAGCCGCATTCGGGAAAAGACTGAATAGGGGAAATAAAGACTTCGACTTCTACGAAAAGACCCCGAATATCTCGGGGCCCCGACGGTTTGTTCTCAGAGAAAGATCTTCAGAATAACGTGTGGCAAAGAAAAGGGGGAGTTTGACGTGGTTTGGGGAAAAGGAAATCGCCTTCAGCCGCGGCAAGGAAACGGCAGCTCAAGACAACACACTATTTAGGAGGAGAGCCAATGTGCCGCTGCTAGCAGAGAGAAAACGGCCAACCACCTCAAAGCAAAAAAAAAAAAAATCATGCCAAGAGGACTGGAAATGAAGAACGTCTTTCCACTGAAAAAAAAAAAAAAAAAAAGGATTTTGCCTTCAGAAAGGGGCGTATTTTCAGATTAGCTCGAAGAAAGGGCGAAAAAAAAACAAAAGAAAAACCCACTAGCCGACAGAAAACGTTGCAATATGGAAGGGAGAAGCAGCGGCGCTCCAAACATCTCGGAAGAAACTGTTTGAAAAAAGAAGGCCAAAGATCTAGAGCTGGCCGCGCAGAAAAAAAAGAAGAAGTAGGTCAATGCCCAAAAAAATGTAATTGGTAAGGGGGGGCTTGATCTACGCCGAAGGAAAGGAGCACGCAACTTGGAAAAAAAATGAAAACTCCGGGAGAGGGGACCTATTCTCTCGTGGGGGACGGCGAATGTTGAGAGACTTTGTCCGTAGGGGGAAAGTTCATCAAAGGGGAATAGATCGGTCCGTAAGAAAGGCGAAGTCAAAAAAAGGAAAGCGTGTAAATGCAGAGAAACACTTGAAAAAAGGGGCACAACAAGAAGGGAACTACTCTTCTTTAAAGAGGACGAAGCCGCCTTAGAAATGTGAAAAGGAAAAAAAGCGCGAGAATGTGCAGCAGAGGAGAAAATGCGAAAGGAAGCCGCGGGCACGCTTTCGGGGAAAAGGCATCTCAATGAAGAGGAAAAAAACAGACCTACAGCATAAGGATCGTCAGTCTTCAAAAAGAGAAGAACAAGGTTTGGTCCGGGGAAAGAGAAAAAAAGGGCGAGGCTGGGCAGAGAGAGAATAGGAAAAAGAGAAATGAAAACGCGCCACTGCGCATAACCGAAAAAAGGGGACCAGCTTGGGACGTCTAGGGAAAACCGGATATCGGCAAGCTGCTCAAAAGCGGGTCAAAGGCGAAATTTCGCTGGCGAGAAAGCTGAACTAGGAGGAGACAGGAGCCGCGCAAAGGAAAGTTGCAAGGGGGGGGAAGCAAAGAGCTCGTATCACTGACGGAAAGTGGGGGAAAAAGGTATTGAAAAGACCGACCTAAACGCAGGAGAAAAAGCAAAAAGTTGGAAGGCAGTGTAACCCGAAAAAAAAATAAAACCTGAATGCCCTTGCCAAGATGCCGAATCGGGCCGGGAAAAAAAAAAAGGTTTAGAGTTGGAAAAAGGCCACGAATGCTAATTTCAACCAAGAAAAAAGGGAAGACTTTACGCGGGAGGGGGGAAAGGGGTGTCGTTTCCGAAGAAGGGTGAAAAACGGAACAAGAAAAGGCCAAAAACGGAACACCCACAAGTATCCTTTCCAGTGAAAGGGGTCGTCACGGAACGTCCACACGGAGAAGAAGGACCACAAAGGGAAGGAAAAAAAAAAAAAACGGGAGGGAGGGTGACAAAAGAAGGCCGACTCGTAGCTGCTCTAAAACTAATGTGATGGGCCTCTTCGGGGGGGGGGGGAAGGGGACAAAGCGTTCGGGAAATGGCGTCTTTTTCATGTAAGGAGAAGGGAAATATGGGCAACCAATGTGGGGGGGGGGGACGAGATTCCCGTGGTGCAAGGGAGAAACGCAAAAAGGAAGAGGCAAAAGGAGCTACCTGCGCAAAAGGGCGGCCGTAAGCTCCTAAAAGCACGCCCAGGCTGGATTTCGGCGGAAAAACGAAGTAAAAAAGAAGAAGTTCCCTGTCTAAAAAAAAAAGGTGCAGTTTAGGCGGCGTGAGAAAAGAAAACCCGATTGAGCCTCCGCCGCGAAAAAAAAAAAAAAAAAAAACCGCAGCAAAAGAAAAAAAAAGAAGGGGGGGGGAACGCGTGCTCCCGCTCAAAGAGGAAACCGACGCGGTTGGGCAAAAGAAAACCAAGGACCCACCATCTGGAGAGGATTCGCCGGAAGGAAAATTGAAAAGAGAGGGTCTCAGAGCGCTGAAATCCCGAAGGGGAATATTCCTCTCAACAAACAAAAAAAGGGAGGTGGCCCGTTTCCGGCTTGGGAGGGGAAAACGGCATGTCAAAAAGAGAGGGAGAAAAAAAAAAGCGACAGTGCACTTTTGAAAAAAAAAAAAACAGGGGGCATCTCAACAGGGGCGCCGGTGGGTTTTGGCGTGGGGAAAAAGGGAAAACAAGATTAGAGGGAGACACCTCCCCGTCAAACTGTAAGAAAAGAGGCGACGGCGACTTGGCCCCAAAAAAAGGGAAGGAGGGGGGCGGCGCATCAAGGGAAAGGTCCCTGAAAAACGGGGGTTTTTGCGGGGGAAAAAAAGAACCACGCCCTCCGCAATCAAAAGAAAGAAAAGAAGCCCCAATGCTCCTGTGTGAAAAAAAGAGAGGAAGACGAAAAAAGGGAAAAGAAGGCCCTTAGGCGCTAACGCGAAGAATACAGAGGGGGTCAGCCATAGTAGCCGGGGAAAAGGTTCCTAAGAGGACCAAAGGGCACCACGGGAAAAAGAGGACTGCCCCCATGGTTTGCCAAATAAAAAAAGGGAGGGTGGGGCATCCGGGCCATTAAAAAAAAGAGGCAAGAAAAGAAATCCCCCCAGAAATCAGCAAGAAAGACCACTACGAGGCAGACATCAGAAGAAGAAGAGCGCTTTTCAAAAAAAGGAAAAGAAAACGAGTCGAAAAAACGCCTTGCAAAAAGGAAAAAACACGTCGAAGGGAATAGAAAGGGGGGGGGGGGAAAAACCCAATTCCCGAAGAAAAAGAGGGGAACGTTTCTTTGAAAAAAAGAAAGAAAAAAAAAAAAACAACCGGTTTGGGAAAGGGGGTCATCAGGGGATGCTTTGTGCAGAAAAAAAAGAAACGTCAACTTTCTTAACCTACCGGAGAAGTAAGAAAAGAACTCTCCCGCAAGGGAAGGACGGCCAAGGCCTCACCAAAAATGCGAAAGAAAGGCACCCGGTGTTCAGGAAAAAAGGGGATAAAAAACCTTCTCTTTTCGAAAAAGGGGTTTGCTTGCGGGGGATGCAAGGGAGAGGAAAAGAAAAACGCGTGTTCGGAGGGAAACGGCCGGTCTCGTCGGCCCAAAGAAAGATATGTCCCCCACAACCCAAAAAAACGGACGTGAGAGAAGGGTACTTCGCGAAAAGGGGCCGTATCTGCGAAAGAGAAACCACATTGGAAGCGGGGTAAAATCCAACAGAAATTTTTAAAAAAAAAGCGCGCGCGCGGAAAAAAGCCTTTGCAGAGAAGGGCGAGGTTACCAGACCTCAGCCGTAAGAGGGAAGAGGGAACGAGGTTCTGCCTCAGGTTGGGGGGGGGGAGGGATGGTCGATCGGAGCCTGAAAGGGAAGGAGAAACTGCAAACTCCGCAAATTCACAAAGAAAGGAGCGATTTTGGGGAGAGGGGAGCGCCCGTTGCGCCGCGAAGGGGGGGGAAAGGAAAGTGAGAAAATGCCGAAAATCTGCACGGAGGAAAACCTCTCTTGAATGACATTCAAGGAAGAGAAAAAAAGACCTGCTTCGTCCGCAAAGGAGGCTGAAACAGTTGCCAGACAAAAGGATTTCGTCAGGGGGGGAGGACTGTGGCCCTGAAAGCCCAGAAGGAGGGCCATCCACGCGCCAGAAAAAGGGGACCAGATGTAAGGGGTGAAAAAAAAAACTGACTGGAAGGGGCCTTGCGGAGAAAAGCGACAGAACCGATACTTCAAGACGAAAAAAAAGAAAACCATGCAAGGAGAGGTTGGGAAAAAAACAATCGCCAAAATGTTCATCGAAAAGCAAAAAAAGGGGACACTGTTTGCGCCCTCAAGGGACCCACCCCCCCCCACCCCCCCCCCCACCAAAAAAAGGCAATGCAGGAATAAGCAGCGTTCTTTCCTTCGGGAAGGCCGTGGGCATGTGTGGGAAAAAAAATCAGTCGAGAGCACCCGGATTTCAGCAAAAAGGACAATGACGAGAGTTGGAAAGAAAAGAAGGATTTCTTTCCAGGACGGGAACAAAGAAAGCGGGCACAAAAAGGCCCCCGCAATGGGGGGAAAGGGGGAAGTCGAGCCTAGAGGAGAAATTCCCGGACGGAAAAAGGGAAAACCTATAGGAAGTGAAAAACGTTTCTCGGAAAAGGGAGCGCAGAAGAACCCGGGGTGGGGGAAAGTGGGCTTTGAAGGTTTTTTGGGGGGGGAAAAACAAGAAAGGAGTCAAAAAAGTCGCTAATTGATCTCGAAACGGAGTGAGGAGGAAAGAGAAGAGAAAGGAATTGTGCCGCGGAGGAGGAGAGGGAATCATGAAACAAAATCAAAAAAGGCAAACCCTGTTCCCTTCCTGGAAAAATGGAAGGCGAGAACGTCGGGGGAAAAAAGGAATCGGGGCTTTTGCCCGTCAAAAAAGGGGACGAGAAGTGGAATGAAAAGGGGCGGCTGGACCCATGAAAAAAAGGAACGACAAGTTTCGCGCCAGGGGGAAAAGCCTGAAGAATCCTCCAGCGAAGAAAAAAGAGAGAATTCGGGGAAAAAAAATCCTTCCTTCTCCGAAGGGGAGAGCCGAAAAACATCAAAGAACCCGGCGCCGAAAGTATGTCAAAAAACGAATGCAAAAGGAGAGGGACTTGTTTTCGAAAGGTCCGCCATTGAGGAAAAAGTGGCCCCATGCCGATGCTCGGCGGGGGGGAAAAAAACGAGGTCAAAAAAGAGATTGAAAAAAAAAAAACCATGGCCGCAGGCACGTTGAAGAAAGCGGAATGCAACATCGCAGGAGGAAAATGCGCAAGCCTTCAGGCAAAAAAAAGCAAAAAAAAAAAGCGGAAAAAAAAGACGGCGAGCCTCCGAGAAAGAAAGAGGAAGCAGCCTCTGAAGAAAGGGAACAGAGAGGCCTTCTTCATAAAAAAAGAAACAAAGAATAAACGAAGAAAAAAGTCTTGCTCTAAAGAGATAAGCCGTAGCAAAGAGCATGTAAAATAAATACACTTCCAAAAGGAAACGTTTTGTAAAACGCCGCTTGCAGCAGCGGTAGCAGGCAGAGGACTCACGGAAAGGGGGCAAGGGAAAAATCGCAGAAAACGTGTGAAACGGCCGAGCTGAGTCGGTAACAAGAAAACCGAATATCGGCAAAAAAGAATGCAGCGCTCGGCAGAAGAAAAACAAAGGGGGACATTTCCAAAAAGAAACGGCATAAAAGGGAAATTGCTGGTCAGGAAGCGACGGTCAGCGAAAAGGCAAGGGGGGAAGAGGGTTTCCCCTGCTGCACAAAAAGGGCAGCGAATCACGGACAGGGGGGGGGGGGGGGGGAAATGAAGAAATTGAGAAAGAGAGAACACGAGCCTCAGCCGGAGGGCAATTTGTCTGTACCAAGCCAGCAAAACCTGAAATGGGAAAAGAAAATCAAAGAGGAAAGAAAAGGGAGGGGCCTTAACCGTCCTTTGGGGAGATGTTGCAGGAAAAGAAAGGCGAAGTTCCCAAAACGTGAAGGGAAAAAAAAAAAAAATTAAAAGAAGGGGAGGAAAGTGACGTTTCCCAAGAGCAAAAAAAAAAGAAGGAAAAAAAGGGACCCGGCGCCAACCGGGGCCAAAAAAAAAGGGAGTCCGTCACCGGACCGTCAAAAAGGGGGTTTACCACAAAGGGCCTGGAAAGGGTGGCTTCCGCGTTGGAGAAAAGAGAGCA
>Ga0179591_1322685_pt1 | contig 13368 bp, 13 predicted proteins | sample CZOMad2_1_08_16f_FD_182891 | JGI IMG/M metagenome (GOLD analysis project Ga0179591, IMG submission 182891) | Vadose zone soil fungal communities from Angelo Coast Range Reserve, California, USA - CZOMad2_1_08_16fungal (PacBio error correction) | ecosystem: Environmental > Terrestrial > Soil >...
AAGTCTAAATCAGGGGCGGAAAAAGCGATCGACGTATCTCCAAAGCAAGTTGAGGAGAAGATGGGGTGCTATCACTCCCAAGAGGGAGAAATACACTTCGCCTCGGTAGCAGTAAAACGAAAGCACGTCATCGGGCCAACAGCCTATCGAAAAGAGCTGCGTTCCGAATGGGGAAGAATCTATACAAGACGACATAACTTAAGATGAACCAAGGAAGGGAGGTACAGAAAGCCGCTCGTGGAGGGTCTCTCCAGGGTCCTTCTACCTGTTAAAGAGCTACGTCTACAAGGTGTTTTCACCAACCTCAGGAAGGCGGGGAAAGAGGGGGAAGAGGAAACTACGGGGGGAGAAGGGATAAGCCTGTGTCGCCAAAGGGAGCTCCAGCAAGAGAAAGAGGTCAGTACTTACCCCCGAGCGAGCGCGGAGACTATCCAAAGAAAAACCGCCAAAATGCCTATGCCAAAATCTACGGAGAAATAGTAGAAAACACAAAAAAAGGATGGGAGGAGGGGGGGAAAAAAAAAAAGATTTAGAACGTTCAGACCTGCTTTGGGGAAGAGGCATTGGGAGGGAGTTGAGAATGTCTACTCGCTCGAGGGGGCTTAGACAATCTTCGCGGGAAAAACTGGCGAAACCAGTAGGAGAAAGATTCCGAAAGCTTCGTGGAGATAAAACCAGACAAAGAGACGCGGGGTTAAACACCTTTGAGACGTCGCTGCAGGGTCTTGAAGCAGATCGTAGAGACCAAATAACCTTCCTCTCCTTACGAAGTTGCGAGTCCGGGTGAGAAGTGATTGATCGAGGCGGTCCCCATTCTTAAGGAAGAGACTTGTAGACGGCGAGCGATCCTTATTGATGCACGGGGACCAGGTCAAAAGCGTTCCCTAAAGAGCGTGCTTTGCAAAAAAAGGGTATATGGGGGGGAGGAGGGAGAGGGGCAAAAAGAGGAGAAGGAAAGAACGGCAAAAAGGAACGTCGATCGCGTTTACTCAGAGGATTTACGAATTTTCGTTCTCTTTGAACGAGATCAAAAAGTTAAGAATGTCAGCGAAAAGGAAATACGCACCTATAAGAAAAGGGGGAAAGGCGAAGATCTACAAACCTGTGTACGTAGGTCGGAAAGCAAGCCTAAAGGGTCGGAGGGAGACGCTTCACGTACAAGTGTGGTCTGGTATCATAGCTTATTGAGTTTAATGCCTACTCAGAGAAAGGTCGAGCTCCGCTGTCGAAAAAGACATGAGGGGGAGAGTCCGACTGATGGCGCTGGAGGGCCGGGCCCTATTGGTATAAATTCGATGCTCTTGGACCACACTCGTGCACAAGAGGGATCATCGGACGCTACAGGAAAAAAATAGGTTTCAATTCCGAAAAGGGGGCTTGACGGAAAGCGGTCCGAGGTAAGGTCCGCCAGCCGCGAAGGAAGAACGGAGTCTAGTCCTCCAGAGGCTGAGGGAAAAAAAAGGGGAGGGTGAAATTCGCTCGGAGACTCAAAAAAAAACCGTGATTCATATCCTTCGTGGGAAGTCCATAGCCGCCCTGACCTCTGAAGAGAGAACTGGTTTGAAGAAAAAAAAGCGAAGGAGGAGAAACGAGGCTCGCTGGGGGGCAGATATCGATCTATTGCCCCGGGAACAGTTGCGGATGCGAGCTAGAAAGGGGGGGGGGAAAGACGATCCAGAAAACTGTCGGGGCATGGGAGGATACATCCCACTACGAAGGTACACGCGAACCAGAGAATAAATGGGGGGTTTGGAAGAAATGGGGGGGGAGAGGAAGATGCAATTAGCCACATGAAGAGGGTTGATTACGGTTTATTTCCTCTTAGTGACCTATGTGGTGGATGAAAAGCCTTCGGGAGAGAGCTTAGGTTTGCAAGCGGGGGGGGGCGCAGAAAAATAAACTGGGGAGAAGAGAGCGAGAATAAATCGAGTTGGGAACGATTGCGAAGGGTCCGCTCTCTCTGCGGTCACCCGTACTAAAGGGTAAAAGGAGAGTGGCGTGTTGTTCTCTCCGAGATGCAGGGAGTCAAGCGGCTTCTTTTGTTGTGCGGCATCAGGGGGTCTGGCAAATTAGAAGAACTAAGGTCGGGAAAAGGAAAAGGGGAAGGGCCAGTTCACAAAAAAGCGAAGCGGGAGAAGATCGCGTCCTGAACTAGACAGAAGGCAGCTATCCTTACACAATCTTGGACCCGCGCGATTGAAAGTCCTTGTAAAGGCCGAACCCGTTTTCAAATTAAGGTCACATTGGACTCAAAAAAAGAATTGGCGGGGAATCAGCAAAAGGGCAGGGAAACCCGGCGGAAAACCGCGGACGCGCCTGTGACTTTTCTCATTGATGCGAATGGCAGAAAAGGCGACTGGCCTGTCTAACCGCGGGAGGAATGAGAAGTGGAGGCGCTGGAGCAAGGGGCGGACCCCCTGGGGGATGTCGCTCAGATGTCGCACGGATTGGGGAAAGAGGAAAAGATCCGAAACGGAATGGGTTACCCAAAACGGGTTAAGGAACTCATTCAGAGGTCCTCCTCCGTTTTGGGGGGCAGGGTACCTTGCGCATGCCCTTATCACTGGCTCGGGGACTAGAAAAAAATTGGGAAAGGGCAGAACAACAGTGGGGGGGCCCATGAATGAACCATCACGCAAGAGAACGGGAGCGCAGGTTCGGTGACTATGGGTGAAAATCAGACGGGCTTTACAGGGGCTCTGCAGAAAAAAAAGAGAAACTGGGCTAACGGCGACATGGTGTGCGGCGACGTTTTTGGGTGTGGTTTGGCTATCCTCTTTGCAGGGGGTGGTTATACAGACTCGCTGAACGGAAACACTAATTGAAGAAAACTGAGTACACGCCTCGTCAGAGCTTCAGGGTCGGGGAAGAAAAATGGAGGAAATAAACGAAAGGATCAAAGAGGGTAATACTACTACGCGTCGCGATTGGAAAGTTTTGATGGAAGAGTTGAGCTAGGCTAAAAACGGAGAGTGTCGATATTATTTGCTCAATCATCAGATCCTTGGGGGGGGCAGAGAGGGGAGGTCCGAGAAAACCTCCAGATGGAAATGCCGATCTTTGTTATGCTCGGCTGATTTCAAAGCGTAGCTCTGCAAACTCAGGAAGGTTAGGAAAAGAACCGTGCGGGAAGCGTGACAGGGGTGGGGGCCGTGGACAAGCTCTCAGTATTCAGGTCGATCTCTCCCACTTCAAAGTCACCGCAAAAGGGGACGGTCCGTGTACATCTGCACGGGCCAAGAGTAGAGGGTTGGAGGGAGGGGTTTTGAGACACAAGCTATCGGGTCTCAGGGGACTGGGATCCGGTCTTGTAAGTCGAGTTCATCATCCAAATTAAGGTTGAGGGATTCACTTGACGTGAGGGCCGAGAAGCGGGTGTTAGGCACCTTTATACAATGGACGGTTGGACGGAAAACGACCTCGATAGAAAAGGCAATGGGTATAGAAAAAAGAAGCTGACACAATGTACCTATGAAGAGCTCATAGTTCTTGGGTCAAATAGATTTGCGGGCACGGGAGAGAGAATAGGGAAAGTACCCGTCTGAAAGGAGGGCTTCCCTAAGACTGAATACACTCGAAGGTGTGGTATGACTTTAAGGGGGGGAGCCCTCCAGTTTACGATGAGGACGAAAACACCCGAATGGGAAAGTCTGAGAGGCTTCCTTGTAGGTGAAAACCAAAAGCGCGCCGAGCAGTTTACCAGTCATCCTTGGTCAGGAGTGGGTTTTGCTCCATCTGAGATATCGGCTATTTCGTGGGCTTCAGAGGACGATTGGCAGGAGCGCGGGGGAGCCTAACGACTGCGATAGAAGTACAATAAAAAAGCGCAGATATTGGAAGATGATGTCCGATCTGATCAGGAAGTGATGGCTGTCCTGGGTATAGAGAAAAAACGCTCGGTGTCGTCCGGCCAAACGCAACAGGAAGGGGGGGGAATTGAATGTGAGTAATGTACCGGGATGCTCGGGGGAGGAGACTTCCCTCGACGGATATCTTCAAAGGCATCCCCATAAGAGGAGAGGATTGAACTGGGATTGGCCCCGCTTCGACGGGAAGCGTTGAGAGAAAAAGCATTTTTCCGATAACTCGGGGGGGGGGACTCTGGTGAGGAAAGACAAAGGGGGAAAAGAAATTTCGGGAGGAAAAACTTGGAAGGGGAAGGGAGCCTACCGCCTTACCTGAGGAGTGTTAAGTTAAAAGTATAACCGCAAAATATAGGTTTGGGAAGCAAAGCGGTGGGATCCTTCTCTTATGGGCCGTATGAAAGGGAGGAAAAACACAAAAAGGGGGAGGAAGGAAAAATAAGATAGAACAGCAAGAGAGGAGCCTAAGAACCCCAAAAACGATTAGCAACCAGCTGGAGGATCTTATATCTCTGTTAAACAGACGCATTCGAAGTCCCTTCACATAGGTAGGACAGGGGAAATTAGGTAAAAAAGAAAGAAAATGGGTCCGTAGAAAGAGGAGAGGGGGGGGAGAGGATCGCACCATGCCTTCTAAAGGGCCATTTCGAGCGGAACGCATCGCATCACTCCTGTGGGTGTATGGGGGTGGAAAATCCTCGGAAGAGCTCTTAAAAGCCAGTGAAGGGGAGAAAAGAAAAGACCTAGACTAGGTACAGGAGAGAGGGACTCAGGCGACGTTGGACGAAACACAGGTCCGTGGGGATAAAAGGAACGCCATACCGAGCTCGCAGGGAGCGCGACCATCAGTAGCTCTCGCTGGGATTGAACAAGTCGAGGACGGTGGTAGGCTAGACTCTGATCAGAGAATCAGGGGAGGGGGGGGACGGCAGAAAAAACGCCAGAGCGAACATCGCGTCAAATGCTGCGCCAACGCTACATCTAAGAAAGGAACAGATGAGTGCTCGCTTGGGGGGATAGTACACGAAAAGGGGAACGAAAATCAAAACGGTCCATGTAGGTTTGGTGTTCATGCAGAAGTAAAAGGGAGATTGCCTCAACTATGAGCATAAAACCTATTGCTATGGTAAGGGGAAATGAAGGACATCTGGGCAAGGAGACGTGGCAGCAGTAAGGGCGTAGGTGTGATGCATAGGGAACCAAGGGGGGGGAGGTGTAGGCGGGGGGGGGGGGTTTTCCAGACTCGGCTACTTCCGAAGCGAGATCAGGCCGCCCAGAGGAAAAAAAGGGCTACTAGAAAGCACTACGGCACTTTGGGAGAAAGGGTAAAAGCAAGTTCCTCTAGCAAAGAAGGATCGTCGCACAAGAAAAAGCTCCCCTCTTGACACCTCTGCGCGGGACTAAGGGAGAAGACGGGGGGGGGTCTTAAGCCTTAATCCCGACCCAGGGAAGGTCAAAAAGAACAAGACAGATAGATTGGGGGGTCAAAAAAAAAGAAACGAAGCCGGTGACCGCATGTAAAAAACTCCCTGCGGCAAGCACTTTTATATTCTCACGGAGAAGAGCGTTCCAAGCCCCCACCTAAAAAATCCAAAGCAGGGAAAAGTTGTCAACTAGGGAGAGGGTTGGTACAACGAAGAAGGGGAATGACCAGAAGTGAATCTGATCAAGAAGCCCTCGCATCTCCCAGTAGTAAGACAGGCCAAAAAAAAAGAGAAAAGCCCTCGTCAGGCTATAAATACTCTGAGGATGGGGAAGTCCCTAGAGGACATGACTGAAAAGGGAGAAGACCATAAACTGGCCATCGCGACGCGTAGAGTATGAGGGGAAAGAGGGATCTGTCGAGTTCGAGACTGAGATCGGACCTGAAGCAGTCCTGAGTTCGTGGAAAAGTCTCTGAAAAGAATTTGGGGGTCCATTTCGAGAAAAAACGGAAACCAAACACCGGACAAGGAAAAGAAAAACCAAACCACAATGGAGCAGAACAACAGGAGGGGGGGGCCTTCTAGGTTGAAGGATGGCAGCTGTGTTACAAGAACTGAGGCTTTGGCTAAATAGACGAACATAAGGAAGCGGGGGGTCGCAGGGGGAGGTCAGCCTTCAATAGGTGGCGCCGAATAGCGGGAACGGGATTCAAAATGGAGAACTAATCAAGGAGGAAGGGGCCCGAACCAAAAAACGGGGAGGAACGGTCCTGTCTGCTCGTACTGACAAGGTTGGGGTGCCTCGGGAGAGGTCGTAAAAATACGACCTGAAAAGAGAAAGGCAGGTGTCCGACCAGTCTACAAAAGCTCCTGCCCTCTCTATGAAGCAGAAATCGGGCAGCCCAGGCGGCGAATCGACATTTAAGTCCTCAATGCACCTTAACGCGCGAAGGCGGGGAAATGCAAAAGGAAAAGGGATCAACGAGAAAAATTTGGAGGGGCGGGAAGCAATCCCGGAGCGCTGAAAGAACATCTAACGTACCGGTGTAAAAGGAAATGAAGCAAAGGGTCAAACAAAGATTGGGTTGTCGCGCGAGAGAAAGGAGGGGAAGGAGGGGTAAAAAAAACAACGAACGACGTCGCGAGGGAGTGGGGGGGGGATTGACGATTGAATTTCCCGCGATGGATTGCGAAGGAAGCCACCCTTTCTTGAATAACACCCGACGGAACCGAAAAAGGGCAGCGAGGGAGAAGAGATGAGGCTCGAGTAGGAAGAGTCAACGGATGACCGCAGCGCGAGAGGACAGGCACCTCCTCTTACTAAGAGATAAGCGGACGATGCAAAACCCGTCTTCGGCGGGGACCAAACAATGCAACCCTAAGGAAAAAACCTCAGGGATATATCAAGAAAAAATGGGGCACATCCCGCGGCCAAGAGAAAGGGGAGCAACCGAAATTAGGTATAATGGGCAAGTCAGAGATCCAGCTGATACAACACAACTGCTACATCCGATCGCGACCAGGGAGTTAGTTTTGGGAGGGGGGAGGAAAAAAAGGCCCGCGGATCAGTGGTTTGAGGGAAGCTTCGGACAGCGTTTCGAGCAGGAGAATCAAGGTGCCCTCTGCCCGGCGCTATCGGAAAAGTCGATCAGCTCTGGGAGAAAGCCTCTCAAAGCGGGGAGAAAAAAAAAGGTGTTATAATATGCCGCGGGCGGCGATGGCTTCGGCACCAGGCATTTCTAGGGGGGGAACTCCGGGTCTAAGGGCAAGAAAAAGCCCGACAGCAAAAAAAAAAGCGAAAAAAAAATAATAGAGTATTGCATTAGAGAAGGAGGGGACTGACCGAGCGGCATGCTGCCGTAAAAGCATTAGTGGTAAAACTCTTGTCTTTATCAGGGTCGAGGGATCACCCAGCTTGGAGACGGCTGGGGAAGGAGGCAGAAGGTCCGGCTACCGAAAGTTAGTAAGCCGCAGTCAGCCACGGGAAAGGTCGGGGGAGAGAAATCCGCGCCTTACTCTGAGCGATTTCCGAGATTAGGAAACCGCAACACCGAAAAGAATCAATCTGGGGGATAAAAGAAACTATTCAATGGCGCGAAGGATAAAGAACGCAACGGCTGTCGGAATCACCTAGGAAGGTGAGAAGCAGTCCTATCTGCTCCTTTTCAGAGATCGCTTCGCAGAAAAAATGAATTCGTCTCGGAACACCGAGCACGAAGGAAAAGGATCGAAGAAAAAAAGCTAAAGTCGAAAGATCAGAAGACAGTTTCGGCAGCATCCGGGGTCTATCAAGATGATCCCGAAGCGAGCAAAGACCGCGATGGTGTACCTTCGCAACGGCGTCATCAATCAACGGTGCAACACGCGAAAGAAACGCTCGGATCCCTGGAACGCCGATTCATACGGGAAAGACGGACGCGAAAGAGGAAGTCGTCCACAGGAGAGGAGATCCGGGTCGCTCAAGGAGTGTCTTCTAAAGGGGCCCGCGACTTGAGGCAAGGTTGAACCCCGCGTCTTGTGGGAGAGGGGCTGAACGAAGAAGGAAGAGGGAGAGCCTTTTGGGAGAAAGAAGGAGACTCCTCCCGAAAGAAAGGGGCCCTCTGAAGAAACCCAAGCGAAAAGCGCCGACGATTAGACAAAAGAAACCTCAATTCAATGGAAAAGAATTGCTTCTATAAAGATCAGCAAACAAAAACGCGGAGACAATAAGAGGGGAACTTCAGCACCTGGGCGGGCATCGGGAATGGTCGGGGGGAGGGGAAGAAGCGTCAGGAAACGACTAGGGGATAGGGGGTGGAGAGATGACCCTTCCGAGTTGGAAAGATCCTCTTTCTGGACACCGGCTTGAAGCTGCCACGCGTCGTGAGAACCACCTGCAAAGCCCTACGTAAAACAATCTTGTAAGTACTTCGAGGACAGGAAGCAAACGGACACTCAGGAGAGGGAAACAACGAGACGGAGCGGGAGTAAGCCCGAACGAGGTTGCTAGGACATTCTGAGTATTGATCGAGGCCCCTTCTGAAAGTCAAAAAAGCGGGGAAAATGACTACTGGACCGCTGATTGATGCGGGCCTTCAGCCGTCCCGACCAGAGAGGGGAGGGGGGGGGATCGATGAGGGGGAGTGATCGCCATGGTGAGAAGGGAAAACTGCTTGAGGGTAGATCGTGAGAAGAGCTTTCTAGGGGAAATTTACGACTTCGTGAGCAGGAGGAATGGCAGGGGTATTCCCGGAATTCATTGAGCAGTGGCAAAACTTGAGAACGTCAAAACGGAGATCGTCAGATCAGGAAGGAGAGTACAAGATACAAAACACCGGTTACGTAGGTAAAAGAACGAAAGACCGGACGGCTGAGGGGCTCTCTTCAGAGTAAGTTCTGGGAAATCGGATCGGGGGTTCTTTGAAAAGATACAAATAGGCGAGGGGAGACGGCGGAGGCTGTCCAAGACGAATTAAATTGGTACTGCTGTCATTCCTAACTTGCAAAAAAAAGGAAAAAAGGAAATGAGGCAAACTCTTGAAAAGAGGACTTCAAGAGGTGGTCAAGAAAGGGGGAAAAAGCACGAAGGAAAGAAGTGTCAGAAAAGGGGTGACGGCGCACTGGGCTCTTTCGGGAAGACCAGAAGGATATAATGAATCTAATCTTTCTAGCCAGCCCGAGGGATGAGTCGAAGTGACATGAGCGTAGGGCGCGAAACCGAGCAGAGCCTGGAGGGAAGGAAAAAATAGCCTCCCGGAATAGTCGAAAAATTGTAAGGATATATCTAGCTTTCTCCACGAGGAGGCTAGAGGAGGGGTTGCTAATCGTGATCGACTCTAGTCAAGAGGGAAAGGGAAATACGCTAAGAGAAAACACCGGGGGGGAACTAAACTCTAAGACACACTGATCGGAGGTCCGATGCTACCGCAAAAGATCCGAGCAATAGGCTCATGACGAGTTGTGTTGGGAAGCATCTGGAGATAGGGGGGTATGGAAAATGACACGGAAGACGTGTTTTGCGAACTTGAGGGACGAGGGATGTTCAAACGAGGTTATTCATCTCTACACCTGAGGGAAGAAAAGACACGGAAGGGTTAAAAAAAGGGGGGGGGGCGGGAACTAAGAGACAGGTGGGATCCGGGAGAGGGAAGGAGACCAGTCGATTCTAACCGATTGGGAGGGACTTTGCCGATTCGCGTCCTCATAAGACTTCAGATCTAGCTAGTTACGTGGTTGGGGAAGAAAAAAGAGACTTCTGATGGGGGAGAGGCTCGGGGGACTATCTTTGGGGGGTGTTCAATAGCCAGTTTTTCTGGGAAATCGAATCACTCAGACGGCGGGAAGGGTTCTTAAAAAAATCGGGCCATCAGGGGAAGAGGAAGGGGAGGACCTAGAACCGGAAGGGGGAAGGAGAGCTTCTAACAAACCTTTGGAAGAAAGCGCGCTTCACCGTCCAGGGGAACCATGGGCCTTTGAAACGTAGTGATGAGTTCCTGCAGGACTCAAGGAGGAGGGGGGCGGCATACAGAATTTCGCGGGTGAAACTCGGGAAAGCTAGTGTTTCTCAGTAGGGAATTCCAGGAATCGGGTCTCCCTGGGACCAAAAAGGCGATGACGCGCGAAAAAAAAAAAAACACGGGTAGGGGGAGCATGGTAGAAAACCTGCGGGCGACCGTCCTCTTCTTCCACGGCCTAATAGCCTCTTAGGGTTACAAAAACCTTGGTCAGTGGACAGCGACGGGAAGGGACACTCAAGAAGTGGTCTCGTGGACGGTGAGAATTCTGAGCCCCTGGCTCAAACAAGTATTCTTGAACAACTTTGCCCGGAGGACCCGAAACTAGCACTTCGGAAAAAGGTTAGGAAGAGTGTCACCGAGCCGGCTCATTAAAGGAAAGACTGGACAGAAGACACCGCAAAAGGAGGGACAGTGTTCTCGACCAGTTGGTGGTGTGGGGGGACATCCTCTTATGTTTTATAAAAAGGTGCGCTTCGACAGCCACAACTTGGAAATCAAAAAAGAACGGTCTTAAAAACGCAGCAAAGGTCGAGAGGGAAGGAGAAAAGGGAAGAAACTCGACCGGTCAAGAGGGAAGAAGAGAGCTAACGCGATGGCCATGGGGTTGAGGAGCATGCTTGAGCCGCTAGTCGCTTCTCTTACTCGGAGCCGGAAGATTTATTTGGAAGTCGGGGGTCAGAGGGAAAAAAGGGGGCCAAAAAAAGTCAGAAGAATGCAACGTCAAGATCGGGTTCAAGCGGCCCACTTTCATCAGCAGACGGGGGGACAAACCTAAGCTCCTTCGAAAACAAATAGGGGGAGAGGTCCTGAGGGTGGGGCGTGACCGTACTACTGCAGGTTCGAATCCACTTCTCTTGACAACGGCACCGGGCGGGGTGGCAAGAGAAGGCAGGTCAAAGGTCGTATATCGGGGAGTGGTGCTTCCACAAGAGAGGGGGCGGGGTAACGGGTTAAATCCGGTCAGTGTAGTCATTCGCAGTAAAAAAAGGGGGGAGAGCAAATTCTTTACCGAGCAGCAGGTGTTAATCCTTTATGTAAGGTTTTCCCGATCCTCGATCGTACGGCCCTTGGGTTCTCAACAGAAAATGGCAGAGGGGAGAGCGAGACAGAAGGCAGGGCCATACGGGGCGGCCCGGATGCCAGATCCATTAACGGAGGCCGGAGGGTAGGGTCTCATCAATCAGAGACAAGAAAAAAGTCGGGAATAAGGTGGGGTGGGGAGGCGGTGACGGCTCCATCGAAACCCAGGTCGTGAGTCCTCCCAACAAAGAATTGGAAAAAAGGGGGTAATAATGATTCGAATGGGTAGGGGTGCCCAATCCAAAAAGCGGCACTGCAGAAAAAGGGGACCCTTGAAGCGTCCTGCTGTGTTAGACAGCGCAAATGCTTAGCGGGGGAGAGGGGGGGGGGGGAAAGCAGGAAGGTCGCATAAGGAAATATCGCGTGAGACGACGACATCTCTCGACTTACAAACAAGCGCAGAGCTTAATCTGGGTCAGGTCAGAAGGGGGGGGAATCGAGGTAGGGGCTGCCAGGGGAGAAGAACACGACAATCAAAAGGTGTCTCCCAAAAAGAAACAGAGGGAAAGGATCGAAATGTACAGTCTAGGTATGGAGATAGAACGGGAGAGGAGGGCGGACGGCAACAACCCCACTCTCAAGGCGCCTGAGGAGGAGGGGACCCCGCTTTCGGAAATGGAACCGGCTGAGTCAGGGTGCACAGAATAAAGCGATTGCACGGGACAAATGGTAGAGAAGAAACGTTAAAAAAAAGTGCTGCCGACCGCGACTCCTCTAAGGCGTGTGGACTTTTAAAAAAAGAAGAGAAAGGAAAGACACAAGAAGAGGGGCTCATCTGGGAGACCGAGAGTCGATTGAGGAATTGAAACTCACCACAACAACGATTTAGGAAAAAGAAAGGAAGTACGGTATAAACGATCGACGCTTAAGGCACCCAAGGGGAGAAAACGAACCATCGGGCGTAAGGTTCGATCAGGGGGTGACCTTCCGATGCGTAGCGTTCCCGTCCGCATCGACCAGGAACGTTCGAGTTTCATCAAAAAAAGGTGGGCCGCGTCGAAAGCTGGAAGTCGGAGCCTAACTTACAAAGATTCTCGACGAGGAAGGAGAAAAAAGGAGGGGCAAAGCACGAAATCAGCACTCAATGAGGTAAGTGTGGTGCCTCCCTCCTAATAGGGTCGAAAGGTGAGAAACTCGCAATACATAGATCGGTAACATGGAGGGGAAGTGCGACGTTGTTCAGAAAAAACACAGAGTCGTGGGTGATCAACAGGAAAAGAATAAAAAGAGCTCGCTCTTTATCTCAACATCAGCTGACAGATCTGCATTGTGGAGGAACAAGGTCGGGATTCGAGTCCTCAGAAGAAAAAAAGAGCAGAAGGAAGACCAACGCCGAGCGCTCCCCGCTGGCGCGCCCTCCAATCGACCGGGTGAAGAAGAAGTAGAGGCTTGGGGGATAGGGGAAAAAAGCCAGGCCGAAGACAGAGAACGCAGTTCATTCGGTGTTTCATGCATAGAAAACAAAAAGGGCGAGTGATCACGAAAAGAAATCACACCTGAAGGGCCGGGGGGAGGAGAGGGGGAAAGAGAAGTCAAGCGGAGAAGTAAATATAGAGAGGTCCGGCCGTCCAAGGAGGAAAGACCTTCTCCATATCGGCAATTGTTCAGGGGGGATACAATGCGGAGAAAAGGACGGCATAAAAAGAAAAGATCCCAAGCGTGGGAAAGCAGGGGAGGGGAGGAAAGGAAGAGAACGTTTTGGGACTGAAAGCTGATCACAAATCCCCGCCCTGATGGACAAAAGAAACCAGCCAAATAATGTGTAAGAAACAAGAACACGGACGAAGAAGGTGAACCTCTTATGAAAAGCCAAGGGACTTGGAGAAACGGAAGTGGAGATCTTCAACCTTATAAAAAAAGATCTCCCGACACCTCCGGCCTCTTAACGCATGCAGGGGGGGGGCTCTTAGTTGGGAAACCGGGACTGAAGATTGAAAATGGCACGCTCAAGAAGGGCAAACATATCGGCGGCTTTGGCCGAGGCATGCTACAACACGCCTTCATCCCTCTAAAACGCAGAGCGACGCGCGATCAAGACCTCTAATCAAAGGAGGAAGAAGAACCATGGAAATCGAAAAGAGGGAGGAGGGGTCAAGCGGGAAAGTCTATTAGAATAAAAGGAGATAGGGAGACCTTTAAGCAGCCAGGCTTGTACGCCCGTCGAGTACAGAGAAATGGTGTTGTTCCATTTAAGCTCGTCCGTGCCAACCACCAAGGGGAAAAAAAAACCAACACTTCTAAGCAACCATGAAAAAAAAAGGGGAGCGGGAGCGGGGGGGAAAAATGTTCAGTCTGTCCGGTGAAGAGGGAGACCGGCTGCGGGAACATAGTCCCGACAAGGGCCTCATGGGAATTTCGGGAAGGGTGTAATGTTCCGGGCACTATGTCTTACAGGTGCTGGAGAAAAAAAAAGAGTATCAAAGTGCCGCCGTAGAATGAGGAAAAGGTCACCCGACCAAACCGAGGAGAACGATCCTTCAAAAATGCGTACTAACAAGGGTGGGT
>Ga0179591_1267956_pt1 | contig 13367 bp, 21 predicted proteins | sample CZOMad2_1_08_16f_FD_182891 | JGI IMG/M metagenome (GOLD analysis project Ga0179591, IMG submission 182891) | Vadose zone soil fungal communities from Angelo Coast Range Reserve, California, USA - CZOMad2_1_08_16fungal (PacBio error correction) | ecosystem: Environmental > Terrestrial > Soil >...
TTACAATATGCCGATCCTGCAGTGAGGGCGCAAAAGAAACAGGATTATCTGTTTATCACAATTAGGATCAACAAATAAGGGTAAGCAGAGAAGCCAAGGAGTGCTGTCATGCTTAATCAGACAAACATATGAGAAGAGTAGGTCTGAAGGAACCAATTTATTCACCATGAGTTCTAAATGAATTGAGGAGAAGAAAGGATGGAAGGGGAAAAAAAGGTAGGCAAGATGGAAGGACATGACAATGCAAAGGAAGAAGGATCAGTATCAAGGGAGACTTTACGGAAGGTCTGTTTAGACGGGGAAAAAAAAAGAAAAAAAAAAAAAAAGAAAGGAAATCGTGGAATGACTTTACCCGCTAAATGCACCAAATAAAGTAGTGATAGACATTTGTTGCAGGGTTGGGGGAGGGAGGGAGAGAATATGGGGGGGAAGGGGGGCCACGTGGGGGAGGTTCCGTCCATGCTTCATAGAAATTGGTTAGCACATGAACTGTTGGGACTCATCACTTGTCAAAGAAAGAGGAGAGGGGGGAAGGGGGGAAACAAAAAGAAAACTGATTGCCAGTTATTAATGCCACCAGGAGGTGAAGAAGGCAGGGATGCATGAAGAGCTGCCAAGGAAAGATTTCAAAGGGGAAAGAGAGAAAAAGATAAGGTGGGAGAAGGATGGTATCCATGTTGTAGTGGAGAAATAGAAGATAATGTTTATGGGCAACAGGACAAGGGGGGGGTCAAACCAATAGGTAGAAACGGGAGTTTCAGACTGCCAATATAGTGGAAAGGAGGGGGGAGTGAATCAAAGCGTCTCAATCAATATAAAAAACACTATAAACACATCAACAAAAGGATCCACCTACAGAAAAACTAATTAAAAGGGGGGGGGGGGGGGGGGGGGGAATCCAAAACTCAAGGGGCGAAAAAAAAAAAAAAAAAAAATGAAGGACCCAGAAATCATCAAGGGATAGGCACTAAAGGGAGAGAGAGAAAAAAAAAAGGGAAGGGGTCAGGAAGGGGGAAAAAGGGCAAATCAAATAAAATTAAGATGAACCAGACAAGATGTGTGACTTGCCCTGAGGGTAAAGGACAACAGGAGAATCTGTGGCGCTTCATAAGAGGCATCTATTACGGAGGGGGAAAAGATCAAAAAAGATCAGAATGGGAAAAGGGGGATGACGAGACAAGAGTGAAAAAAGAACTCAAAAGTAGTCAATCAATAACGGGGAGACTGAAGGACACATTGTTTTCAAAATTGTTAGAGAGATTATGGGGGGGGGCAAGGGAAGGGTATAGGGACAAGGGGTGAGAAAGGAGTCAACAACAAGACCTTTCATAACAGGAACAAGTAACCGAATGGGGTTGGGGGGTAATGTGGGGAGAGGTGGGAGGGGGATACTGTGATAAAAACCATACGTTGGTAGGTTGACAAATAAAAGTTGAAACCAAATGAGGGACACTCAAGAAGGAAGCAGGTCACTGAAAGAAAGACGAAAAAAAAGAGGACAAAAAAGAGGAAAGAGGAGGGGGGGGAGAAGTAAATTCAACCTGAGCAGCTATCAAAGGCCACAAAAGAAACCACCGGTTTATAATGATTCCACAAAATACATCGCTTTATGAAATTGACAAGGACCCAAAAAAAAAAAGGAAAAAACAAAGGAAAAGGGGAGAGGTCAATCTTCAAGATTCAAAAAGTGCACCCATTGTAAGAGAGGAGAAAGTCAAAGAGGAGAAATTTGGGACACACTGTGAGGAATCCAAAAATTTTTACAAAAGGTGAGGGGAAGAAGGGGGAAAGAAAGAACAAAGGCCTTAAAAAAGAAAGTAAATCATGAGAGCTCAAAAGTGATTAAAGAGAGAGCTAAATGCCCGGAGTCAACAAAGGAAAGCGTAGGAAAGTGTATCCTTGTCAAAAAAGGGAAGATGTGAATTTCGAGACCTCGTCACAAAAAAGGGGGACACTTGGGAAAAGGGTACTCGAAGATTGAAAATCTATAGAAAGGGGTTAGGGGTAAGGGGAAAGAACGAGTAGGGATTGGAGGTGATCGATCAGTTAACACTGGTGGTGGGGGATGTTCAGGGGGGAAGTTATAAGTCTTAGAGAGGGGGAGAGGGGGTCATGGAGCATATGTAGGAATCTTTTACATTGCAGGTTGGCTCTTCGGTGGTGGATGGAGTTTACCAAGGTCTTTGGAAGAAAGAGGGGGTGCAGGGATGGAGTGGAGAAAAGAGAGAGGGACACGGGGGAATTGGAAAGAAAAAGAACATACCATCAATGGAAAAAAAAAAAAAAAGAGAAGGGGGAAATCAAATAGTGACTAAGGAGTTTTCCTATAAAGAATGGGACCAAAAGAAAGTAGCAGGTATTTGACACCTTAATATGGAGGCAGCTTCAATAAGAGGAATTAAAAAGGGGTTGATCTTGATTCCAACGGGGGGTACGTCATGAAAAGAGAAAGGGGTGAAAAAAAAAGTAGACCTTGTTGGAAAAGGAGGAGATTCCAAACACCATAGCTCCAGGAAACAGCAAAAATTTACTACATGTGTGGGAGAAGTCAGTTAAAATTGGGGTATCAATTGGGTATCGAATATTCAAATGAAGATGGAGGATGACATGAAAAGACACTTGATGAAACCTATCTTTATACTAATCTGGAAATTTGTGGGCGGATGCTTGAGAAGTATCGGAACATTGAAAAGGGGGGGGAAAGGGTGAAAAGTTTAAATCTTGGTTCTTGGTGGAGGGGGCTCGTGTGTGGTTGTCGGGAATGAAGCAGGGATTGAAATTGAAAAAGGAAAAATGAAAAAGAGTCATACGAGAGGAAGGTGGAAAAGAGTGGCAAGTTAAGTAGTCATGTCTTTCTTGAGTGTTGCACAAAAGAACCGTTGTAAAAAAATCATTGGGGGGGACGCAGGGCTGCAGCTAGATCAAAAAACGAAATTGGTTCATAGAAAGGACGATTTGTTATTGGAGCACAAAAGGAGGTTTCCGCGAAATCTAAAGGAAGAAGTGGGCATCCCAATGTGGTCATTAGGAGTGGGAAAAACAGTGTAAATGCATGTTAGGGAAATGGCCACCAAAAGGGGGGAAGAACAAAAACAATTGGATAAATCCTTTTTAGTAACAGGTGAAACGGGTAACATCTTTATGACCTCAAAATCAACCAACTGAGATGGTCAGGTGTTGGGGGGTTGAAGTAGATGATGTAAAAGCATGGGTTCTTGGGTGGTTTTTCGGGTCAAAGTCGAAAATCATTGAGAAAAAACATTACGGTAAAGGAGAAACGGAATAATGATAGTCTGAAATTGGGGGGGGGAGATCTTTAAAGCAAGGAGTCTTCCTGGGGGGTGGGGGAGAGGAAACTCGAGTAGGCCCGTCTGTGAAATAAAAGAAGGAGTAAGGAGAAGGGCCCAATCATAGTTGTCTATGGGAAGCCATATCGCCCCCTCGAGCGGCAGCTTGGCGAAAAGGTATGGTTATGCTGTACAACCTTTCTTGTGGGGTCAGCAAACTAGTCAGGAGGCATCGCTACTTTGGAACTAACGAAAGTTGGGAAAAGAAGGGTCGAATGGGGGTTTAAACCTAGCTTGCCCGCTTTGCTTTCAGTTAACAAAAATGACTGAATGGCCCAAAGGCAGGTATGACCATCAATGAACCTGACTCACCAACACCTTGCTTCTGAAGAAAGCAATAAATGAAGGAAAAAAAATAAGACAAAGCGGGAGAGTTCCCCAGGGGTTTGGAGGTACCTGAGCAACAACAGAACGGAGTAGTAGGAAAAATATGAAACTGTAAATTGGAATAAAAAAGAAAAAAAACGGCAAACACCACAACTCAATTCTTTGCCACGGACGGTATGCTTCTCTGGCCACTCAAATATGTTTTTGAGGTAAAAGGACAGCACGTCAGGGTAAAACAGAATTGACAATAAGAATGAAGGGTTATCAGGCAGCTGCAAAATCAGGTAGATGAAGATACAGAACCAATGGGCCGAAAAAGAAAAACTCAGGTCGGATAGGACTGACACAAATGAAAGCAAAATTACTTCATAAATGGGGGGGCACATGTACTCGACAAGCAAAATACATGAAACTCTAAAAAAAGGGGGTGAATGAGTCCCCAACAATGACAGGATAAAGAAAAGGAAAACAATTGATTAAAACCGAAGTCACCCTTAATTTTCCAAAGATGGTGTCAACAAGGTTTGCATAGATCAGGGCCATAAGATAACTTTCATTGTATCATAAAGGTCTACTTTACAGCGGGGTCTGATGGGTGGAGAAATAAACTCACCAAAAAAATCTTCAGAATGGTTGAAACACAGAAGAAAAAAATTTATCTGAAAAACATCAGGGTGAGGGATGAGAGTTTCATTTGTCTAAACTTTTAAGTTTTGACATCCGTGAAAGAAATTTTCACATTTACCTGTGGACTACTCCAAACTAAAAATGAGACGGGGTTTTAAAACTTAAAAAAAAAGCACACAAATTGGAGGCCACTAATTGCAAGATCAAAGGAACTCACGATTGACCAACTATGGTCAACATGATGTTTTCGAAAATGTACTAACTAGGGACTATAAAAAAGAAACGTGTACTACTTTTAAATCAAGACACCTGGAGCACCTTAAGGTGTGCTAAAGGACCCATAAATCTGATGTACATGATTTTTGCAAGAGAGGTTGTCAAAAAAATATGAATCAAAACAGACCCGACCAAACCCGAGGAGGGCCAACAAAAAAACAGAAAAATAAACAGGTGATCCACGAAGGGCCATGGGTTTGCAGACAACAAAACCCCGGAAATATAGGAGGTCAAAAACATGCAAATGAAACATAAAAAAAGATGTCATTTCGGGAGGATTCAGGTAGGAATAGTTCGAACAAAGTTAATGACTTAGACAGAAAACACTGTTAAACATGGAAGGGAGGAAAAAGTCTTCTGCCCACAGGGGAGCAAATGGGAGGCTAATATCAAATAAGAATCGCAAAAAAAAGGTCAATCTAGATTCTGTACGGAACAGACTCATAGGTGGAAAATGTACATTGCGAAAAGGGGGGGTGGATTCAAAAGTTGAACCACAAGTGTCAATCGTTGGAAAGTACAAGGAATTCAAAGGACAAGATGATGGGTTTGGGGGGTATTGGATTGCTGCACTCCCACTAATTACATTTCGAACAACAACATCGCAACTACAGATCATGAGCTCAAACGAGGACGAGAAAAAGAAAATCCAAAAGAAGTATCGAAGAAACTCCGTTCAGGGGAATACGCCAGCAAAGCCCCGAAAGGACCAAAATTGGTAACTGAGGACCGAGACATAAAAAGGGAAAGGGTACCGGGACAGCGACGAAACCCGTCGATCAGAGGTTGGGATAAAGCTCAGTGCCACAGTAAGGCTACGCTTAGAACCAGTTGGGACCCCAAAATCCGGAAACTGTATGTCTCAAAACGTGAACGACAGCGACCGAAAAAAACGGAGAGGAAGGAAGGAGAAAATTTAGAGGGGAGGAAAAGGTCCAGTTTTTCCAAGGGGATCTTGGGGAACAACTGGTTGGGAAGAGAGCCAAAGTTCCAATGGGAACGTGGGGGAACGGAACTCGGGAAGAGGCATACTAAGTAGAGAAGGGGGGGGCGGGGAGAGGACTAAGATTTCTGGGAGCGAATTTTGTAACGGGTGCGGTCGGGGAAAAAAAAAAAAGGGGGGGGACTAGCGAGGCGCGAAGGAGAGTTTGTCATTGGTAAAACATATTTGCAAATACCTGTGGGACTGGGAATTGTTCCGAGCGTTCAAGAAGGTCGAGACCTGATGAGGAAGTGAGTGCTCTGGGATTCGGCATCAATCAACCATGGGGATATAGTCCCCCACTCGAACCTGCTGCAAAAAAAGTGTAAGCAAGGGTCATTCCTGAGAACACATTTTTCTAGGGACTTTGAAAACAAATGGAAGAAGGAATGAGGGGGAACACTGAGAGGACGTTAGTCTGCACTAGGTCAGGCCTTAAGTTGGAGAGGCAAATTTGGCCTAAGCGGCTAGCTCAAGTCAAAAGGGAGGCTGCGAATCGGTGGGGGCAAACAGCTAGAGCAGCGCAGCACGTTCTCAAAAGCAGACTAAGGGGGTGTGGGAACAGCCATTAAAAAGAGCAGCTCGTGTTATCAAAGAAAAGGAATGGGGGAGGGGCAGAGCAGAAAATGAAAACGTTTACGGCGGGAGGTCCTGAAAATTGGGGTTTGGGGGCTTCAGTCATAAAGGCAACACAAGAAAACGGCGTGAAAAACAGAGGAGCGTTGTTTAGGTAGGGGGATCAGATTGTGTGGTGCTTCAGTGCATTGGTCTTAGGACGTTGAAAGCTGATGGAAAGTTAATGGAAAAGGTCCACGATTTATAAGCAGTCAAGCAGGAGGATTGCAGTCTCCAGTCTGGCAAACAATGTGGAAATGAAAAAAACGGTAAGTTTTTCGATAGGTGCAGGGAAAAGGGGAGGGCTCTACCCGAAGAAAATCATGAAAATGAGTGGTCCAGCCCTAGAAGCTTTGACAGCCTCTCATGATCATCACGTGAAAATCGTCAAAAAGTAAGCACCAAGGAAAAAACGGGGTGGATGCCAGTGAGGAGAAAGGGTAAGTTTTCAATGTGACTTTTGAGTACTAGTGTAAAAAAAGGGCATTACAGTTTAGAGGAGAAGGGCATGGGGAAACCAACAACATGAACAAATGCCACATCGTGGGGACCTCAATTCAATGAGAGTTTGCATAGGCTTGAAAAGAAGTGTGCAGGAAGAGGTGTGGGCTGTTGGTTGTCTTGGGGGGAAAATCATTCAACAAAAGAGGGTAAGAGAAAAAAAGCAATTTTGAGATCAACCGGAATGTCTATCTATAGAAACAATGGTTCACATTCCTCCTCTTAGATGACAGAATGCCTTGGTTGATAGCCTAGGCCCCCACACCTGTTTAAAAAAAGCAAAGGCAAAACCGGGCCAAAATCTCTTGATGTTGGGGAGCCGAGTAAAACTGGGAAACAGGGAACGAAGAAGTTTGGGATCCAGTGAAGGTCCCGCCAGGGGACAATAAGAGTGGGCAAGAAGTTTTACATGGGAATATTGTGGGATCCGACTTTGGGCACGTGAAAACAAGAAAATGGAAATATCAGGAAGTAGGATGGCAATGGCAAGGGGGTAAAAATAACTGAAGCCCAACACAAGGGTGTCTTCATATGGGAGAAGGCCAGGGATAAAGCGGCTCGGTGTGTGGAAAAGCTCACTAGAAAAAAAAACGTGAAAAATATGTGGACGGGGGCCAAAATGGGAAGGGAACAAGCATTGGTGCACCTAAGTTCGGATTTGGCGCAAAGAATGGTTGTCAGCACATCGGAAGTAAAGGAAAGCCTGATGTTTGCCATCAGAAATTGTCACATTTAGCCACTAGAAGTCCTGGTAATATCGGACCGGACCAAAATGGGGAAAACGGATGAACACTCTAGTGAGCGAAGAACCTCTTATGCGGCTGTCACCATGGAAAAACATAAGGGGTTAAAGAAAAAGGGTAAAAAGGAGGGGAGAGGGGAATAAAGGGAGGGGGGGGGTGTGGTGGCTGCGGGTAGTAAGGGAAGGATGGGGTAAGGAGGGAGAGGAGTTGAAAGGTGAGTAGGGGGATGGAGGAATAAGGGGTTGAAGGGTCGTGACGAAAGAGAAATGGGAACGGCTAACAAAGGGGGCGGAAGGTGGTGGGGTGGGGAAGGGGGAAGAGAACGTGCGGGAGAACAAGGTGGGGGTAAGGGGGCGGGGGGGGAATTCTTGAGAGGGGGGGCAGGGGAGTAAGGGGGCGGTGATGTTTAGAGAGGAAGGCTGGGGGAAGGGAGAGAAGTGAGGGATAGGTAAATGAAGGGATACTGATGGAGTGGGATGTGCGGTAGGTGGATAAGACGGGTATTGGAGCGTGGGGGATGGGGGGTCAAGGGGGGGGTGTAGAAAGGGCAGAGAGGACAGGGAGGTTAGTAGGGAGATAGAAAGGGGAGGGGAGGGGAGAGGGGGAGGGTGAGACGTGGAGGGGAGATGCTGAGGAGAGGGAGCTATAGGGAGGCTGGTGAGGCAGTAGGGAGGGAATGGTGTGGAGTGATAGAGGGGGGGGTAAGGATAAGGAGACGAAGAGGGAGAGGGGTCAGTGGCAGGGTGGGTAGAGCAGGCTGGTAGAGGGGTGCAGGTGGTGCAGAGGAAAGGTGTAGTGGGGAGACGGTTGGGAATCATAAGAAGGAAGAAGGGGAGGGACAGGGGGGAAAATGTTGGCGGGGGGAGAAGGCTGCGGGGCTGGTGAGGGGTTGGGAGGGTGGGGAGGTTGATGGAGAAGGTATTGGGAAGGTAGGTGAAATGGGGAAAGAGGAAGTGGCGGGGGGGGGAAATGCGTGGTGTGGGTGGAGGGAAGGGACAAGTAACTTCCCGCAAAAGGGGCACAATACGGGCCCAAGCCCAGTCTGGCACTCTAATTTGTTGTAAAGGGGGGGGAAGGTCACAAAGAGAAAAAACCGAGATGTATCCCACACTCTTCTTCTCACCTGAAAGAAAGGTAGAAAAAAAGTGCCGAAGTAAGAGTATTCAGAGGAAAGGGAACAAATTTCAGGGGGAAAATAGACATAGATCAGAAGACAACTAACCAATCAATTTCAAATTGAAAAAAAGCATGGGAAGGAGGGGGGAATGATCTAGACTTGAAAACCAAGACAAAGAAAAGAGAAAATATTAAAAAAGGTCGGGTAAAATAAAAAGGCCTAATGCAACTAGCCTGCGTTTTGGGGGGTCAAGACGATGGGAAAGTGTTGTCCAATTCCAGCAGGAAGGGCAAATGGGGGTTGACACATGTTCAAAAAAGGCCCGCCACTAAAAGGGACAAAGAAAACGGGGACAAGGGGGGGGGGAACGGTACGTCCCTCACTGGAGCACGGCACCCCTTGCCTGTCTTAAAGAACCTGGAAGCCAGGCAAAATCCCAAAGGAGCTCTAGCGGGCCCCAAACTCTGAGAAACTAGGAAGGGAAGGTAAAAATGGGCAACACGGAAAATCAAAAGTCACCCTTAGAGTACAGTTGGGGGGGGGGGAAAGGGTGACAAAAAAAAGAAATTCAAGAAAATAGGAACCTTTTCTAGAGGAAAACGCTAAATGAAGGGAAGGGAAAAAGTAAACGAAAGGTCAATTCAACAAAGAAAAAGCACTATCCAGCCGACTAGAAACCCCCTTAAAAAAGAAGAAGGAGAACAGAAGAAAGGTCGGGATTTGTGCAACTGAAAACAGACAAAAAAATATAGAAAAAAAACAGAAAAGAATCCGGGAGTAGGCAATAGTTACATCCCCTCAGGGAAAGGGTCGTAATTTGAAAAAAAATTAAGTCAATGGATCTGTCCTAAAAAAAAATGGGATGGAGCCAAGGCGAAAAAAAAAAAGGGAGGAGCGGGGTGGTGAAAGTGTCCTCTTATTCTCTGAGACTGGAAGAGAAAAAAAACATCAAAGCCCTCCTTTTTTCTTCCTCATCCACCCGCAGAGAGATACGAAGCTCAGAAAAGAGGGGGGGGCCTGGCAAGCAGGAAAAAGCCCTTAGGAAGGACGACACAGTACTCATAGTGTTCAAAAATTGGAAGACTGGGGGTGAGTCAAAGGTATCCAAAGGGGAGGACAGAAGCTTAGTCTTTCGGTACCAGAGGGGTGGTATAGGGTCATGGAGGGGAAGGAGTCAAAAAAAAAGGGTGTGAAGTGATGACAATTTACTAGCACAAACCGTCCACTCCGCAGCTGAAAACAAAAGGAGACAGACAAAAGTGGTACAAGAGATCTACAAGGGGAGAAAAACTCTCAAGAGAAAGAGAACAGAATCTAGTACAAGAAAGGAAAAAAAACTGACTAAAAGTCACCAAATTGTTATCAAGGAATTCCACATTAAAAAACTCTTGACTCCCCTTGGGAACAAAAAAACGATTGGGTCGAGCAGAGAGAAACCAAAAAAGGGGGAAAAAAGAGAAGAAAAAAAGAGGAAAACCAGGGTTTGAAAATTGAGAACCGAACAGTGGGAAAAAGGATGTCTCCCTGCAACAGAAGGAGAATACAGGGGCATAAATCTCACTAGAAACAAAGAGAGAGGAAGGGGTGCCTCAAGTGCTGAAGTTCTCTACCAATTTACTGCCAGTGGAACACGAAAAAGGAAAAAAACCTTTGAAAAAACTCGGACGTAAAGGGGGTTGAAGGGAGACTGTAACTCAAGGAAGAAGGGCATACAATAGTGTCGATTAAGGTGACCTTATCATTCGGGGTTAGGGGAGGAGGGAACCAGGGAAGATCAAGGGGGGGTGAAGCAAGGGTCATCTGAGGGAGGAAAAACGAGAATTGGAGAAGAGGGGGGGGGGGCATGAAGTACAAATAAATAATTCAAATTGCAGGGTGTCGAGGGACACCTGGGAGTCAAGTGAATGAAAGGGGGCTTTGATGGGGATAAGATGGGGGGGGAAGAAAAAGGGAGATGTCAGCTAAAAAAAACGAGACAAACTATGGCTATTGAAAAGTAACCAGCAACTATGACAGTAAACCAACACCTTCATGAAATAGGTGAGATTGATCTACATGGGGTGGGTTGAAGAAGGGAAAAAAAAAAAAGGATCTAAAGAAGGAAGAACCAAAAAGTATAAACATGGGCAAGTGAATTAGTACAGTGTCTACTGAAGTGAAAATCTTGAAAAGGGGGGGCAACTTGAGGCCAAAAAGGTTAAAGCAAGAGTGAGAAAGATGAACCAGGGGGGTGGCAAAAAAGCCGAAAGGTCAGAATGCCAGCATTTACGTTTGAGAGCACAGGCCATTCACTAACGGCGAGGGTGGAAGAAAAGAGGGAAAAATAGGAGAGGGGGGCAATTAGACAGCTTGGGAGGTGGATGGAAGTCGAAATCTGCGAGTTCTGATGTATCGGGCGGGGTAGAGAAGGGGGGGGGTGCTTGGGAGGAGGCAAACTTGCCGAAAGTGGACCAGAGTAGCTTTGAGAAATGAAATGGTGGCGAGATGAGATGGCTGGGCTCTCGGTGTGGGGGGAGTTTGGAAAAGTTGCAGCACGTGGTTCATCCATGAAAGTGGTTTGCCCGATCAATCGTTAGAATTGGCCGCAACTAAGGACACAGTTGCAAGGAGGCAGGGAGGGAAAAAACAAAGGTTGAGGGAACAAAAAAAGGGTTGGTTTACTTCTTGAGAGAAGCCTGAACCGCAATAAAGGGAAAAAGAAGGAAATGGAGGGTGTAAGAGAGGAATCAATATCATGCTCACATCAAGGAATCTGCCAACGTCAGTGGGAATCCAGGATAACAGGGGGGGGTCTTCAGTTAGGATTACCTAACTGGGAAAGGGCCGTAGGCGGGGGGAAAAGTGGAAAGGGGACAAAAAGAAAAGTTATGTGAAAAAAGAGGTAACATGGAGAAACACGGTTAAAAACACGGGAACTAAAACTCCTACAAAGGCCAAAGTAGAGAAGAGAAGTTGGGGGTGCAACTTTGGAGAACATTTGGAGGAGTTGGGGGGGATTTTGGGGGTCTTTTCCCAATAGAACTCATTATCAAGGAAGGAGTATCCCTAGAGACCCCCACCACACAAAGGATGGGTGGGGAAAGGAATGAAGGAGAAAGGGCTTAGAGAAAACTTGGGGGAAAGAGGGGTCGGCAGCATTCTCTTCTGGGTTTTCAGTGATCTAAAAAAAGGGGAGGAAGCCCTAAAAAAGGAGCGAAGGGGGGAAGGTTTGTCCGTAATGCTCAAAGAATGGTTAAAGAAAATTTGGGGGGCAGAAGAAAACTCATCTCTAAAAGGACGTCAGGTTTCTGTGAAAGGAAGGGGGGGTAACATAGTTGGCACAGGGGATGATGTCCTCACTGGGGCAGAGTCAAGCATTGGAATGAGGATAGGAGGAAAATAACTGGAAGGGAGAAGACACCGGGAAAAAAGGGGATTTAAACAAAATATGACCTCACGGAAAGGGTAGTAAAAAAGAAAACGATTCTAATTGGGAAACAAAAAATTCTCAAAAGAAAAAAAAAAAACAGGGAGAGGGAAAAAGGATGTTGGAGACCTGTCCATGGAAATCCCGGACTTGGGGATTCCCCACAATCGTTGGAAGGACAAGTTAAGAAAGAACAAATCATTGTTTTGCCGGAAGTACGGAAAGGGTAATGCACGATAAGAAAGGTGGGACATCAAGAAGAAGGAAAAGAGAAGGGTATACGTCCTGCAAATAAACACGAAAGTGGTGCTAAGATTAAAAAAGAAACGGATGAAAAACTAAGAGGGGAGTGGCCCAAGCACTTCTTGTGAATATCACCGCAAAAAAGCCTGCAAGGGAGGGGAGGAAATGCAAAAGCCATGGGTAACAAGGATCGAGATACAAAGGGAAAGGGCATGGGGCTTCCAAAGACTAGAAGCTTGGCGTTTATCTAAAGTCAACTCACCCCTAAGGGACAGGAAATGGGAGGGAAGATGAGGATGAACCTGGTTTCGGAAAAAGAATCAGGAAACTAGGGAAAGTCGAACATTTCCATGTATCCGGGAAGCGACGAGAAGGAAGGGGGAGATTGGGACATTTCTGTTCCAAGCAAAAAAAACAAGCTTAAAGCCAAAAACAGTTCTTGTCAACCGAGAAAAAAACAAGGAAGGAATACCAGCTGGGGCAGGGGGTCAGGGGGGGGAGGGCAGCTTGGGGAAGGGGTCACGTGGGTGGCGGGGAATACCGGCCGGAGGGAAAAGAGGAGAAGGGGTGTTGGGAAAATTCCTTGGTGCCCTCCATCAAAGGGAACCAAAAGAAAATGAAAAAGGGGAAAATTAACGAAAATAATCTGGTGAGGACAAAATGGGGTGAAGAGGGGGAAACAATTGCACGCTGAGACGTAAAAAAAAAGATGTCTTACCAAGAAGAAAAGAGGGAGAGGGAGTTAGGAATAAGGGTGGTATGCGCACGGATTCAAAAAAGGCAACTGGTGGGAGGGTACACCGTGTGTGGGAAAAAGAAAAGGGGGGTAAAAACAAGGAGGTCAAGAATTGCAGTTCCTGCCATTTAAGTTTTAAATGGTATTAGGTAGGGAAAAGGGATGAGCAAAAAAAAAATAGAAAAAAATAGTACTCTAGCAAAAAAAGGGGGATCAAAAAGACAGAACAAAAGACATGGATCCACAAGGGAACTTTATAACCAAAGCGGGGAATCAAACAGCAAATAAACAAAGAACCAAGGCTAATTAGTCCTAATTCAGGAAAAGAGAATTTGGGAAAAGGAGGGGGTGGCCAGGGAGGGAATAGAGGGGGATTCAGAGCTGAACAAATGTACGTATAAGAAAAAACCATTAGGAGGAAATTTGGGGGGGGGGTTGGGAGAATCA
>Ga0179591_1260559_pt1 | contig 13366 bp, 17 predicted proteins | sample CZOMad2_1_08_16f_FD_182891 | JGI IMG/M metagenome (GOLD analysis project Ga0179591, IMG submission 182891) | Vadose zone soil fungal communities from Angelo Coast Range Reserve, California, USA - CZOMad2_1_08_16fungal (PacBio error correction) | ecosystem: Environmental > Terrestrial > Soil >...
CTTCTGTTCGGAAAATCTCCAACACCCCCAAAGCCCGAGGGGAAGGGGGTTTCTTTGGTAAAGAAAAGGACCGTACCTGGCGGAACGAAAAAAACCTTTCCGTCTAAAATACACTGCTGGGAAAAAAGAAGGAAGGATCCGAAAAAAAGGGGGGGGACGCCAGAAGGAGAAAGACAACTTCTTCAAACAGAAGATAGTCTGGGAAGGCCCCTCACGAACCGAGAACCTCTTTCAGAGGGCCTACGGGGGGGGGGGGGGGCATAAGGAGCCGCCGCCGGAAAGAAGAAAAGACGCCTTGTGCACTCAGCTTATCACCGAACTAGCCCGGGCCTTTGGTAACCAGGAAACCAAAGAAACACGCATGCCAAACGGAAAACGGGGGGGGAGCAAAAAGTGGTGAAAAAAACTGCCTAGGAATACAAAAAATGCGCCGTTCATGAAAGGTGGACCAAGGAAGGAAGGGGGGCATGAAGATTACAAAAGGCAGGAAACCCTAAGAATCCGGCTCCGCTTTTTCGCTGAGCGGAGTAAAACCACAAAGAGAAATGGGAAAAAAGGCACCAGAAGAAAAATATCGTCGCCCCAGCACCCGTGAGTTCGGGGGCGTTGGCAGAAAAAAAGGGAACATTTTTTTGTTAGTTTTGTTATAGCTGGAGGGAATGAGCAGGGTATGTTAAGTGGTGAGTGGGGTTTTGTTTTTGGGGGGGTTTTTGGGTTTGTTTGTGGGGGGTTTTTTTTGGGGTTTTATTGTTTTTGGGGGGCTGTTGGGAGTTTGTTTGGTTTGGGTTGTTTGTCTGGGGGGGTGGGTTTGTTTTTTGGGGACTTATTAACTCCGGAGTCATAGTGAAGGCACAACTCATGACTGTGATTCTCCTTCAATACCGAGTATTTCTCGTATATTTTCGAGAAAAAATCTTTAGGAAAGGAAGATCGATTCTATCCTAGGTCTATTGAAAGGGACGGAAAGAAAAAAAAAAAATCGTCTGAAAAGCTTCCAACCCCAGCAGAGTTCGAGGAAAAAAGTGCGGAAAAAAGGGAAAGAGTGACCCTCAAGGGGGGAAACGAGTCACCCAGAGAGATGCCTCGAAAAAAATGTAAGGGACTAAGTTGAAAAGGGAGGCTGCGATGGAAAAAAAAAAGAAGCCGGGCCCAGACAGTTAAGGGCAGCAGCCTCTTCCGCCCGAGAAAAAAGAGGGTGTCCAATGCAAAAACCACTCAAAGGGAGGGATCGTCAGGAGCGAAGGGGCGTTCGGCCGAAGCAGGGACAAGCCGACATGCAACGAGGGCAGTAAAAAATGCGTACGCAAAGGAGAAGGGGCCGTGTTCGTCAAAGAGGAGATGCCCAACAAAGGGAAGAGCAGGGAGGGGGGGAAAATCGGCGCCCCTTTGAGAAAGGGGATCCAGGCAAGACAGAATCTGGCAGAAAAAAAAAAGTCCGCAACTGCAAAGGGAAGAAATAACGAGTCGCAGAAAGGTGCGCGGCGACTTTTGACGGAATCAAAACTGTTTACAGAGAGGAGCCAGGCATTTCGGAAAGACTAAGACAAGGAAAAAAAGAGGGGGGACTACATGGCCACAAAGACAGGCAGGAACTTAGAAGTGCTCACTACGTCCTGGGAAAAAAGCAAGGGCCGGGGGAAAAGACCATTCTGCCGGCAGGGGTAGTAAGTCAGGTCCGGCCGGCGAAGTTGATCCTCGTTTTTATACCGAACCGTCGCCAAGAAGGGGGGGCTAAAAAAAGGGGGCTGGGTGACGTGGAGGGAAGAACGGTTCGGCAAGGGGAAAAAATCCAAAAAGCAAGCCAGTATCGCGGGTCAGTGGGTACGCTGGTTGAAAATCAGAAAAGACCGCAAAAAGGAAGCAAAAAGAGAAGGAGCAACGCGAAATGGTAGCAAAAAATGGGATGGACCATGGGGGTCAAAAAGGGGTTTGCGACATTAAATTAAGGGGGAAGCCGAAAAGAGGAGGCTTCAGGAGCCAAAAAAGAGGGATTGGATCGGCATCCAGAAGGAAAAGGCGCCACAGGAAGCATGAAATGGGCGAGCACCTATCCGGTAGAGAAGGGGAACAAAAAAGGGAAGGAGGCTTCGATGAGAGAAAAAACAACAACGGAGGAGGAAAGAATAGAAAAAGAGGTCCTTGGTTCCCGGGGCGGGATCCTTTTTGTTAGATGTGACCGGATCGCAAAAGGGGCAAGGGAAAGCGAAAAAACAAGCCACCGATGGCCGAGCCGAAAAAAAGAAGGCCGCAGAACCTAGGAAAGGTCTGCCCGCTCACAAGGCGCCCGAAAGGGCAATTATCAAACGGGGAAAAAGGGGACTAGTGGGGGGGGAAGGGAGAATCCGGGGGGGAATCGCTTTTGAGCAGAGGGGGGGAATTGATACTGAATGCGGTAGAACGGATTCGAAAAAACCCAAGCTTACCCCCGAAGGGAAGAGGAGAACCGATGACCCCAAGGACGACCGCTTCCCTAAAAAAAAGTGCCAAACGACTTCTCGCCGCTCCCTGGACCAGGAACTTGAAAGGGGGAGGGACAACCGGAGGAGGAAACCCTGGGGAAGAGCCCCGGCCTCGAAAGGGCCAGAAAAAACAGGGAAGTCTCATGCGCAGGTTCCCCAGAAAAATTCTTGGGAACACAAAAAAGAGGAAAAAAAGTGAGGCAAATTCGACCGGTCCCGATGGTGAAGAGCTGTGTCAGGGAAAAAAAAGTTCCCTAGGGGAAGGGGTCTGCGAAAGGCCTGGATTCTCCAAAGTCACACTTAGAGTCCAAAAGAAGACGCACCAGGAGGAGGAGCGTCCCAAATGAAAAAAAAGGGACCATTTAAACGTTGCCTTAGAGAAAGGGGTTAGGGGGTGAACCATACCCGCGAGAAAACACAGGTTTTTCTCTGGAGAAATCCGAAGGGAGAGAGGAAAAAAACCATAAGAGGAAACGCGCTATGTGAGAAAAAAAAAAAAGGCCACCGCTCTTACCCTTCGGATACCGCCTTCCGCCAGGAGGCGGAAGAAGTGTAAAGGCCGCATTTGTGGCGAGGGGGGAGGAAAAAGGGCAGGAAATTACGATGGAAGGGGTAGGGAAAAAAAAATCCTGAGTCATGGAAAGCGCCGTTTCGGGTGAAGACGCTTGTGTGAAACCATCAAATGAAACAGGACGGTATTTCTCCGAACGAAATCAGGAAAAAAAGAAAAAAAAGGGTCAAATCACGCATGCAACATGTTGTCAAGATCAAAAGACGGAATCTGTCTTTTTTCTCCAAAGCGAGGGGGCCGAAAACCTCATCCTGAAGGGGTGGGGAAGAAAGAATCAAAAAAAAGGGCTTGCCTCAAAGCAGACGGGGTGGGCAGTGTTCTTCAAAGATAGGGATGGCCAGATAAGGTCCCCTATTTCCTCCAAACCATCTATAGGAAGAGGCCGGGGAAAGGGGTAATGTAGGAAAGGATAATCCCATCGAGAAGTCAGGGGAGGAGCCCAAAACCTCTAAAAAGTCCACCGCATTCTTGGGGGGAGGAAAGGTCGACAGGAAGTCCCGGCAAAGGGCCATGCTCTCCCCGGGCGGTGGCAACAGAAAAACGCAAAGGGTGGTTTCAGAAAGCATTCTGAGAAAGAGGTGGGTTTTTCACTCACGCGGAAAACCAGCCCGACCTCGATTCGGCCTCAAGGGCAGGGCACTTCTCGTTGGGGGAAGGAATTGGTCCCCACCTTAGGGGAGGCTACTTGCCCTACCTGCACTGAGGAACCTTGTATTTCCAAAGGGGGGGATCCCAAAATCCTAAATAAGAAGGGGGGCACGTTGGCCGGGGAACTGCGTGTCGAAATGGGGTAAGGGGGTATATAGACCACGGAAAGCGCGACTCTTCTAAAGAGAAAGGGGAACGTTCGGAGGAAGAGCCCTCGATGCAACACCATGTCCCACGTCTCGGGGAGGGAGGGTCTCAAAAAGTCGTGCGGGTGGGGAAGGTCAACAGGCCCGAAAAGAGAAGGGGGTGAAGACGTTTTCTGTGAATGGTCCTGTTCTCAAAAGGGAGGGCTGAGGGGGGGGGGCCGGGGGGGGAGGGGAAGTGGTATAGAGGAAAAAGTGGGGGACCGTCCCCACATACCCCTAAAAAAAGGGAACAAAGGGTTAGGGGAGAACCGAACTTGCCCTTGTCCCCTAGGAACCGAAAAATGACTGAAAGAACAACACAAAGGGGGTGAGGAAAAGATAATAGATTGGGGGGGGGGCGGCCAAGGTACGGGGCAATTTTCTTTCGATAACCTGGCGAAACTGGCAAAGATCCACCTGAGGGACCACCGGACGGAAACAGAAAGAAAGACAGCTGCGCCGTGAGACCAGGCTCACAATCTTCTGTGCAAAAAGGGAAAATAAAAAAAAAAAGACGCCCGGGAAAAAAAAAAGCCCATCCTCGAAAAGGACGGGAAAAGGGTGTGCGCAGGGGCCGCTCCGTGCCCATAAGGGAGATCTCCTTATAAAAAAAGGGGACTCGCAAAAAGGAACTATACCAACCCGTGAAAAAAGAAAAAAAAACGCAGCACGTCAGGAAAAATGGGAGTAAAGGATGCCTACCAAACCTGCCCTTAATAAACAAGGTTAAAGACAGGGGTCCGGGGGCAAAGGGGGACTTGAAAGGAGGCCCGCAAAAGAAAGAAAAAGAAGAATCGCGGGGCGCTGGAGGAGGAGTGGAAAACCAAGGAGGGGCAATTACCCGCCCCGCCCGTCAATCGAACCACCCTTCTTAGAAAAAGGGGCGTAGGGGGGGGGAACGGGCAGGCGCAAAGGGGGGACCGGGGAAGGTAGACCTCCGGTCGGGGAATATGAAAGCCACAACAGCTCTGTGGCCTCTCCCTTCCGACCTTCGAGAGACACGCCCCATGGGAGCAGAGGAAAAACAGGAAAGGGGAGGAATCGGCCGGAAAGAGAGAGGAGGGAGGGTCGAGGACCTTCTGAAGAGACAATTACAAGAATAAAAGAAGTAAGGAAAGCCCAACCAACTCTCGGGAGTCTCTTCCACTTCTCGAAAAAAAAAACGGTCGGCTGCGGAACTCTGCGAGAGACCATCAGCGATGCGCTCGGTCGAAAAAAATGTCATAGAGGGAAAACTGTGGAAGGATGGTCGAGAAAGCCGTGCGAAAGTGGAAGGGGAAAAGAAAAACAGACAGCGAAAAACACTCCTATACCGGAAGGTACCATTCATCAAAAAAGACCTTCAGGGAAGTGCGCGGAAGAAGGGGATCAGTCTCCACAAAGAAAAGGGGAAAAGACGCCGGTCCATTTCGCGAAAAGGGAATTCTACGTGCAATATCGATGGGGGTTCGTCACAAAAGAGAAGTAAGGTGGGGGGCGAAGCGGAAGAAAAGGGGGCATCTCGTTAATCGAAAAAAAAAAAAAAGGGAACGGCAATGAGGAACTAAAACTAAAAAAGAGCCTTCCTTTAATCTCGCAAGGGAGGATTCAAAGAGTATTCAAAGCCCACCCCGAAAAAGAGGAAGAAAACATTTCGCAATGACCACTGCACGAGCAAGTACAAGAGGGGGAGACATTGCCAAAAAGAAAAAGGACGCACCGGATAGTTCTAGGGAAGACTAAGAGGCAGACCGCGGTTTTTTGCCCAATCAAAACTTTTCTTTTAAAGAGGCCAGGGGGGAAAAAAGAGTAGGTCGAAGGGGAAGCGGCAGGGGTTTTGAAGCCTCTGGAAAACGACGGGTCGCAAGAAAACAGGCGGCGGCCCGCCCGGAAGAAAGCCCTCCTGGGGGGGGGAAAAAGCGGGAAGGGGGGGGGGATCGCCAGCAGGGAAACCTCTCCGCGGGGGACAGGTGGGTACGCTGGTTGGAACGACGACCGCAATACCTCTAGTCGATCCAATTTTAACCTCTCTCGAGGGTAGAAACCGGAGAAAGAAACACTAGTTAAAAGGGGGGGGAGCCATTTGCGACATGAAAAAAGGACCTGGTGAGCAAAACGTGACAATCAGGAAGCTTCTGCGCCTTCTTGTAGGCCATCGGTTTCTGAGAAGGGGGGGGGGGGTTCAGAAAAAAAAGGGGAAAGGGGACCGCGAAAGACCAGGGGTCAAAAGAGGGAAAAAAGATCGCCGAAATGAAGAGGAGAATCAAAAAACACGGAGGAAAAAAAGATAATATCTCAGAATCCACCTTGTCATTTCCGTAAGGGGGGGTCCAGGGGAAGAAGGGGAAAAAATCGAGAGGGGAAGGGGGGGCTCCTTCCAAAGCGGAAAAAAAAGAAAAGGGGGGGGGAAGATTGACATCCCAAAACCCTTCCTCATAATCTAGATTTACTGCCAAAAAAAAGTCGCCTGGAAGAGGGGAAGGAATTTGAAATGTAAAAGAAAAAACATTTGAGGGCCCCAAGGGTAAAAGAGAACTAGTTTCCTTCCAAAGGGGGAAAGACCTCTCCGGGGATTAGATTCTCTTTTGAGCGGGTAAAATTGAGTACTGTCAGGAAAAAAAGACCTTTCTTAAAGTCGGGGGGAAAAAACTGAAAAAAAAGAAAAAAAGACTGGCAAAGGAGAAAGAAAACTGCCGAACCGCGGGGGGAAAACTAAAAAGGAAAAAGCAGATTAGAAGGGACGGCCTTCTCCCTACATTATAATCTGGGAGGTTTACAGGAAAAAAGAGTTTTAACAGGTGTCCGCCGCCAAAGAAGAAAAAAAACAAGAAGAACACCTGCCTCCATGCCAGAGTCCCAAAGGGGGAAAAAAAAAAAAAAGAGGGCAGGGGAAAAACCACAGCCCAAGGGCAACACACAGCCTAGAGTTCTGGCAGGGGGAGGGGGGAATCCTTCTGATCGTTTTTTCCGGGGAGAAAACATATTGGAGCGAAGGATAAAACGTTCCTTTTTCAGGCGGACAAAAGTGGGAGCTTTCCTCGAAACCCGTTGGGTGCTTAAGAAATCAAAATCTGCAAAAGAGGAAACCAGCGAGCCGTCCATGCCAAGCCTCTTCGCAAAGAAGAGAAGTGTGAAAAGCCGATAGAAGAGAGGTCACAGTGGCTCCCTGGAGGAAAGGCGCTCCTTGAAAACACCATCTCTGAACAGGAACATCGCTAAGGGGGAAAGAAACTCGGGGATTCTGATCACCAGAACCTTCTCCAGTTTCGAATCTATCTGGAAAGGCGGCAGGTCCAGGAGGCGCCCATGACCGAGAGGGGGTCGTAAGAATTCCCAAAGGTAGGGAAATGACGCCCGAGGCGGGAAAAAAAAAAATGCACGTTTCTCCCAAAGAAAAGGATTGGGAAACGATCATCAAGATTGGAAAAGTTCAGGTCACATGGTCGAAAAGCGCAAAGGGGGGATGGACAGGCCGAAAAGCCGAAGCACGTCTATCCTCCCTTCCTAGAAAAGGCTCTGGGGGGGGAGGGTGGACCGGAAAGGGATTTGGATGTGAGCCGGGGCGTCGGAGTTAAAGAAAAAAGATGAAGACAGCATCTCAGGCCGATCCTATTTAAAGTTACGTCAGCGAATCGAAAAAAAAATTCGGAAAAGGGCCCATCCTCAATCACCGAATGATTTTTTCCCTTAAGGGGGAGAGAAAAAACGGGGAGGAATAAAAAACTTGAGGGTCCAGTAAACGTTCTAGAACCCTCATGCCGGAATGCTGGACTTTTTTTTTAAGAGACTTTTCCCCAGGTAAAATTGAATGCCCGTAGTGTTTTTCACTTCCGAAATCCATCCTAAAAGGAAGAGCCTGTCCTTCAGGGAAAAAGGAGAGTGGGTAAATGTACCCTGAGGACCGTCCTTTGGCAGTTAGAAGGAACCAGACCTTCACTGCGGGAAAAGGGGGGTCCAGGGGGGGGTCCTCACCAGTCCTAATAAGGGAAGACGTTGTACTGAGGGGTTCTTTATGGTGGAAAGGGTATATACCAAGAAATGCGAAAACCGCGTGAAGTTTATCAATCACGGAGCAGAACTTCCAAGGCTGTTGGGTCCCGGGAGACTAAAATGAGGAAAACAAATGAACCGCGTCGCGGGCAAGATTCTCTCTTCAGGAGTGGTTTGGGAAGGTTCCAAAGGGATCCTCCTTGGTGAAACGAGGTGAGGGGGAGTTTGTTCGGTTCGCCTACACTTTGGGGGGGGCTGAGGAATAACAGGCAACAGAAAAAGGAAAAAGGGGCGCGGAGCGCCAGGAGCGGGGTAGAAGGTAATTCTTTGCGAACTTGGGGGTGCCAGGGGGTGTGAGGTACTCCACGAAAAAAGGCCTGAAAAAGAAGAGTCTCAAAAAAAACTGATTAGGAAAATATATAGGAGGCCGGGGAAAGGAGCTGCAATGTGGAAAGGTTCTTTCAAAAAAAAATAAAATGGCAGAGGGATAAAAAAAACAGGCCGCTCTATCAAATTCATTACCCGAGGAGAATAGACAGTAAAAGGCCCATAACAAGGAAGGGGGACTACACTTTCAAAAAAGGGGGAAAGTGGCAAAAAGATGAACACTGGAGGAACCCCTCACACGAAGTAAAAAAGCTGAAAGAATTCGACTGGGGGGGGGGCGCCATTTCGAGCCCGCAAAAGCCAGAAAGTCCAGTTTGCGCCTCCGCTTCTCACACGAACCGCTTGCAATTGGGGGGGAACTTCCAACCGAGCACCGCAGGCACCGTCCCCCAAGTAAGACAAGAAAAGGATTCCAAAGACCAACGCCAGGGAAGAGGTGACCTCCTGTTGGGAAGAAAGGCACTTCGAAGTCAAGAAACGGAAGGGGGGGGGGGGAATATTACAACTATCATAGACCTTCCGAGGGGGGAGGGAAGCTGGGGAAGTATCTGCAATGAAAAAGACCTGAAACTAAGGTGCTACCACCTCGCCCTCCCTGGACAGGTTCCAACTGTCAAAGGGAGAGAAATGAGAAAGATCCTGTAGAATTTTAAAAAAATATGCCTTCCCCCACTCGGAAAAAGAATGATTGGACATCACTCCCTTCAAAAAAAAAGCTATTATTTTCTCGGGGGGGGCTTCTCAAGGGAAGAAAGACTGAGGAAAAGGGGAAAAGATCCGAATGGCCTAAGAGGTGCGAGGACCTCGAAAGAAGGGCCAAAAATAGAATACGATCCGGCCTGGAAGGACCTGGCCAACAGAGTCTAGAAAAGAGAGGGAACTCGGGGAAGCCGGGGCGAAACGGCCCTTTCCAGGGGAGAAAATCCTGCTGGCATAAGAGAAAAAGGAATCGGGGGAAAAGACATGGGAGAGGCCCCGAAGTGGAAAGGGGAAAGCCCTGGCTGAGCGCGCACTCAAGTATTGCTGAAAAAGCCAGGCAGGGGGAAAAGACCGAAGAGGGGGCCAGCCGGTGAGACCACCAAAAAGGCATACTTCCATGGGCTCGCGGGGAGGACCGGGGAAAGCGCTGGAAAGAGCCGCCTGCGCACTGGCGGTAGAGGAAAAAGGAGGCAGTGCGTTGGAGGGCCTCGCTCGTCTCGGAATGGTTTCCAAAGGGGAGGGACGGCAAAGAAAAACCGGTAGAGGAGAGGAAAAGAAGGGCTGATCCCGCACGAAAAGAAGGAAGGGCTGGGATCGCGCCCTGACTCTACTATGACGTAAATGAACCCTAAAAAGGGGGAAAAGAGCTATCATCCAAAATGTCGACCACAAAAAAACTGCAATGGACAAGGGTCTACATGAAAAGGGACGGCGCTGAGAAAGGGAGGGAAACGAGCCACAAACGAAAAGCTGCCTCCGTTGGGGGGGGAAGACCAAGGATCCCTGGACCCGCTCCAGGGGGACCGTCAGTTAGGGGAAAGAGTTCCTTCGAGGAAAAAAAAAAAAGGGGGAAGCCACTCAGTTCGACAAGCCCAATATTCAGGGAGGCCTTCGTCCTGCAAAAAAAAAAAGGGGGTTGGAAAGGGAAGCGGTACGGAAGGGGGGGCCAATCCCTGCCCCGGTAGAACTCGAGGGGGGTGTCAGTTGGGTAAACTCCCATTCAAGAAAAAAAAAAAAGCAAGAAAGGGGAGAAGTAGCAAGGGAAAACGAGAGGGCAAAAAAGCGAAGAAAAAGAGGAAAAGGGATAACCTAGGACATGGGTCCTCCAAGCGACAGGAGGGGAGGGGAGAAAGTGGGAGCAAAATTTCTGCCGCAAGGACAGGGGGGGTAGTGATCGGCCATCGTGAGGACGATGTTGAATGAGCAGGCCCCCTCGCTATCCGGTCAAAGAAAAGGGGAAACAAAAAAGAGAGCAACGAGAAAAGGAGGTCGATCGAGAGAAAGGAAAGGATGAAAAGAGAAGAAAGCTGTTCCTTCAGGGGGGAAAAAAGCCGGTGGGTTACCGGCAAGATTTGAAAAAAAGCGCGCGTGTGAGCATTGAAAAAAAAAAGCGAAAACGAAAGATGGGGACAGAAGAAGGACCCAAGCCGGCGCAGAAGAAAAGATTGGTTCAGGGTTCTGAAAAACACAAGGCGCTTAAGCAGGGGGTGAAAAAAGGGAGTCCAAAAACTAGGGGGAAAAAAACTTACCATTCGCGTTGCTCTTGAAAGGGGGGGGAGAAGAGTGAAATGATATTAGTCCGAAAAGGGGGTCCTTTCTATGACTTGAAAAACAAAAACTGACACCTCTTCTAGCTAAGGCAGGGCAGGGAAAGCTAACCCCTAAGACCTCTTTCCCTACAAAAACATGCAAAAAAGCACCGAAAAAACAAAAAAAAAAAGGGGGAAGCCGGAAACGAAGGTCTTGGCGACGTCCGTCGAAAAGAAAGGGGAAAAACCAAGGCCTTGCCCCTTCTGAAGAGCTAAGAAAAAAAGGCGCAAAAATGGAAGGAGGGTGCACAGAAATCGTTGATGAGGAACGAAGCAAAGCCCCGGAAGGGTCCACGCCTCGGGGGAGGGGGGGAGTGAAAAAAATCGATAAAGACGGCGCTCTGTTGGGAAGGTGGGGGGCCAGCTTGGTCCCTTGACCTTCGTGGCCGTGGGAGGGCTTAACAATGTCCCGGGGGTGGGAAAACTCCTTCTTCCACAAGTGTCGGGGGGGCGTGGAAAATTCAAAGCCGCCCCAAAAGCGATCAGCGGGGGGGGAAAGAGGTCCCTCTGGGAAGTTCGGATTCGGCGTAGGGAGGGCCCGATAAGAAAACACAGGAGATCCAAGGGAGCCTCTTTCCTGCACCAGATCGGACAGGCAGGAAAGGGGGGTGACGGGGAAAACCGGAGAGGGCATAACCGTCTGATCCCTGCCCTGAAAGGTAAGGACGAGCGTGTTTCCAACAAAGAAAAGGAAAGTCCTCGGATGGATGGCAGAGGGGAAAAGAAAGGGCCACTTTCCGGGGAGAAGCCTGCTTGCAGGAAAAAAAAGAGGGTGGAAAAAAAGGAGAAAGCTGGACTGACAACCTGGGACACACAAAGCCACCGCACGGGGAACTCTTACAGCCCAGACTAACAAGTAGGGGGACGCAGAAAAAAAACCGAGAGCAGAAAAGGTTTCTTCGATGGCATCGAGCCGAAAAAGGCCGAAGCCAAAAAACTGATGAGAGACGCCCGGGGAAACGCGGCCAGACAGGGGAAGAGAGGGGGTGGTTTTGGCAGTGTCCTTGGCGAAAATCTTAGGGTCATCTTGCGTGAGGGGATTGGAACCTCGATAAAGGAATGAAGGGAACGCGGCAAGAGCCTATTGATGCCTTCAAAAAAAAAAAGAGGCGAAGGCCAAGAAGTCGGCCTTCGAGGACCACATCATCAACCGAAAAGGAAGGGGGTGCCGGCATATCTTGAAGGGAAAGGCAAAAAATGGGGCAAGCCGGCAAAAAAGGGCCATCCTGAAAAAAGGAGTTGTCCCGAGAAAAAGGGGGAGAAAAAAAAAAGGGGGGGAGGGGAAGTAACGGGCGTTCTTGGTCCAGGAACAGGACAACTAAGTCCTGTTGGTTTTTCAGACGCGGCACAGCAGCGATTGCGCCTGGAAAGGAAGGCCTGCCGGTGAGAAGGACCCAGAAAAGGAAGAGGCCGTTCGAACGGGCAAAAAGAAGGAGGGCCAAACCTTTGATTCCGTGTTTGTCCCGCGGGAAGAAAAAGACTCAGGGGGAAGTTGTCATGCAAGGGGTCGGTATTGGGGGGGGGGGATACTACCAAAAAAGAGGGAGAAGAGTCGGGGGGGGGGCAGAAAAAATCAATCTTCTGGCCTGAGGAAGTAAAAAGAAAAAGCCATTAGAAGGAAAGAGGTGGGTAAAAGGAGGGCCTCCCGTCTGTCGTTTCAGGGGGGGGGGTGATTGAAGGCGCAGATCCTAAGGAAAAGAACGTTGGGGAGGGGGCTCCCTTAAAAAGGGGAGCACACAATTTGTAATTGCTTATTATAAGGCAAGTGGTCCAGCATCATTGGAAAGCCCCAGGGTTCCTTCGGCCTCCCAATGTATTAGGTGCGAATAAAACGGTTTCCCCGAGAAAAGAAGACATCAAATAGGGGGCTTCTCAAACAAAGGAGGGTGAAGAAAGAGATGAAATAGGGGGCTTCCTTTCGCAAACGGGGGGCCAAGTTTTTTTAAGCACCGACTACCAAAGAAACTACTATAAAAAAAAAAAGACTAAAAAAAGAAAAAGTGTGAAACAAAAAAGTATCCCTCAGCCAAAATGTCGGCCCAAAAAGACCTTAAGCACCCTGCAACCAACAGGGCACAAAGGAGGGAAGCCTGTAAATCCACCCGGAAAGAGAAAACCGGGCAGAAGGAGACGGCGTACTTTGAATGTCCTAGAGGAAGGGAAAGAAAAAAAGGGGCGCTCGGAGGGAATCACCGACGCAGTGGAAAGAGGGACGTGGGGACCTAGAAAAAACACCTTCCCAAATTCCCCTAAAAGACGTCCAAAAGGAAAAAACTAAAAAGGAGAACTGGGGAGAAAAAAAAAAACCGGAATACAAGGTGAAAACAAAAAAAGGGGGGGAGAGGAAAACTAAACTGCCCGAAGGAAGGAAAGTACAACTATCATTTGCACAAAAAAGAGACCCAGGCCTCATCGAAAGAAAGGGGGAAGGGCCCGCGGAGGGAAGGCGCGCAATGAAACAAGACCCCTCCCCTTGGAGAGAACAAAAAAAAGTCCTCCAAAAATCCGAAGGCCGGTTCCCCTCTCTGGGAGAGAATTTTTAAGGACCTCCAGGAAAGAGCACCAAAGAAGGAGGGGGGATGAATGTCCCTCAAGAACGAATTTAACGAGAGGGACACAGGAGGAGGGTCTTCTTTCGCTTTACAGAATAATCTGCTCGGCCCAGAGAGGATCGAGGGAGAAAGGGACGCCGGCATCGGAAAAAAATAAATCCTGCTGCAAGGACAAAAAACAACGCCTGGAAAAAACGCCCGGCCGGAAACAGGCTTTCTTGGAAAAGGGGGGGGAGGGGGCTTGGGAGGGATAGGAACAATCGATTGAAAAGAGGGGAAGAGAAGGCGAAGGGGGCGCCATGTGCTG
>Ga0179591_1212563_pt1 | contig 13365 bp, 12 predicted proteins | sample CZOMad2_1_08_16f_FD_182891 | JGI IMG/M metagenome (GOLD analysis project Ga0179591, IMG submission 182891) | Vadose zone soil fungal communities from Angelo Coast Range Reserve, California, USA - CZOMad2_1_08_16fungal (PacBio error correction) | ecosystem: Environmental > Terrestrial > Soil >...
ATTTAAGCGTGGAACCCGGCATGGTCGCAGAACTGGTCGAAGGGAATCGGAGGCCTAGGTCGCGTAAGGCGACGGATATCACTTGCAAGCTGGGGCTGTGATGGGAAGCGGCAAAACGGCGCTTCCTTGCTCGACAAAGCAGAAAGAACAGGATGGGTGACAAGAACGCTATTGTGGGGTCTTGTGAGAAAAGGGAAAACAAAACGGGCGAAAACGTAAGGCAGCAGCCCCTCTGCTGTCAAGACCGGTTTTCGTCCGCGTCAGAAACCAAGTGACGATCTAGGAAGAAAAGAAAGTGGGACGGAGTGGAAAGATTTGAAATGATCCAACACCCCTCATATCCTTGAGCGAAAGTCGGTTTGAAGATTCCTTCTTCACCAAAGAGTCTTGCCTGAAGCTTCGGAGGAAGCTTGGCCAGACAACAAAGGAAAAATAGAGGGAGAGTCAAAAACCGTCAAATGAAGTGCAGAAACTTTTGACGCGAAGCGAAAAGGAAGGGGGGTGGCGCACATGAATATCTGGACTGAAAAGGTGGGTGGGGAAAGGGACATCGTTCCTCAAAAAAACACGGAACACAACTTTCTTACAGGCCGCACGTAAGGGAAAAGCCAAGAAGGCTTTTGCAGGGGACCGCCTTAAAGGGGAGAGGAATCTCGTCAAATGATCTTGGTGCGTCAAGGAAGTAAAAGAAAGTGGAAGGAAAAATCGTGGCAGGAGGGGGGTAGCCGCAAAAAAAAAAAAAAGGAAAGAGGAAGGAAAAGACCGCGACACTGACGATAAACTAGCCGTCGCCAAGATCAAAAATAGGCAGAGACGTCTGAAAGGCGCCGGGATGGACCAGACGAGAATGTGGAAGGAAACTCAACGTCCGCTCAGGGCGTGGTATAGCCAGGGACTCTGAAAGGGAATCTCTGCGTCTGGGAGGAGGGGAAAGGAGTCGGCTGAGGGGATCAAGGAGAGAACGGAGTCGGCGGGATTCGAGGTACTGACCAGAGGGGCAGGAAAAGAGAGACGCAGTGGATCTCCTTCCTGACTGTCACAGAAGCAATTCTGGGCGACGAGTGCCATTTAAATAAAAGAGCGCGTGCAGAAGAGGGGGCTACGAATTTGAGGAACTCAATTTGACATGCAAGTTTCTGCATGCAGGGATTCTGATGCCCAAATGGGGGATTCTCCTCTTACACCTCCCTCGGAGAAATGAAAAGGGAGTCGGAAAAGGGTGGGGAGTTCCCGGGGGGAGTAAAACCTCGATTATGTCGTGGAGAGGAGGCGGAAAACCTACGGCCGGAAAGAAATCACATGAAGACAAAGGGACGGTCGTTGAGGGGCAGCGACAGATTGCCTTTTACCGTCCCCCAACCAAACTCAGTCCACGGTTAAATCACGGGTAAACGATAGGTCCCCAGGAGGCTCGAACCTGAAACACCGGGGGAGCTAAAGAGCTGTAGCCATGCCGGGGGGAGGGAATGATCAAAAAAAAGAAGCATGAGCAGCCGGCAGGCGGTACCACCAAGGTGAACGTGGTGCACGTAAAGAACGATTAAACAACCAAGAATACCAAAAAGAAAGCAAAAAGCAGCATCCCGACCATCTTTCGAGAGAAATGCGGGCGAAAAAAAGAAACCAACCAGGCTTGGAGGGCTGGAAAGGGAAGGGAAGGACAGGGGTCGGGGAACGAGGAGGTGAAGCTGTAGAAAGGAAAGGGTACTCGTGGGCTGTCACCAGATCGAAATCAAGGTCGCACTGAGGACTAGCTTGAGTCGGCGAAGAAAGGAAGAAGAAACTAGGTAAGCGTACGTGGAGCAGGATCTCGGCGGCTTCAACGGAATGTAATAATAGGCGAGGGAGTTTTGGAAGCCGGCAACCAAAAATTGCCGTTCTGGACGTTGCAAGTGTAACTTGAAAACTAAAAGAGCCCTAAAAATACATGGGGAAAGAACCTATCGAGAGGCGACTACGGACATGAGGAGGTCAATAGGAAGGTCCTATGAAACGCCAAACTAAAAAACAAACACGATCGGGAGAACCGCAGCTTATAATGGGAACGAAGGGTAAAAAAAGGGTGACAGGGATACGACACCAACCCCGCAATTTATTCAAAAAATGCAGAGGTCGTGGCTGGGGATTACCAAAGGCCTGGAAGCTGGGTTTTGACGTATCGGCGGAGAAGGCCGGCTTCTCAAAGTCAACGGGGAGCGCAGGAGAGGAAGGGCGGATGGGAAGCCCAGGAATCCTCCTCGAATAAACACCAGAGAGAGGGGTATAAAATATATAAGGACTCACTGTACGTATTGCTGGCGTGCGAGGATGAGAGAGCGCACGTAGGGGTGGGTTACCTAAACTGAACTTCGTTAACCAGGGGGACAGGTTCGACTGAAGCCTGGGAAGCGTCATTTCTTAAATAAAACCAGATCGACGGGGGGGGCGGGGTTATTACAGGGGAACCATTTCGGAAATCTGAGAGGCGCTTTCGCCTTTTAAGGGAACTATGGTCATGGGGGGGGGGGAGTAAAAACATCTACATCCCGTCGGAGAGCGTCTCTCATCTCTTGACACATGTAGATGGCCTGCCTCGGGGGAGGACCCCTGTGCAAGACTTCTGGGTAGGGGTTGTTCTTAAAAACTCTCCGTTCCCCTCCGTCGCTGGAGGGAGTAGACGGCGTCTAATACACACTAAAAAGCAACTGCTGTCTGTAGTCGGTTAGTCGGGCGCACTATGCCGACAAAAAGGGGAATAAGGTTAAATGTTTAATGGTACGCGACATGCGGAAAAAAAATGCAAATCGGCACGCAACGGGGTAACGCATCCAATCACCGGCCCTTTCGTTCTTCAAGGGGGAGAAACGCGCTAACGAGTCGGGGAGATGAATTGGTAGAAGATCGGAGCGGATTGTGTCTTGAAGGCGCTGACCCTAGAAGCTGGAAGGGGAAAGGAGGCTCTCATGATGCTTGTTGGCAAGTTCATATGGGGACGAGAAGCGCAAAGCCCCAGGGGGGTCAGGTTTAAAGCGGCAGGGGACAGCGGAATGCAAACTGCCTGGTTAGGCAAAACTGTGTGCCATGAAAACAGCGAACATGGCGTAATGTCAGGGAGGGAAGCTTTAAAATAAAATTCACAAAGACGGGAGTTTGACCGGGACCAAACAATGTCTCGGCGGCGAAGAGGAGATAGACCTTGGGGGGAGGAATGGCCTTTTAAAAAACGTTTCAGGCCTTCCGAGAGACCAATCAAGAGAGGACGAGAAAACGGGTCCCTTAAGAACCAATAAAACCATGTCCCGTTGCCAAGGGGTACCTAAGGCTGGCTACCCTAAGGAGAAGAAACGAAATTCCAGAATCAGCGGAAACTTTCAAGAATGGGGGGGAGCCGCCCAGAACGGACGCAGAGAAAAAAGGCCTTCCAGAGTTGTCATGGAATAAACCAGACTGAAAGGGACGGTCAGTACCAGAGCTAGGTCCTGTAAACCACTGGCGAAACGTGAGCCATGGAGAGAGGGCGGAAAAAACTAGGCAGTCAAGAGGAAGGGACAGTAACCTGTCGACTTCATCGCAAGCGGCAGATGTCATTGCCTCTTTGGCGAGCAGAGAAGCGCGACCAGGATCAGAACGGGAGGAAGAGGTAGGGGGAGCATGAAAAAGGGGGGTACGGCTCCCACCCTCTTTCGATCTGCAGCCCAGGGAGAAGTCTCGTAGGTGGGGAAACACGAGGGTTAAATACATCATGGGTCCCACTGAAAGGAGAAGACTTTCATTGCTCCCAGATTCATGTGTCAACCGGCTCGTCAACAGCGTCTGCATCATAGGAGAGAAGAAGGATCCAACACGAGGAAAACAAAACAGGAAAGAGGAATGGGGCTCATAGAAAAAAGCAGAAACTTAATCTTCATTTGCGAAGACATTGTTGCGCCACCTTCAGATTCGTGTTGTAGTGGCCGGAGGGGAGAAAAAACCATCAAAAGTGTCAATCAAAAGAAGGAACACTAAAACAGACCAGGCCCGGCAGATCTCAGGTGGTGGGAGGAAGCGAACTCCAACGCGGGAGGTGAAGGGGACAAAAAAGGCGGTTCGGGAAGATCGAGGGGGGCTTGTCGGGAATGCAAAAGAAAAGTGCATTACAAGTCTTTGATGGGGAGCATCATGTCAGCGGACGGCCCTTACTACTGGTCAGGGGACATTGAAGGGGTAAAAATCTGCCGTAAAACAGAGATAAAGACGAGGGGGGGTTCTCTCGCAAGCGTCCGGCACTTCCTACTTGGGCCGAACACTGGAAAAACAAATATCATCAAAAATGATCAAGAATGCTGAACGAGACTGATATCGTCGAGGTTTTTATCAAAGAGGGTCGGGACGCTTGGTGGGGTTTAAAAAAGCGGCTGGATAGGACTTCCTGGGCGGAGTAGGCTCTACGCGCATGGGCCTCGCGCCTCTCAGAAAAAAAGGTGCTATGGAATCCGGAGAAAAAGGACGCGTAAAGTGGGCGGCAGGACGACGGTTGAAAAAGAGGGAAATCGACAAAGGGGGATGGGACAAAAGGTGAAAAGACATCATGAAGGACGCCTCAGAGAAAAGAAAAACAGAAGCTTGACCTCGGGTGAGTAAAAAAGCTTACAGGGTGGAGAGTCTCGGAAAATCCGCAAAGAAATCTCCCGACAAGGAAGTTCAGCGCGAGCAGGGGGCGGTTTGACAAGGGGGGAAGACCCTTTTTGGCGAAAAAGCGAAAGGAGCTCTTAGCCAAGGGGCGGCTAACGCGCTGTAAAAAAAAGCGCTGGAGTTATGCTACGGCAAAGTGATGAGACCTTGAAGGCGGCAAGCGTCGACGTGTACGCCCAATCGCCTGACAAGAAACATCGCTAACAGATCGGGGTAGCTGAAGCAAGCATAACAATCGGAGGGGAGGTACGCCTTGGTCGGCGCAAAACTTCCGGGCGGGCACGCGGCAAGGTTGGCGCGAGAGGGCGAGCAATTAAGATAAGCAACGTGCTACGACGGAGGGAGAGACGGCACAACGTTCAGACTTGGGTACATGGAAACTGGATGTCGATGATCTTCCTGGGGGGGGTCAGAGGGGGGGCTTTGCTTATCGCGTGGGCGCGGTAAACGGGGTCAACCATCCCTGGGGGCAGGGGGGTGGTGCCTGTTGAGTCCGAAACCGAAAAAAAATTCCTTCCTGAATCAACGCTTTCAAGGGATTGTAAAACACTCAAAAAATGAAGTCTTCACCTAACTAATGTGGCAAGGGGTAGAAACAGCAAAAGAGGGGCCCGCAGGCGGAACTCGAAAAAAAATACTTCCAGGGCGTCGTTCCGAACAGAGCATCGCCATGTCACAAGCCGACATCTTATAAGAAAAAAAGTGGGGGGGGCAAAAAAGGGTCAACGGGAGCAGAGACAAAAGAAACCCAGCGGGTTTGACTGTCCGTCAATGCGGTCGTGTCGCAATACCGAGTTGCCGATCGCGGTCGAAGGCAAGGGGGGAAATGGGGGCCGATGGGGCAACGGAGAGGGCAGTCAGGTTTAAGCCCGAGGATCTAAAAGGTCATGCACAAAAACAACGGTTTATAGAGAGAGTAAATAGGGGGCGGGTCGGGAAATGATTGATGGTACTAATGAGAATGGCGCTTCATGTTGTTTTAACGCCGTCGAGACTAAGATCGGCCACAGTTCCCGGCGTGGGGTTGCCAAAGCTCCAGGGGAGGGAAAAGATAACCTCTACTTGTCTGGTGGGCGACATGGACAACTGCGAATTAGGTAAGGGGGGAGCTCTCGGGTAGGGCCAGGCGGAAGACGGTCAAACGAACAAAGCATGGATAAGATACGCTCGTTGTGGCGCGGCGGTCAGAAAAAAAGGTAGAGGTTGCGCAGCCTGTACCGTACCCATCAAATGCCGGTAGGAAAGGTGGTGCTCAGGTTCACCCAATCCTATTGAACAAAAGGTTCGTGCGGCGGGGGAAAGGCCGAACTCTGCGCACGCATGAACGGCCTCTTTAAAAGGTGGGATCATTCGCGGAGGGATACCAGCAAGGAGGAAGGAGCGAAAGTAAAAAGTTCGGGATCCTGTGGCGAGCATTGAGACAGCTGCACCAGGTAGAAAGACAATTTCCTCACGGCAGTGCACAAATAACCGGGTGACGTTCTAAATTGAATCGAAAATAGTGGTGCGAAACGATTGTGGGTCTCTGGTATCGAAGCGTCGAAGAGTTGGGGATCCGGATTGGAAAAAAAACCGAGACAAGATGGAACGTTTGCAGCGAGAAAACTAGCCGTTTGCCCAAAGGAGCAGAAAATCATCAAGGGCCCGAGCAGAGAAAAGGCGAAAAGGTCTCAGCGGGGCCTGACCGGCGAAAAAAAAATGCACGCCTGTCAGGAAGGGGGGGGGGGGGGGGGGGGGGGGAGGGGAAAAAACGGGCCAGAGGTACGCGTTAAAGAAATCAGACAAGAATGTCGGGTACATGTATCGGGGGTTATAGGTAGGGCGCTCGCGACATTTTAGCAAAGGGGCAAAAGGCTGAAAACTCCACTAAAGGAGCTAGGTCGTCGAAAACGAGGATATCTACCTGGGGGGGGGATGAATGCTGAAGAATTGGAAGGACACATGAAGATCCAGGGAAAAACAGGCAAGGAGCTCGGGGGGGGTCAGAAGGCATCAGCATGAGCAAAAAGGTCGATATGGGGCAGGAGGGCGGACAAGAAAGACCGTCGAAGGGAATCAATTAATAATCAACCGCGAAAACCTCGCGGCCAAAAATGTACATAAGAGGAAACGAACTTACCTACAGAAGACAAGAGGGAAAGACCGGGGGATCGTGAGTGCAAAAATGCTTACGTTCCGGTCAAACATGAATCGCTCAGGGGTCCCTAAGGACGAAGGGTGACCGTAGCCGATGGGTAGAATATGAGACGAGGCAGAAGGTCAGAGTACTTTTCATGGGGGTGTTGAGTTTCGTCTCAGTATCCAAAGAATAAGGAAAGATGTATCCCTTTAGCATGTAATGGGGAAACACAAAAGAAAAAAGACCATTCAATCCTCTTTGGGCATACAACGTCAAAGCTGTCACAACAAGGGTGAAACATCGGAAGGAACTCAAAAACCCTTGAAGAGAGGAGGGAAAGAAAGAGGGAAATTGAAGGTTTCTGAAAGGGGGGAATACATCATGCCAACGAGAACAGAGGATCAGGGAAATTGACACAGCGTCATGGACCCCGGAGGAGGGCAAAAGGGGTCTGCGAGCTTGATATCCTTGGAGCAGGACGTAGCGAAATCAAAACAACATTATGGAGAGTAAAAAGAAGAAGATCTGGCTATTAAGCCACGAATTCAGCATGGAAGAAGCGTAAAAAAGGAAGAGGGGTCTCACCTTCACTATCTAAAGGGGGTGGTCGGGGGGAACGTAGGGAGGTCCAATCGGTGACCTACGGAAGAACAGGAGGACGGAATCAGACGTCAGGTGGGGAGGAGTCGACGTCCAGGGGGTGTGGAAGCCCGAAGGCTGGCGGCCAAAGATGAAATGCTGTGTCTTGAGGGCATTTCCAACGAAAGAGTAAAATTACAGGAAAAGCTTCCTGCAAAAGGAGTAGCACGAATCGCGAAGCAGAGAGATGGCAAAGTACGCGGAAGGCTCATCGAAAGGAGACCACGCTAAATCGTAAGCTAACTGCGAGTCTCTTCTAACGCCTCAAGCTTGGCTGGAGTGCCCGTGACATCATGAGAAGAAGAAGGCGTGCCTCTCAATTATCAACTATGGGGGTCAGCGGGAGGACGTCGGGCAATTTAAGGAAGTGCAGGGACGGATTCTACATGCTGGGGGGATCGTAGCGAGATGGGGTCTCGAGAGGAGGCAGTCTGCTCGCATTCATTGACGAGAAAGCAAAATCAATTTTGTTGAACGGTCTGACGTTAAAGTAAGAGCACATCAATTGAAGGGGGGGAGGAAGACTTTCGACATGTGACGACAAAGTTTAAAGTCAAAAAGGGAGGGATCCAAAATTTTCTTCTCCTCGTGAGTCAAGGCCTCGAGATTCATAAGGGGTGGGAGTGCCACAGGTGAGGAAGAAAACCTCGATGGCGTGGAGAATTCCATTTTCTAAAAAAAAGAGACAAAGCTTAAAAGTACCCTCGAACAGGCTGCGTCGGCAGGTACGCGAACTATGGCCTGTTACGGCAGGCAGAGGGGGCGAAGAAGCGGAAAAAACCGGGCCTAAACCACCGTAAGACCGTCTGCTTGGGCGGCGCAAATGAAGGAGGATCTGGCCATCCACGGCCAAAGGAGAAAGGAAGGCAGCCGTTCGGTAGAGGGGTACTGGTTCAAAACAGCTCAGTCAAGCTGAAAAAGCTCGAGCCCATATAGTAAAAGTGCCAATCGCGTAAAAACAATCGTGGCGACGAAGGTAGGCATCGTCCATGGGAAACGAAAAACACAGGGAGAGTCTGGAAGTCGATGACATTGCATGGCGAAGGAGGAATAAGGAGAAATGGTGCCCGAGTAACCCTAATCGAAATGAAAAAGGTCTGCGATATCCTCTCGATCGGCGGGAAGGGGGGACGAAATATACTTCACAGGCAAAGCAGTGATAAAGGAGAACGCCTGGGCGGTCCAGTACGCGGCAGTCAAGCGGGGGGGGGCGCAACGCAAACCAAATAAGGTATTAAAAACCCATGAATGTTCCAAAGGTACGGTCACCGAGCCAATCAACAAGAAAACTGTGACCGCAACGAGGAAGATAGGGGAGCTCTAACGTGGTGTTGGTAATGCAAGACCTGATCAAGAGGCGGTCACTCGCGTGGGGAGAACCTTTAGGGGCCTAGAAAAGGGGTCCGGAGATCAAGGGGAGATTAAGGATCAGCCAACAGTCGGGAGTGTGGGACTTTGCAATCGATCTGGGATATGTCGCCCACAAGAAAAAGGTGTGGGAAGGAGGGTCGGGGAAGGTCAGTCGAACTAACCGTCTCGGATCCCGTCGCAAAGGGCATTTTAAGGAGGCCTCAGCAGGAGAGGGCAAAAGATCTCTCAACACCACGGGATGAGTTATGAAAGGAGGGGGAGGCGATCAATGAATTCGGGACGTAAAATGCTTTGGGGGAGGAAATCTTTCAGATCGGAACGTGAAGTGAAAGATCAAATTCGACAGAGTAGCACAACAGTTAAAAGCTGCCGAAGAGGCCAAGAAAGCGCATTGCTGAAAGGAAACCAGAAAAAGAAAAAATGGGCGGGGTGGGGAACAGGGAAAATGGGAGCACAGGAGGACCCTGCTGGAGGAATGGCGGCGTAGATCTGGGCGGTGACCGATGGCAAGGAGCAGGGGCAGAAAAACGAGAAGACATAAACTAATGATTGAATCGTCTAGGCAGCTGCGGTCCCCAAGGTAGAGGTTGAGGCAAGCCGGGTACAGTCCCCTGGAACCTCGTGTAAGAAGAGGGTGGTGGAGGCAAGTACCAAACCTACATGCCAAAAAGCCGTTAGGGCGCGAAAAGAAAAAAGGGGGCAGGAGCAGGGATACCAAACGTGACAAGTTGCCTGGGAGGGTAATTTTCGGAGAAACTAAATTCAGGCTCTGTTATCTACCTGTAATGGGGTAGGGGGTTTCAGCGGGGACCATTGGGGATAAGATTCAAAGTACAGAGGCCCTCATTTCCTGGGGATTCCGGAAATACTCCGGGTCGGGGTTCTGAACAGTGAGATGCTAAAGGCTTCACGCTAGAAATGGGGAGTATTCTGTTGCGTACGGTGGGGTGGGAGAGAGAAGTTTTGGCAGCGGAAGGAAGCTCATGAAAACTGTAAAACCATCTGTTAACGGGGAAGTCGCTGAAATAGTCTTTGTGTTGGGGAACTGGACTTATCTATGAATTGCGACGACAGAAGCGTAAGACCGACCCCTTTTTGTAAATGGCAGAGCAAAAAAAGGACAATTATCAACGGGACTGTAGGGGGGGGGGGGCAAAACCGGCACCGCCCTAGGAAAACCGCAAAAAGAAAAGAAGGACTCAAAGGCTCTTTCCACGGTTTGAAACCCAAAAAAAAACTCCTGTCGGGGGTTCAACGCGAAACTGACATCAGGAGGGTGGCCTCAACGGACGCAAAAGGGAGGGCGAAGAAAGCCTCACAGGGTGCTCAGAAAAAGAATGGAGATCAGAACGTTGGGATACTAATTGGAAGAAGGGGGGAATTCAACAAAGACTAGGAAAATGTCGCGCAGAAAGAAGGGAAAGAAGCGCGGCTACCGAAAGAAAAGTAACGAAGAAAAAGTTGGCTAGGGCTGACGGGACATGAGGGAATGTCAATGCCGATAACTCAGAGCAGCAACAAGTAAAGTACAGAAGGGCATCGCGAAAACACTCCCGGTATAAAACTGGATCACACCTCGAAAATGCATCGAAGGCCGCAGAGAATGTCACAAACCAAGGGGAGCCTTCTATACCGTCAAGCACACCCACACAACGCCTGCAGAAGGGAAGACTCGTCAAATGAATGACCAAAATTGGTGGCAGGGAGAGGGTGAAGGAGTCGATGGCTACTTCGCGAGAAGGCCTGACACTCAGGCAATATGGGGCGAAAGAAAAAAACTTGCCAGGCAGCCAAATGCACGCAGTACAGATAAATGGCCCTTGGTCAAGAATCTTGTCAGTTGGAGGGGAAAAATCTCCAGACGCGCAATCGATCGGGAAGAAAAAGACGGGAAAGAGAGGGGTAAAAAAAAAACTTTTTTCGTCTATGACCAAAAACACGACTAGAATGCGGAAGTCCTTAAAGGTGGAAGGGGACGATGGTTTACATCAATGGGCCAAAGACAACCGCAAAAATTAGGTGCCGGAAAAGTCATGGAACTCCCTTGCTTCTCACAGGGCTTCTGCCGTCATTTGGGGTACTTAAAAAGTGCATGAAGCCAGATCATATCTCAAAAAAAAAACAACAGGAGGAGGGAAGGGTCTGGAAACTCAAAAAAAAAAGAAAGCATGAAAGGAGAAGATGGGCGAAAAAAAAGGGAGGACAAAATGACGCCTGTGAAAACAAGCAAGATCTGCGCAGTGGTGTCCATGATTGGGGAAAAAAAGAGGGTCCGCAAGAAAAGAACACGGTATCAGCGATCCAAGGGGGAAGACGACGTGGAACAACCTAGGGGGGTTGAGCCGGAGCCTTACGTTTAAAATTCAAAGAAAATGAAGTTTGATGAGTCGCTCGAAAACAAGAAAGAGCGCAGGTCCATTACTCGGGGCCAAATGCCGAGGGAGACGGAGCCAGCTCTACTACCGGGGGCTGACTAAGCAATTAAATACGGCGAGGGAATCCATAGAAGACGTCGTATTCTGGCATGCGCAGTGGAAATGTACATGAAGAGAGAGTTCCAAAAAGGAATCGCACTTGTCCTGCATCTTGACATGATCCAAACGCGGGACGGGTAATAAAATTTCTTAAAAAGGAAAAGGTATACTCGTAAAGATTTATATTAAACCGAAAAGGGGCGCGGAGGAATTACTGCAGGAGGAAAGAGAACGTAGATAGGAAGGCCCTCCTTGACTGACTGCTTCCCCTCAAAAAACGAAAGGGGGGGTTAATGAGAGGGACTTTAAGGAGACACGCCGGGCAGCGGATGGGGAGGGACCTCTGGTAAGGACTATGTGCTGTTATCAGCAAGGGATGGTACAAAGGTTCTGATCAATCGCGGACCGCGAGAATGAGGGTCGGTCGACACGTTTGTTGGCGTTCAAAAAAAAACCTTGGGGAAACTATAGGTTAATTCTGCGAAACTCAAAGAATCAAAGCCATACAACAGAGTCAGGAGATGTTAGGTGAAAAAACATGGCCGGCTAAAAGACCGTGTAAAAAAAGGCCCGAGGGGAAAGCAGCTAGACGCTCTGGTCCCCGCGCTGACCTTACCAAGGATGAGGAAAGGAGGGATGGAGAGCAAGGACGATGAATCGAAAAAAGACACGAAAGAAGGGACCTTCATAATTAGGCGCAAGTCAGCTTCTCGTCAAGACGTGGGGTCAGAGCATGCAAAAAGGATGACAAACGAAGAGATTCAAAAAAAAAAACAAAAATCAAAGACAGGAAAACATCGGGTTCAAGCAGAAGGTGAGGACATCGCATGGAAGCCCTTTCGCAATTAGGGGGGCATGAGGGGGCGAGAAGGGGGGGGGCAGTATAAAGGGGGGGGCCTCACGCTGAACACCGACGGAGTCCAAATCCTTATCTCATCCGCCATCGTATAAAAAAAACCTAGTGAAGCCGCAATTAATCGTGAGGGAAAGGGTTTAGCATTGTATCGGCAACTGCGGAAACCGGCCAAAAAAGGTCCATCGGAAGAGGGGGTTTTTGTAAGCCGCAAAAAAATTAAGGGGATTACTCAACCCGCAATGGTCAAGGGGAAACGGGCAAGCAAAGGGCAGACAAGGGACTCGGCAGAGGAAATGAGGTGCTCGAGCAGGACTAAAAGTACAAGGAGGGAATTTCAGATCTTGACAGGACCCGTGATCTAAATCGAAGGTACTAAACGAGCCGATATCCGAGCTTGTAGTAGGGGAAAAAACGAAGGTAGCTCATGTGCCCATTGGTCAGCGAAACAACCCGACCAAAATCAGTGTTATTAGAAAGTCGAGGGGGAGCGGGGATGTCGCAACGTTGGAAACGAGGCAGGCTGCAATGCCGGAAAAGCGAATACCTGGATCTAGAACCTTTCCGTCAATCATTTTAAGCCTAATAGGAGCGAGGGAAAGATCTGAAAAAAACCAACAACAACGGGAGGAGAAAATAGAGGAAGGTCAAAGTACATGCTGACTGGGATTTCCAACGGGAGGGGAGGGGGCAAGGGTGCGCAGCCGGATGGGAAAGGGAAGGAGAAATCGATAGCCAAACAGTTCCAGAGTTGGCGACATCGCCCGACCTATTGCAAATTACCCGAGAAGGTTGGATTGGTGTAAAGGGGGAAAGGGTCACCATGCGGGGGGGGGACCTGATAATTCCCCAGATAAGGGATCTCAGGGTAGTGAATATGCGAAATCAGGGAGGCACGATCGGACAGCCTTGGGAAGGTATTCGGAGCTCAGGGAGGGCGGAGGGGCGGGAACCAGTAGGGTGGGAGCGGTCCGGAAAATTTTCAGAAAAAAAAACCGCGGGAGTGTTCATAACAAAAAAAGTTTTGTTGAGAACAACCTCACACGGGGACCCCGTTGCTTCGCGACGGGAAAGAAGGGAGACGGGGCCTTATCAAAATTCGCTGAGCTTTAGAAGGGAGGGAGGACGCGATCGCAGAGGTAGCGGGAGGACCTAAGGTGTCGGCTTTGGAAGATTTACCGAGGGATACAAAAGGGCAACATTAATCTCCCTAAATAATAGGGTGACCGCAAGAAGACGGGGATGAGGACGGGGATTGT